>Ga0123356_10000032_pt1 | contig 154381 bp, 148 predicted proteins | sample TergutEmb28metaG_2_FD_92546 | JGI IMG/M metagenome (GOLD analysis project Ga0123356, IMG submission 92546) | Embiratermes neotenicus P3 segment gut microbial communities from Petit-Saut dam, French Guiana - Emb289 P3 | ecosystem: Host-associated > Arthropoda: Insects > Digestive system > Gut ... | reverse complement strand
TTTTTTCCTTTTTCCCCCCCCCCCCCCCGATCAATACTAAGCTAAAAGCAAATCAAATATTTATATTTTCCTCTCGCAGAGCTGTGTCTTTGTGCAAGAAATTTAAATAAAAATTAAAAGGAGTTTTAAGATGAAAAGGTTAGTATTTTTCTTTGTATGTTTCTTAGTTTCTGTTATGTTATTTGGTCAGAACACCGCATCATCAGCATCAGATTTTCGCCATAGGGTAGAAAACGGAACTGTGATAATTACAGGATTAACCAGAACAGGGATCACAGTAGTGAATATTCCTGAAAGAATTAATAATGTACCTGTTACCCATATTGGCAACGTGGCATTTGCAAATAATCAATTAACCAGCGTTACTATACCTAATAGTGTTACTCATATTGGTAATTTGGCATTTCAAAGAAACCAATTGACAAGTATTACAATACCTAACAATGTTAGACATATCGGTAATTCGGCATTTAGTGAAAATCGATTAACTAGTATTACTATTCCTAATGGTGTTACACATATTGGTGATGGGGCATTTAGTTCAAATCAATTAACAATCGTTACCATACCTAACAGCGTTACTCATATTGGTATTCAGGCTTTTGATAGAAACCAATTAACCAGTGTTACTATACCTAATAGTGTTACTCATATTGGTGATTGGGCATTTATGAAAAATCAATTAACAAGTGTTACAATACCCAACAGAGTTACACATATCGGTGATTTGGCATTTGCTGAGAATCAATTGTCTAGCGTTACTATACCTAATAGTGTTACTCATATCGGTGATGGGGCATTTGCTACAAATCGATTAACCAACATTACAATACCCAACAGAGTTACCCATATCGGCTTTGGGGCATTTGGAGAAAATCAATTGACCAGTATTACAATACCTAATAGTGTTACACATATTGGTGATTGGGCATTTATGAAAAATCAATTAACAAGTGTTACAATACCCAACAGAGTTACACATATCGGTGAGGCGGCATTTGCTGAGAATCAATTGTCTAGCGTTACTATACCCAACAGTGTTACTCATATTGGTATGGAGGCATTTGCAGATAATCAATTAACTAGAGTTAATATACCTAATAGTGTTACACATATAGGCGCTGGAGCATTTATGAGTAATCAATTAACTAGCGTTACTATACCAAGCAGTGTTACCTATATCGGCTTTGGTGCATTTGATCGTAATGTAAGAGTTACAAGGCAGTAAATTGACAACGACTCTGCGAGAAAAAAGACGTATTGGCTTTTTTTATTCAAAGGCTGAGCAAGGGTGAACCCGTCAAAACCTTTCTGGAATTCTGAGCCGAAGGAGACCTGCGAATTATGTAAAGAAAATTAGAGCGTATAAAAGTCTAGCATTTAAAATGCGCTTAGCTTTCTTAGGTAAAAAATATAACTTCATTTTATATGCTAGAGGGCTCCGTAGGCGGGATCATCCAGGGTTTTGGCGGAGCACAGCTTGCACAGCCTTATAAATTTCGCCGTAAAATGAGGGTTTTTACTGTAAATAGCGGTTGTTTGGGTCATTAAGTCAATAATCACGCATTTTGTATAGGCATATATCGCAGTTCTCAAATCATTTTACCAGACAGGGGGCTTGTCATTAATCCCTGTTTTTGGTAGCATAACAATGACAAAAAATCGATGATTTTTTGTACACCTCTTTTCCGGTTCGGCTTTTGGCTTAATCGGACATATGGCCATAAGGAGGAACTATGCGCCGATATGAACTTACGGTTATTTTTCCCATGGAAGAAGACCAGCACAAGGCGGGAAGGGATTTGGTACTTTCCGACCTAAAATCAAACGGAGTCGAAGTCGAAAGAACCGATGAAATCGGGGAACGCGATCTCGCCTATGAAATTAAAAAAAGAAAACGCGGAAGATACGTTCTTTTGGTAATTAAATCCGATCCTGCAAAAATTGCCAATCTTGATCGTATTTTTAAACTCAATGCTAATCTTCTTAAATTTCTCTTTGTTCGGATTGAGGAATAGGGGCAGGCATGGCTGATCTAAATCATGTGGTTTTGATTGGACGTCTTACAAGAGAAGCGGAGCTTAAATATACCGCTTCCGGGCAGGCTGTGTGTAAATTTTCCATAGCTGTAAACCGCCGTAAAAAAAACGGAGATCAGTGGGAAGACGAAGCCAATTTTTTTGATATTGTTGTGTGGGGCAGGCAGGGAGAATCGCTTCATCCGTATCTTGTTAAAGGGAAAATGGTAGGAGTTGACGGAGAACTCCGGCAGGATCGATGGCAGCAAGACGGACAGAACAGATCAAAAATAGAAATCATTGCAAATTACCTGCAGCTTTTAGGCGGCGGATCAGGATCAGGAGCAGGTTCTGGTTCCGGTGAACGCAATGAACGTCAAAATTACCAAAACAATTCGTCAAACAGCGATAATTCGCAGTCTTACAGTTCATCAAAAGATGAAAATTTTGTTGACGATATACCATTTTAAAGGAGCTTAAAATGTCAGATGATAAATATTTTGATAATGAACAACAGCATTCACGCCATGATCGTGACCGAGATCGCGACCGCGGCATGGATATGCATATGGATGATCGCGACGGCGATGATCGCGGCCGCGGCGGAAAAGGCGGAAAAGTATTTTTTAAGAAAAAAATATGTAAATTCTGCGCGCAAAAATTAAAGATCGACTACAAGGAAGCGGATACCCTTAGGCGTTTTATTACAGAAAGAGGCAAAATCCTTCCGCGAAGAATTACCGGAACCTGCGCAAAGCACCAGCGCGCCTTGGCCTTAGCAATTAAGCAGGCAAGAAGTATCGCCTTGCTTCCGTATGTAGCTGAGTAGTCTATATCTATGATAGAAGAAGAAAGAACATTGCCGGGAAGGAATATATTTTCCGGCGGTATTACATTAAATAAACAGGCTCTTATCACAATTTTTGTATGTGTAGGGATAAGTATGTTCTTTTTAAGAGCCGGTTTTTTAACCTTTTTCTATCTGGCTCCGCTTGGATTTGCTGTAATAGTTTCCGGCTCACTATGGTTTACTTTTTTTACTGCAGCTTTAACTAATATAGTGATTATGGCAGCTTCGATGAATTGGGCTAATACAAACGTAGATGAATCTTTTAGCGGGTATAATTTATTTATATACTTATTTTACATAACGACAGTGTTTTTGGCGTTTATATGGCTCATCGGCGGAAAACAATTAAGAGCATTGTATAGGATTATAATTGCATCTGCCGCGGGAGCCGTAGTTCTTATTATCTCATTTTTAGGACAGGAGCAGTTTTTCATAAACCTGTTCGAAGAAGTCTCAGAAATGGTTCTTGTAAATCCGGAGATATTACCGTTCTTGCAGGACATAATATCACAAGGAAATTTTATGGATTTATTTAAGGCTTTTCTTTTTAGGGGCGGAGCTTTAATCAGCATACTGTTTTTATTTTATATTAACAGGCATGTTTCATTTGTTTTCTTGTCATTAATAAAAAGACAGAGGCTTAACAGGGGATTAACCGCGTTTTTTGCGCCGTCAAATACTGTCTGGGTTACTGCTTTTGCATTAGCGGCTATCTTTTTTACAAGAAGCCTAAAAATTGAAATTCTGGAAATCCTTGTTTGGAATGTATTTTTGGTCTGCGCTTTGATCTTTCTTGCGCAGGGAGCGGGCATTTTAACATTTTGGCTTTCCAGCCGTTCGACAATGTTTCGTATTGCAATAATTATTTTAATTGTAGTTATTGTTTTAAGTCCAATTAGCATTGCTGTTTTAGCGGCATTATTGTTATTGGGTGTATTAGAAAGTTGGTTTCCTTTTAGAACAGGTAAAAGGATCCAATAGCCCCATACTCCGGGGTCTAACCGTTAGGTTAGAAACAGCTGCTTTTTTGCGGCTGAGTTTTTAAAGATACTAAAAAGTATCAAGGAGCTTGGTATGAAGGTTATTTTAAACAAGGATCTCGCGACTCTGGGAGAAGAAGGCGATGTAAAGGAAGTAGCAAAGGGCTACGCGCGTAATTATCTGTTTCCGAGAGGAATCGCGCTGCCTTATACTCCGCGGATGATTAAAATCATAGAAAGCCGCAGAGCAGAAATTGAATCACGCAAAGAACAAAAAAGACAGGATGCAAGAGGAATAAAAGAAAAACTCGGAGCGTTCGAACTATCTCTTACAATGCCTGCCGGAGCAAACGGCAAATTATACGGCGCTGTTACAAATCAGACTATTGCGGATGAACTTAACAAAAACGGATTCCAGATCGAACGTAAAAGAATTGAGCTTCCCGGTAATGGTTTTAAAAACACAGGCAAGTACAAAGCTATAGTTAAATTATACGAAAATCAAAGCGCAGAAATTTCTGTTACGATTATTGCGCAAGAAATTAAAACAGAAGCTCCAGCGCAGAAATCAGCGCCAAGAAGAGGAAGAAGAGACGATAACCGCAGGGATACAAGAATAGATGCTCCTGCAGTTGAAAATGCGGCTGTCGAAAACACAGGTTTTGAAAAAACCAGCGCTCCAGAAAATGATGCGTAGTTACTATGGCTCAATCGTTAAAGGATAAAACTCCTCCTCACGATGATGAACTTGAACAAGCTGCGCTTGGCAGCTTGTTAGCGGATTCAGAGACAATATCCGCGGCGATTCAGCTTCATTTACGTTCTGATGATTTTTATTCACGAGCAAACTCAAGAATTTTTGAAGCAGTAATGTCTCTTGACGGAAGAGGCTTGCGTCCGGATATTCAGACTGTTGTACAAGAACTAAAACAGATGGGTAAGCTAGACGAAGCCGGAGGCGCTTCTTATGTTTCCAGCCTTACAACTGTAATTCCGTCAAGCGCCAACATCGAGTATTACGCTCAGATGGTAAAAAATTATTCATTAAAACGATCGCTGTTAAAAGTCGCTTCCAGAATAGGAGTAAGCGCGTACGATGAATCAAAAGAATCAAACGAATTATTAGAAGAAGTACAGCAAAATATTTTTGAACTCAGCGACTCTAGACAAGTTTTTTCTGCCAGAAAAATAAGCGAAGTTTTAAAAGAAACAATTACTCAGCTAGATCATGTAATAAAATCTAAAAATCCTATAACAGGAATTTCGACGGGTTTTGAAAAACTAGATCAAATGACTTCTGGGTTTCAGCGGGATGAATTTATTATTATAGGGGCAAGACCGTCAGTAGGAAAGACCGCGCTTGCTCTTAACATGGCAGCGTCAATGGCGTTTCATAACAAAATTCCTACAGCATTCTTTTCTTTAGAAATGTCAGATATAGCGCTTGTACAGCGTCTTATAAGCTCGGAGGCAATGGTTCAGGCGCAAAATCTTAGAAGCGGTTTTTTGAGTTCCGGAGATTATAAAAAAATAGTAGATGGAATGAGTTTAATATACGAAGCGCCTTTTCATATAGTAGATATTCCAAATATGAATTTATTAAACCTTAGATCGCAGGCAAGAAAGCTGCGTTCTCAGCAGCAGATAGAAATAATATTTGTTGATTATCTGGGTCTTATCGGGCACGAAAATAACTCGCTTCCGCGTTATGAACAAATCTCGTCTATATCGCGTTCATTAAAGAGCCTTGCGCGCGAACTGCATATTCCAATTGTTGTCCTTTGCCAGCTTACACGCGACGCGCAATGGGAAGCTCCTACGCTTGCGCATTTAAGGGACTCCGGATCAATTGAACAGGATGCGGATTTGGTTTTATTTTTAAACCGTGAAATTCCCAAAAAAAAGAAAGATAACGAAGAAGAAAAAACCGGACCTGTGGACTTTATTCCTACGGACCTTATAATCGCCAAGCAGAGAAACGGTCCCACCGGAGTAATTAAGCTGGAAATGGTTGCAAAATACGCAAAATTTACGCCTCTGGCAAAAGAAAATAACGAAAATAGAACTTGAAAATTTTTAAGAATAGTGTTATATTAATGCAAATTGGGGGGACTATGGCTTTTATCGAAGAATATGATTTTGAATTATTAAAGAATGAAGCGGAAATCCTTGTTATCCGCGAAATGGAACAGCAGCTTAAAAATGAACCGGGAAAAATGTGCCGCTGCAATGAATGTATTGTTGATATTGCCGCAATCGCGTTAAACTCTGTAAGGCCGCTTTATCGTTTTTCACTGCTTGGCGCTTTGTATGCTTCTCAGGCTATGACAGAGCAGGCTTATGCTGACAGTGTAAAAGAAGCTGTTTCTCAGGCGATCAAAAAAGTAAAGAAGAACCCGGCTCACGATTAATTTTATTTACTTAAGAGCGTCTGGTCTTAAAAGATTTTGCACCGAAAGATAAGAGCGTACCCGTAAAGAAGCATAGGTTTCGTTTTTAGGTCGCTTTTTGTAGTCTTCGAGCGTATTCTCGTACATTTCCATTGGTATTCTCATGACTGCTACTTCGTCAGGTCTTATTCCGTCAAGATGAAACTCAATACCGTTTGCGCCTTTGCAGTGGTACCATGCGTTTATTTCGTTATCTGGATATGCTTCTGCAGCTTTGCCGAGTAAGAATGATTTTAAAGTTTCTATAACAACAGGTTCAAGATCATCTTTTATTACTGCAAGGCGGTCTGCCATTTCGGGATAACCAATTATTGACTCTATCGAAGGATTTTCTTTTTTATTTTTGTAAAACTCTCCGCGATCAAGTTCCGGGTATACTTCCATTTTTAGGTCTTTGGATTTCCAGACAATTGTTATCTTAAACTCGGGTTTATGCATTTTTCCGCAAAAAGAGCATTTTTGACTTAAAAATGTCCCGTTAAAAATTTTATCCAGGCTTTCATTGTCAGTATCGAGATCAATCGTTTCTTCATATTCTATCTGCAGATTTGTTCCGCATAAACAATTAATATTTTTTTTCATTTATTCCTCCCTTTTTATCTGGTCGCAAAAAACATTATATCTCCAAAAATAGCAAAGAGCATAAGTCCGATTATTATTACAAAACCGCAAGTCTGGAACGCAGCTACTGCCTTTGGAGGAATCGGTTTTTTGCGGATCATTTCTATAAAGAAAAGGATAATCATGCCGCCGTCAAGAATAGGCAGGGGCAGAAGATTCATCACACAAAGCGCGATAGAAATTAAAGCGATAAAATTAAAGATAGTTAAAAACCCGGTGCCGATACCCTGTCCAAAACCCTGAGTCGCAGTATCTCCTATCATGTATGTAATTCTTACGGGACCGGAAACAGCTTTTGTAAGATTGATTCCCATAAATAAAAGCCTAAGGCTTGTAACCGTTGTATAAAGAGTTTCGTAACTTTCCTTAACTCCTGTTGCGATTGCTTTAGGAACCGAAAGCCTTGGTGTACGGTAAGTTATAATTGCCCAGCTAAAACCAAGCTCTCCTTTTATTTCTTCTGCAGAAAAAACAGCTTCTCTCCTTGCGCCGTAACGTTCGTATTCGATTACAAAGTTTTCTGTGTTTTCGTTTATAATGCTTTCATTTCTTAAACTTCTAAAATCTTCGCTGTTAAATATTGGGATACCGTTTGCGCTTACTATTAAATCGCCCGGCATAAGACCTGCTTTTTCGGCAGCGCTGTCTTCTATAATGCTGTCAATTACAGGATCTTTCCATGTAAGGATTCCAATTTGACCGGAACCTTCATTTTCATTTAGAGAAGGCGTGATTTGGAAATGAAGAATTTCACCGTTTCTGTCAACTGTAACCGGCAGAACTTTTTTAGGATTAACGATTATATTTTTGCGTATCTCATGAAAATAATTTGTTTCTTTGCCTCTTATCTCTATGATACGATCTCCTGTTTTTAAACCTGCGATGTCAGCAGGATATGTTCGAGAGTTATCAAAATCTGAGGCGAGGATTATTTTGTTTCCGGTTGTATGAACAGTAAAACCGATTCCGAATATAACAATAAAAACTAAAACGGCAAAAAGTAAATTAAATAAAGGACCGCAAAAACAAACAAGCATTCTCGCTGCGGGGCTTGCGGCATGGTAGGAGCCTTTTTCCGGTGCTATTCCTTTTTCCAGATTAACATAGGCTTCGTTATTATGATCGCTGTCTCCCTGCATTTTGCAGTAGCCGCCGAGAGGAAACATTCCAAGACGGTATTCCGTATTGCCTATCTTCTTTTTAAGGATTGGATTTCCCCATCCGATAGAAAACGCTTCTACATTAATGCCTACAAAACGAGCGGCTAAAAAATGCCCAAGCTCGTGAAAAAAGACTACGATTCCAAGACCGATAAGGCCAAGCAGTATATTTAATAATGTCATATAAATCCCTCATTATATATTAGCATATTAAGAAAAAAATTACCACAGTAACTTTCACCGAGCCGCAAAGCGGCGAAGGTTCCCCTCTGAAGTACACGGAGTTAAAGAGTGATAAGTAAAAACTAATACTCCGTGAAACTCCGTGGTTAACTTATTAGGTTAATTGCTTTGTTTCTGGCTTCTTTATCAGTTTTTAGAACTGTTTCTAAATCCAGACAATTTCCGCTCCAGTCTGCTTCAAGGACATGTTCCGTTATTTTTGGAATGTCAGTAAATTTGATTTTTTCTTCTAAAAAGGCTGATACGGCAATTTCATTTGCGCTGTTATAAACACATGGATAAAGCGCGCCTTTTTCTGCCGCTTTCCATGCAAGATTTAACATAGGAAACTTATTTGTATCTGGTTTATAAAACTCCAAACAGAGCGAATCAAAGCTGATAGTCTCAAGGCGGGAAGGCGTTGTTACCGGCCAGTAAAGCGCGTCATGAATAGGGTGGCGCATATCAGGTTTAGAAAGCTGCGCGTATATAACTCCGTTACATAGCGTAATCATCGAATGAACAATACTTTGCGGGTGTATTACGGCTTTTACTTTAGAAGAAGGCATGTTAAAAAAGACGCAAGCTTCGATAATTTCGAGCCCTTTGTTTGCCATAGACGCGCTGTCAATAGTTATTTTTTTTCCCATGTTCCATGTAGGGTGGGCGAGAGCGTCTTTTACAGTTACATTTTCAAGTTCATTTAAACTAAGATTTCTAAACGGCCCCCCCGAAGCAGTCAGAATAATCTCTTTTACAGTATCTTCTTCTCTTTGTATTACTCCGTGTTCTTTGTGTCTCTGTGTCTCTGTGTGAGGTCTTATTAAATGAACCTCTTCTTCCCTCCGTGTTACTCCGTGGTTAAATTCTTTATTTGTAAAATATCTTAACAAATGAAACACCGCAGAATGTTCAGAATCTACAGGAATTATATTTTTTCTTTTTTCTTCTGCAAGGCGTTTAACAAGCTGCCCTGCCATAACAATACTTTCCTTATTTGCAAGAGCGACATGGCTTCCTGCGTTTATTGCCGCGATAGTAGGTTCAAGTCCTGCGGCTCCGGAAATGCCGTTTACAGTTATATCGGGAGCTGTATCGGCAAGAGCGCTAAGGAGTTTATCTTTGCCGCCTTCTTCTGATGTAAGTACAGGCAGAGCGCAGGGAAATTTCTTTTTTAGAATATCAAGATTTTCTTTGCCGGTATGCGCACTTAAAAGGACTACTTCGAAACTATCCGGATCCCTAGAAATTACATCAAGAGCGCTCTTGCCGATAGAGCCTGTCGCTCCAAGAACAGCGATCCTTTTTTTCATTATTGAAAAAATTTAAAAAAGAGCAAAAAGAATACCGGAGCCGCAAAAGCAATAGAATCGATTGAGTCAAGAACGCCGCCCCTGCCAAGTATAAAATTGCCAGAATCAACAAAATCGCAGCTTCGTTTTATTGCTGATTCTGCAAGGTCGCCTAATGAAGCGGCAATTCCTGTGCACAGCCCAAGAATTATAATTTTAGTTTCTATAATAGAAAAAGGAACATCGATAAGAATCTGTTTATGAAAAATAAATGAAAGGAATTGCATTGCTATAGCCGCTACAATAACAGAACCTAAAAGACCGCCGATATATCCTGCGATGCTCTTATTGGGGCTTACCGCTATTATTCCGCGGTTTTTTGCGCCGAACAATGTTCCAAAAAGCCATGCAAACGAATCATTGCCGAATGTAATAAACAGAAAAAGAAGAATTATAGCAGGTCTTTCCCAAATGCTCATAAGAACAAGCCAGCTCATAAAAAAGCCCGGATATAATATCAAAGAAAAACAGCCGACAACTTTATTTGTTATATTTTCTATTTCACAAGCTTTAGAAAAAACTCTTGATACCAATGCCCACATTGCTAAAGCGACCGAGGCAGCTATCAGATAAAAAACAGGTAAATCAAAACTTATATGGAGTGTGAGAGCCAAAGGACCTATAGCTCCAAGAATAAAACTTTCTGCTTTTGGGATTTTAATATTCTTCTTTTCCAGCATTGAAGAAAACTCAAGCGCGCCGACTCCAGAAAAGAAAACAACAACAAGGTTCATTATCAGGTTATGACGGAAAGGAAGAAACATCACAATTGCAAAAATTGCGGGAACTCCAATAATAAAAATAAGTAATCGTTCTATTATCTTTTTCATGCTGATTTTACTCCGCCGTATCGCCTTTCGCGTTTTTGATAATCGGTAATTGCTGATTCTAAATCACTTTTTTCCCAGTCTGGCCATAGTTTATCAGAAATATACAATTCCGAATAGGCTCCCTCCCATAAAAGGAAGTTACTAGTTCTATATTCACCGGCGCTGCGTATTATTAAATCGGGGTCAGGTATATCCGGATTATCCAGATAACCGCCGATATCTTCTTCGCTTATTTTATTTAATGCCTCGCTGTACTCGGCGCCGTTTTTATTATTGTGTGAAGCAAACCTGCGGACAGCCCGTACAATCTCGTCTCTGCCGCCGTAATTAATAGCAAGAACTACCTGCATTCCTTCGAATGATGAAGTATCCGTTATGGAATCATTTATTTCTTTTTGAATATCCTGCGGAAGCCCGGACAAATCACCAGTATATCTGGTGCGAATTTTATTTTTTTTGCTAAAATCAAACTCCGCGCGGAGGTATTGTTTTACAAGTCCCATAATAAAGCCGACTTCTTCCGCGGCGCGTTTCCAGTTTTCTGTAGAAAAGGCATAAAGTGTCAGATATCTTATTCCTAAATCACTCGCCGCTTTTACGATTTTCTTTGCGGTTTTTAAACCTTCAAGGTGTCCCTGCGTACGGACAAGACCGCGTTTCTGCGCCCATCGTCCGTTTCCGTCCATAATAATGCCGACATGAGCAGGAATATCCTTGTCCATTATACTTCCATTATTTCTTTTTCTTTTTCTTCCAGAACCTTATTTACCTGACCGATATAACTGTCTGTAAGTTTCTGAAGCTCGTCAGTTCCCTTGGTTTCGTCATCTTCTGTTATTTTTGTGTCTTTTAAAAGTTTTTTGAGTTCTTCATTGCCGTCTCTGCGGATATTTCTAACCGCAACTCTGGACTGTTCGGCGTTATTCTTTGCCAGTTTGACAAGTTCTTTGCGCCTGTCTTCTGTAAGAGGTGGTACAGAAATCCTTATAACTTTTCCGTCATTAGAAGGATTTAATGAAAGTTCCGAAGACCTGATTGCTTTTTCAATATCTGTGATAAGATTTTTATCCCAAGGCTGAATAACAATAAGACGGGCTTCTGGTACCGAAATATTGGCTACCTGATTAAGCGGCGATTTTTCGCCGTATGCGTCAACCCGTATTTTGTCAAACAGGGAGGCGGAAGCCCGCCCTGTTCTTAAAGTAGCAAACCCTTCTTTTAGATTTGCTACTGTCTTTTTCATCCGTTCTTCGTTTGATGAAATTACATCCTGCATATAAGTCCTAACCTTCTACGCCTACTTTATAGTAGTAGTAATCATTTACTGTAAGTTTGGCGCCTGCTTTTTTTGCGCAATCTTCTATGGCTTTGGCTACAGTAATTTTTTCGTCTTTTATATAACCTTGTTCCATAAAGCAGATTTCGCTCAAGTACTTGGTTACTTTCCCCTTTAAAATACCGTCAAGAACATTTTCTGGTTTGCCTTTGAGTTTTTCATCCTGTCCCATCTGTACTTTAAAGATATCTTCTTGTTCTTTAAGCCAGTTTTGGTCGACTCTTGCGCGATCAATAGATACAGGTTTAAACGCTGCAATGTGCAATGCGAGTGTAAAGATAAAAGCTTTTACATCATCGTTTTTAAAGATTTCCGGTTTGTCAGATTCACATTTTACTACAACGCCGATATTGCCGTCGCCATGAATGTACTGTGTAAGAAATTCATTGGATGAAGCTTTTATAAGACAAAGTCTCTTTAATCCCATGTTTTCGCGGATTTTTGTAGCTAAATCCTGAACCATACCGCTGAGTTCATCTGTAGGAGCGGTTATGCCTTTTTCCAGAGCTTGTGCCGCGATTGTTTCGCCGACTTTAATAAAGTCAGGGTTTCTTGCGACAAAGTCTGTTTCTGCATTAAGCTCGACCAAGATGGCGGATGTGCCGTCGTCTTTTATTTTTACAAATACTTTTCCGTTATTTGTCGCGCGATCAGCTCTTTTTTCCAGAGCCGCAAGACCTTTTTCTTTTAAGCTTTTTTCTGCTTTTGCAAAATCGCCGTCAAATTCTACAAGCGCGTTTTTACATTCCATCATACCGGCACCGGTTTTTTCCCGGAGTTTTTTTACTTCAGCTGCGCTGATATCTGCCATATATTTCTCCTTAAGTTTATTTCTCGTATACTTTATCTACATCAACACGGATCTGAGTGTTATTGTCATCGTATTCAGTTTCCGGATCAACTTCTTCATCTGCTTTTGCGGCTCTGTAAGCTTCCTCGGTTGTGTATTTTTCGATATCAATTTCCCTGTCTTCTTCTTTCATAGAAGCGTCGGTTAAAAGGCCTTCCATGTCTTCATCTTCGTCGCCTAGAGTTTCGATGATCTTTAGACCGACTTCGTTATCCGCTTCTACAACCGCGTTTGCAATGATCTGTGTAAAGAGCGTGATAGCTCTGATAGCGTCATCGTTACCGGGTATAGGGAAGTTAATGCCGTCGGGATTACAATTTGTATCGACAACAGCTACGATTGGAATCCCCATTCGCTGAGCTTCCGCTACAGCAATGGCTTCTTTGCGGGTATCGATAATAAAAAGAATGCCGGGCAGTTCTTTCATTTCTTTTATACCGCCAAGGTTCTTTTGGAGTTTAATGCGTTCTTTTCCGAGTGATGCAATTTCTTTTTTTGTAAGATTTTCGAAAGTGCCGTCAACTTCCATTTTTTCGAGTTTTTTGAGGCGTAAAAGTGATTTTTTTATTGTTACAAAGTTTGTTAACATGCCGCCGAGCCAGCGGTTGTTAATATAAAACATTCCGCAGCGTTCCGCTTCTTTTTGAACCGCTTGCTGCGCTTGTTTTTTTGTTCCTACAAAAAGAACGGTTTTTCCTGCCGCGACTGTCTTGCGGACAGCGTCATAAGCGTCTTTAATGGATTGAATCGTTTTTTGCAGATCGATGATGTGAATGCCGTTTCTTTCCGCAAAGATGTATTTTTTCATACGCGGATCCCAGCGTTTCACCTGATGGCCGAAATGTACTCCTGATTCCAGAAGATTTTTCATTGTTACAACAGCCAAAATTTCCTCCTAACATGGGGTTCCCGAGTTTAGGTAACCCTACCGTCACTATATCTCGTTGAAGCTGGAAGGAAAGATTAGAAACCACAGAGGACACGGAGGTACACGGAGACTTTGTACGAAAGCACTGTCTCCTCTGTGAAACTCCAAGCAACTTCAGTTGCAAGCAACTAAAGTTGCAGTACTCTGTGGTAAAATATTATTCCTAATAAGCTCCACGGAAATTCAGCCCCCGTATGGGTAGCCGTTATCTATTAGCATGACATAAAAATCACGGAGTGGCAAGCCTACCACAGTAGAAGGACAGCCGTCTATTCCGGTAATAAAACAGCTTGCAAGCCCCTGAATCCGGTATGCTCCGGCAACCCCCTGCCATTCGTTTGTGTCAAGGTACCATTCAATTTCGGCGTCTGCCATTTTAGCAAAATGTACTGTACAGGAGACAGTGCGGCAGTCTGTCTTTCTTTCGCGTCCTTTAAAAAGAGCGATAGATGTTACTGCATTGTGCTTTTTGCCGGAAAGCGTTCTTAAAAACAATGAGGCTTCTTCGCGGTTTTTTGGTTTTCCAAAAACTTTATCTTCTATAGATATTACTGTATCAGCGCCGCATATCCACTTTGGTATGCGATCCCTCATATCTTCCGCTACCTTTTCTACTTTTTTCACCGCTAGTTCTTTGGTAAAAAACTCTGCATTTGTGAGAGGAGGAAGAGTCTCATCTATTTTTGCGGGCATAACGCTGAAAGGAAGCCCCATTAACTTGAAATATTCCTGCCGCCTAAGCGAACCGGATGCCAGAATGATTGGTTCCATAAGAAATTATAGCATAAATGATAAAAATCTGTCTATATTATTGTAAGAATCGAGGCATTTGTTTTAATTTATGTAAATTTTCATTGTGAAGCCTGTCGATTTTTTCTTTTATTGCAGAATCTTCGCAGATACCCTCGCGGATATACCTATCCAAAACATCATAGCTAAAGCCGAGGTTTTCTTCGTCGCTTTTTCCTGTGAGACCGTCTTCCGGTATTTTATCTACAAATATTGAAGGAAGCGAAAGTTCTTTGCCGATAGCTTTTATTTCTGTAACTGTAAAACCCGAAAGCGGACTAAAATCGCCGGCGGCATCGCCGTATTTAGTAGAGTAGCCGACATAATCTTCGCTCAAGTTGCATGTATTGGCGACCCGTCCGTTTACAGCGGCAGATACGGCGTAGAGGGTTGTCATCCTGATTCTTGCGGGGATATTAACAATCGCCTGATTGTTTAATATAAGTCCGCTTTCTTTTGCGGCTTTTAAAACAGCATTAACGCTTTCTTTTATATTAATAACAATACTTTTTATTCCCAAGTGAGCAGCAATTTTATTTGAAAATTCTATGTCGTGTTGTTCTCCGTTGGGCATTAAAACGCCGTATACCTTCTGCGCTCCGAGAGCCTGCATACAGAGAGCTGCAACTATAGAGCTGTCTTTGCCGCCGCTTATGCCGACTACCGCAAAACAGTCTTCGCCGTTTTCTTTAAAATAGGAACGTATCCAGTTAATAACAGCGTCTTTTGATTTTGCAGCGTCAAACATATTTTTTGTCCCTGAGATTAAGAATAAAAGGAAGAGCAGGAAGTCCTTTACTGTTAAACAGCTGTCTGTCCTGCGGATTATCTGCCCATGCGTATAAGATTCTTTGCGCATTTTTTACAGAAGATATATCAATGCTGATACAATCTTTACTTTCGATTTTTACAGGCAGCCGAACCTGACCGTCGCTCCCTACAACGCTTACAAAGGCATTATTCGAAATTTCATCCCGCTGAGGAGAAGAATAAGCAGTTAATTTTTCTCCGCAGTTATTAAAGTGAATTAAAATTTTATTCTTTTGTATTTCGTATTTATTAATCACAGGACCCGGCGAAGAATTATCGATACCTAATAAAACTTTCTCTGCTGCAAGAAAAAGACGGTAACCGACATCCTTTTTATTCATTGGATGTATGTCATTCCATTCGCCGAGTTCAAGCGCGCATGCCAAACCTGTATAAGGCAAGGAAACGGCTTTTCTTTGAGCTTCCCTCAAAACAGCCCAGCGTGACTTTTCGTTGTTGTCAGAGATTGCGTTAAAAATTGGGAGCTGAACAATAAAGAACGGAAGTTTTTTATTGTTGTTTTTTTTGCGCCAGTCATTAATCATTAACTTTAATAATTGCTCGTATTCGTACGGAGTAGATTCGTTTGATTCGCCCTGATACCAAAGAACGCCTTTAAGCGGAAATTTTAAAACCGGAGATATAATTGCGTTAAAGTTTCCAAATGGCTGTCGCTGAAAAAAGAATTCTGCAGGGCGTGTTTGAGCAGGCGCGCCTATTTTGTATTTCCATGTACCTGTCAGCTCTATAGCTTCTTTGTCAGAAAATATTCTAAATGGTTTGTCAGAAGTAACGCCGCCATCGCCGTTGTTGCATGTAATCCTTATTACTAATCTGTTTTTTCCTTGTTTTAACAGATCTTTTGGGGAATATTTACGCGGAGGATAGCGGTAACCTGTGTTTCCAATTTCTTCGCCGTTTAAATACGCTGTATCTGCGTCTATGATTGTCCCAAGCCATATTTCAATTTTTTGTGAAGCAAAATCAGCGGATACTTCAAAATCTTTTGCTGCCCAGATTACTCCGCAAAAACCGCTTTTAAAGTTTCCGGGTAGTTCAACTTCTTCCCAGCCGGAAATATCTGTCTGCGGATTCTGCCAATTCTGCGCCAAACCTATATCTTCATGTCTAAGGTTGGTTTCCCATTCTCTAATTGCATTCTCTGTGTTTTTTGCCAAATTATCGGAGTAATTTTTATCAGCATACTGCATGCCGGTTTTTAATTTTTCTTTAAATGAAGAAAGAGCGTCTTTGCTCATCCATGATTCAATTGGGGTACCGCCCCACGCGGTATTAATTAGCCCTATAGGAACTTTTGTTCTTTGATAAAGATTCTTTGCAAAGAAATATGCCGCAGCAGAAAATTCATTGAGTGTCCGGGAGGTAACGGGAGTCCAATGTCCGCCGTTAAGTTCATCGCGCGGGGCAGAGAAGTCCCACTCCTGCGGAACATGAAAATGCCTTACTAAAGGAAAATCACTGTTTTCCCATTCTTCAGAAAAATTGTCTTTTACCCTATCCATAAGCATTTCCATGTTGCTTTGGCCGGAGCATAAAAAAAGATCCCCTGCATAAATGTCAGTTAATGTAACAGACTCAGAACCAAATGTAATTTGCATGTCAAAAGGTCCGCCCGCCTTTACAGGATCGAGCTTAATAAGCCATTTGCCGCCGGTTTTTTTGGCTTTATAGTTTTTTCCTAAAAATAAAATTTCTGCGTATTTTCGTAAATAAAGCGGAAAATAAACATCACGCTGGATTATCATTTTATCACTTGTGATAGCGGAACAAAAAAGTTCTTTCATATCAAATTAATTCCTTATATTCTGCCCAAAAAACATCGGCAAAATTTTTACTGTTTTCGCCGTTAGCTGTAGCAAAAACGCCTGCCAATGATCCTGTAAAACCTCCGGCATACTCTGTGCTAAGTATATGAGCTTTTGCGCTGCATGAAAAGGGACGCAGAGAGTTTAGGTCGTTTCCAAAGAAAAACGCGAGTTCCATATCTATGCACTTTACCGCAAGTACTACAAGTTCGCCCGGTTCAAGGCAGGAGCCTGCTCCGATAAGTTCATCTTCTTTTCCGGCAGCCCGGATTAAACGCAAAGAATGATATCCGGAAGCGGTAGCATAAATTTCAAAACGGTAATGCCAGTCTTCATTCTGAAACAAAATAATCCCGGCATTTTCGTAATTTTTAACCGTTGAAAATTCTAAACATGCAGAAAACGCCCAATTTTTATGCCTTATCCTTCTTCCCGCAAACGCAGGATGTCCTTTGCCGCGCATAGTTTCTGGTTTTGTAAAAAGTCTAAGCGCGCCCGGTTTATCTGTAAGGTTAAAAGCCGCTTGCTTTGCCGTCTGCGGCATACGAAGTACAAGCCAATTTAATGGAAGTTCGCCGAAAAAATGATCGCATGTTTTTTCCTGACACCAAACATCGTTTGTGCTTAGTTCGTTAAACTTTTCCATTCTTTCATTGGGTGTCTTTAAATCGGGCAGCGGATATTCATTTTCTATAAGACCTGTTTTACTTACAACAAACGGCCAGTCATTTTCCCAATAAATAGGAACCATAAAAGTTTCGCGTCCCAACGGGCATACGCTGTCAAAAGGCCTTGAAGCAAGCAGAACCATCCACCAGTTTCCTTTGGTATCGTCTGTAAAATCGGCATGCCCTACATTAATTATATCCGCGTTTTTACCGAGATATCTGTGCGTTAAAATAGGATTGCTCTTTTTTCCTTCGTATGGACCTGTTATTTTTTTTGCGCGCGCAACGCAAATAGCATGATCAATACCTGTTCCGCCTTCTGCATGCAAAAGATAATACCAGCCGTCTTTTTTATATATATGCGGACCTTCCGGCCAAATGCAGTCTTTTAATGCGCCGCGCCAAATGCCTGTATTGCTTCCTGTAAGCGGGTTTTTGCCTTTTGCGAGTTTTTTTAGATCTATTTCGCGTATATAAATTTCATAGTTGCCGGGATATGCTTCGCCTTCCGGAGCGGGATGAGTGCCGCAATACCACGCTTTTCCGTCATCGTCAAAGAAGATAGAAGGATCGATGCCATCAGCTCCTTTTAACCATACAGGATCAGACCATGGACCTTTTGGATCTTTAGAAGTAATAATAAAATTACCTCCGTTTTGTATCAGCGTGCATAATATATAATAGATTCCGTTGTTATAGCGTATTGTCGGAGCGAATAATCCGCGGGATACTTGGTTTTCGTCATAGTTTAACTGACCGGGACGGTCGATGGCATTGCCAATTTGGTTCCAGTTAAGTAAGTCCCTGCTATGAAACACAGGAATACCCGGGAAATATGCAAATGTTGAAGTTACCAGATAAAAGTCTTTATCTACCCTGCAAATCGAAGGATCCGGATAAAATCCGCTCAAAATAGGGTTACTGTACTTCCTGATCATGATATAATAGTATCATTGTTTTTTGTATAATTAAATAGCGGAATCAAGATATTATAAGGAGTTTTTATGGCTGTTTCTATACCTTTTTCTAAAGGAGTTAATTTTTCTAAGTGGTTCGAATCACGTACTTTTGCCGATATAGAATTTGATAAGTTTACAGAGACAGATTTTATTAATGTTAAAAGTCTTGGCGCTGATGTCATCCGCCTGCCTGTAGCGTTTCATCGTTTTATTCAGAATAATACCGAAAACACGCTTGAGCCCAACTTGTTAAAATATCTTGATACTGCGGCGGACTGGGCGCAGAAACATAAAATTTATCTGATTTTAGATAACCATTCTTTTCATCCGGTTAATCCAACAGACGTAAATATCGGTAAAATTTTAATTCCTGTATGGGAACAGCTTGCCCGTCATTTTAAAGACAGAAGCGAATATCTTATATATGAGATTTTAAATGAACCTCATGGAATATTAGACAAACTCTGGGGAGAGATTCAAGGTGAAGTAATAAAAGCTATCCGCAAAATCGATAAAGACAGGTTAATCATTGTTGGAGGAACCAATTATAATTCTATAGAAAAAATGACCTTGCTTCCTGAGTATAAAGACAAAAATTTAATTTATACTTTTCATTTTTATGATCCGCATATTTTTACTCATCAGGGAGCCACTTGGAATAAACCTTCGCTTGCTCCGCTTTCGAATCTTCCTTTCCCGCTTGACGGAGGCAAACTGCCGGAGATTCATGAAACTTTTAAAGATACATGGGTAGAAGAAGCGCTTAAACATTACGAGGTAGATTCTAAATTAACAAAATTATGTGCTACTTTGGATATTGCTTCTGCTTTTGCAAAAGAAAGGGATGTTCCTGTTTTCTGCGGAGAGTTCGGCGTATTTATGATTCAAAGTCCTAATGAAGATCGCGTTAAATGGTATAAGTTTTTCTGCGGCGAACTTACAAAGAGGAATATGCCTTGGACATGCTGGGATTATTTCGGCGGTTTTGGTTTGTTCAAAACACAATGGAGAGGGAAGTTTCCTGCCGATTTAAACATAGATATAGTTAATTCTATGGGGTTTAAACATGAATAAAGGCTTAAAAGATGTCTGGGGCCGTTCATTTAAAGTCGGCGCGGCTGTATGCAAAGAAACATTAGCTTATAAAGAGACAGACGATATAATTAAAAAACATTTTTCTTCTTTATCGATAGAAAACGCGATGAAGTTTGGACCCATTCATCCAAGCGAAGGAAAATACAATTGGGAAGAATGTGATTTGATCGCCGATTATGCAAGAAAAAACAAACTTGATATGAGAGGTCATACATTTGTTTGGCACAACCAAAATCCAGATTGGCTTTTTTTGGATGGGAATGAAGAAGTTTCTAAGAACACTCTCTACAAACGGCTGGAGTCACATATAGAAAATGTTGTAAAACGCTACGGCGATATTGTTTATTCGTGGGATGTCTTAAACGAAGTAATAGATACTGATAAGGGAGACGAAAACGGGTTTAGAATAAGCAAATGGTATAAAATCTGCGGCAGGGACGTTTATGAGTTTGCCTTAAAAAAAATGAGAGAAGCCTGCCCCAACGCTAAGCTTTGTTATAACGATTACAATAATGAATCTGGTTCCAAAATGGAAGCTTCTCTTCGTTTTCTTTCGTCATTGTTAGACAGCGGTATTCCGATTGACTGTATTGGGATTCAGGGGCACTGGTACTATAATTTTCCTGACGAAAAAGTCCTTAGAAACGCAATAGAGAGGTATTCTTCTTTAGGAATAGACATAGAATTTACAGAAGTTGATATTTCTGTTTATGAATGGAGCGAAGCCAGAGAAGTTAAAGATTTTTTTAAATCCAAACCGCTTGATAGAATAGAAGAACAGCAAAAAAGATACTATGAACTTTTTACAATCGCTTCTGAATATCCAGCGGTAAAAAACATAACAACGTGGGGTGTTGCAGACAACTATACATGGCTGGATTATTTCCCTGTAAAGGACAGAAAAAATTGGCCTCTTTTATTTGACGAAAACAACATTGAGAAAACTGCTGTAACAAAATTACTTAACGCTTCCGTAAAAGGTAGTAATTGACATAGGAGCGAGCGAAACATTAACGCTGTTGGCGCCGGTTCTCTGCCTTCCTATGTATGTGAGCGTCTCGTTTTCTGATGTTCTGTAAACATCGATAGTGTCAAAATCCGCTTCTGTTAAATTAAAAGTAATGTTAGTTTCTTCATGACGTTCATTTATAATCACAATCGCGATTTCTTTTGTAAGCGGATTTTTATATGCGCTGGAAAAAACACCCCAAAAAGGAACAGCGTCGCATTCAATTCTAATCCAGCCGGGGCGGATAAAACGTGAATATTGCCCCATCGCATATAGTCTGTGGGTTTTAATTAATCTGTTTCCGTCTGTTATTACAAGGCTGCCTGTGGTATTACCTCTAGTATTTGTCCAAAGCCACCAAAATAAAAAAGCGTTTGTCTGCGCGAGGGTCATGTCCCAATGAATCATTCTCGCGTAATATAACGCATTATTTATTCCTATACCTGTTGGAAGGTTTGGACCTGATCCGGAAACTTCGGTCTGCCAAAAGCGTTTTCCCGATTCGATAATTTCCGGAAAAGCTCGGGAGCCCGCTCTGGATGACGGATCATAAGCGCCGTTATACTGATGAAGCGCAATATGCGTTATCGCTCTTTCAGAAATTGGATCGTCAAGAGAGGGTTTTATCATGTTGTTAAAATTAATGTTAAAATTTTCGAACTCCGGCATCATTATACCGACTGCGTTGTTTCCGATTGTGCCGACAGTAATTCCTTTTTGCGGAAAGCGATTTGCGATAACTTTAATAAAATCCCTTAAATCTGTCCCGCTCCAGTAAGCTGATTCATATTGAACTTTCCAGTTTGGTTCATTTTGCACTGATAAAATAGAAAGGGGGTGTCCCATTCTGGATTCAAAATTTAAAACATAATCAGCAAGAAGATCCGCGTAATCATTATAATGGGCTCTTTTTAATCTTCCCCAAACATCAGGTGTGGTAAAATTCATCGTATAGTTTAATGAAGTGCTTACACCGGTAACATCTTCTTTCCATCTGGTAACGCGGTTATTCGGCGGAGTCCACGGACTGCTCATTATTACAAGTTCTTCAGGTCCGTCTTTGCCGAGATTTTTAATTCTCTGTATAAGATTTCTTGTGCTTGCGATATCCCAGCTGTTCCAGTTAAGATCAAAAGTTTTTATTCCGTTTTCTTCTTTGTAAGAATAAGTGTGATCGTTGTTTCTTACGACAAAGCCGTCGTTTAAGCTTGGGTTTTCGTCTCCGGGGAGCCTTTCGCGGAACGGTATGCGGTTGCGGAGAATTGTAAATCCCATACCTTCGGTCTTAGAAAATAAAAGTTTTACAAGCGAGTTTGCTGTACTGCCTTCGGGAAGCCTTGTCCATGCGTTTGAGCCGCCGAATCCGTCAATTACCTGATGAGTAAAATTATAATTTATTGTTACAGTACCGTTTATTTCTAAATTACCGGCATTCGGAATATAGTTAATTCCCGAACCGCAGGAATGAAGAATAGTCAGCGCCGCCATCATAATTAATATTAAGGCAAACCGGTTTTTAATAATCATAAACCAAGCGCTCTGTTGGGGTTCGCGACCGCGAAAAACGCTGGTTTAGGATTTACCATTCTGTCAAAGAGAACAGGATTGCCGAGAGACTTCCAGCTTGTATCGTCGTCTATACCCCACATTGTAACTCTTGTGATATGTCCTTTATATTCTTTAAACATATTAAAAAGTTCGGCGTATTTTATTGCCTGAAGCCGCGCGTCCATTTCTGATACACTCGATGCTCTCCCTGTTCCAAACCTGCCGCTGCCTACGCTTCTTATTTCTACATCGAGTTCGCTGATATCAACTTTTATTCCAATAGCGATAAATCTTTCGATAGAAGCGCGTACATTTGCAACGCTTGTCGAAAGTCCGTAATGCCCCTGCATTCCAATGCCGTCTATAAGATTACGGTTGTTGCCTTGAGCTCTGTACCGGTCGTTTATATCTTTTATCATGTTTGCGGTAACCTGCGCTTTTCTGGAATTATCAAGGTTGTAATCATTGTAATAAAGAAGCAGATCGGGATCGGCAGCGCGCGCGGTTCTAAAAGCAAGTTCTATATAGTCCGCTCCCAATGCTTTAAACCATTCGCTGTCTTCGCGAAGGTGTGTTCTCCAGTTGGTAAGATCTTCGCCGGGATTGACTCTTTCCTTTACTGCCTCGTTTACAACATCCCAAGAAAATATTTTTCCTTTATAATGCGCAAGTACTGTATTGATGTGAGCTGTCATGTTTTGCCTGACCTGCGCCGGAGTGCCCTGTGTCATCCATTGCGGGGTTTGATTGTGCCAGACAAGGGTATGTCCATGTACTTTTATTCCGTTTTCGGTCATTACCCTAAGCTGGTTATCGGCTGATGTCCATTGATATTGTCCGCCTTGCTGCCGCGGAGCCAGATGATCGGGTTTCATGTGATTTTCTGATGTTACGGTGTTATAGTGTGTTTTTAATATATGGAGGTAATTTTCCCTTAGGTATGTGTTATTTACTATGTTTCCTATAAGAAAATAGTCCTGATAAATTGTTTTAAGCGGTAAATCTACGTGCCTTTGTGTATTTCTCGTGTTTCGGCTGCCGGAACCGCCTGTTTCGCAGGCAGTAATATTCAAAATTAAAAGAACAATAATATAAATTACTATTGATTTTTTTATCATTTTTTTACCTCATTTCGCTTGATTTTGTACAATTATACAACGACTTATAGTATTTATCAAGCAAAGATTTCATGATATGATAATTGCATGGCACTAATAAATAAAGACTGGAAATTTCTTTTGGGTGATATTAAAAACGCCCAATCTATGGATTTAAATGATCGTACATGGAAACAGGTAGATCTTCCGCATGACTGGGTTATTTCTCAGCCGTTTTTCCGGGGAGAAGAAGGAGGCTGGACTCCGCAGAACATGCAGGGCTTTTTTGTTTGGGAAGGCGTTTGCTGGTACAGAAAAATAATTAATATTCCGGCGATGGACGAAAGAGCCGTTTATATTTATTTCGGCGGCGCTTATAGAAACAGCAAAATTTATATTAACGGGAACGAAGCCGGAAAACGCGCAAACGGATATTTAGGTTTCGAAGTTGATATAACAGATTTTGCGGAAACCGGGAACAATCTGCTTGCCGTTAGGCTTGATAACGGCTGTGAAGCGCCGGATCGCTGGTATTCCGGCTCAGGTCTTTACCGCAATGTTTATTTAAAAACGCTTAATTTTACTCATATTAAAACTTGGGGTGTTCATATAAAAGCTGAGCCTCAAAAAAATTATAAACAGGCAAAGATTTCTGTTGCAACAACAATTGTCTGCCGCAAAAACATGTCCAAAGGCGTTGTGTGGGTAAAAATAATCGGAGTAAACGGAAGGTTTGTCGCAGAAAATACATCTTCGTTTAATTGTAACGAAAAAGGTGAAATTACCGTACAACAGCAAATGGTTATTCAAAACCCCAGTTTATGGTCTGATGAAACTCCCAATTTATACCGCGCAATGATTCAGCTGGAAGTCAGCGGTAAAATTGTAGAAACACAGGAAATTAAGTTCGGCGTCAGAAAAATAGACATTACATATAACAAGGGATTAACTGTAAACGGAGAAAAGAAAAAATTAAAAGGCGTTTGTCTCCATCATGACGGCGGTATTACAGGTTCTGCCTATTATGATGAAGTTTGGCGCCGGCGTTTAAATATACTTAAAAGTATCGGCTGTAACGCGATTCGTACAAGCCATAACCCTCCAGCCGAAGAATTTTTGGATCTTTGCGATGAGATGGGTTTTTATGTAATTGACGAATGTTTTGATAAATGGAAGAGCGGTTATTACGAAGCGCATTTTGAATCTGACGCGTTTAGGGATTTGTATGATTTTATAATCCGCGACAGAAACCATCCGTCTGTTTTAATGTGGAGTGTTGGCAACGAAGTAGAAAATCAAGGTTCCGAAAGCATGATAGGCATTCAAAAATCTCTGTGTGATTTTGTACGCACACTGGATGACCGTGCTGTAACATGCGCCCTTGCTCCCCATGCAAACCCAAGGAGCCTTGTTAACGCTCCGCCGGAAGAACTTGTTAAACTTACAAAAAAACTCGCAAAGGATGTAGACGTTCTAGGTCTTAATTACCACGAACCTTTGTATCAGCACTATACAAAAGGAATCGAAAAACCAATTATAGGAACAGAATGTTACGAATACTATTCCAGCGTAGAGACAAACTTTGAAGATATCTCAGATAAAAACCCGTGGCAGTTTGTACTAGAAAACGACAATGTAATAGGGCAGTTTATCTGGGCAGGAATCGACTACTTTGGAGAATCGCCGTATCCGGCAAAAGGCTGGTCAGGTTCGATTATCGATATTTGCGGCTTTTTAAAACCGAATGCTTTTTTTAGAAAGAGTATTTGGACAAAAGAGCCTTTTATTTATCTTGCTTTTTATGATCAGCACTTAAAACCAAATTACGCCAGGGGAAGATGGTCGTTTTTAAATGTATCGTCTCATTTAAACCACGAATACTTTAACAGAAGAACCGTAACTGCAGTTGTATTTACAAACTGCGAAGAAGCGGCTCTTTTTGTTAACGGAAAAACAATGGGGCGCAGAAAAAGAGCGGATTTTAAAAACGGAATCATCGAATGGACTATCGAATACACTCAGGGAAGTATAGAAGTTAAGGGTTTTAATAAAAAGAACGAAGAATGCAGTTATGTTCTTACTACTGCAGAACAAGCTCAAAAAATTAAGCTCATAACCGACAAGACAGAATTAAAACCGTCAGAGATCGCTCATATAGAAATAAACATAATCGATAAAAAAGGAATCCTTTGCCCTAACGATGACGCGTTAATCGATTTCTCTATTACAGGAGACGCAGTTTTACTTGGAGTTTGTTCCGGTGATTTAAACCAAAACCTTGGGTATACAATATCAAAGACTGTAACATCAGAAGGAAAAGCGCTTGCAATAATAAAGGCAGGGGACAGCGGAGGAACAATAGAGCTTTGCGCGTATTCAGAAAAACTGGAAAAAGCGTCAATAAAAATAAAGGTAAAGTGAGATAAGTATGGACATGACAATGCGGTGGTTCGGACCGGGCTACGATCCTGTAACTCTAGATAAGATCCGCCAAGTTCCCGGTTTAAAGGGAGTAATTACTACACTGTACGGCAAACAGCCCGGCGATGAATGGAAAAAAGAAGAACTTCTCGCGCTAAAAAAAAATGTAGAAGACGCTGGTCTTAAAATTGCAGGAATCGAAAGCATTAATGTTCATGACTCGATAAAAACAGCAGGCAAGGACCGCGACATGTATATCCAAAGGTATATTGATTCGCTAAAAACAACTGCCGCTGCAGGGATAAATCTTGTCTGCTATAATTTTATGGCAGTTTTTGACTGGACAAGATCAGATTTAGCAAAGCTTCGCAATGACGGCGCTTCTGTAATGTCTTATGACGAAAAAATCGTAAGCCAGATCAATCCCGATAATATGTTTGATGTAATGCAGGAAAAGGCAGGAGGCTGTCTTCTTCCCGGCTGGGAACCTCAGCGTATGGCAAAAATAAAAGAATTGTTTGAAATGTATCAGGATATAGACGAAGATACGCTGTTTAAAAATCTTGAATATTTTCTAAAAGCGATAATGCCAGAATGTGAAAAGCTCAAAATAAAAATGGCAATGCACCCAGATGATCCGGGCTGGTCTGTTTTTGGACTGCCGAGAATAATGAAAAACAAACAAGATCTTTTAAGGCTTGTAAATACAATTAATAATCCATATAACGGCATAACGCTTTGTTCGGGAAGCCTCGGTACTAACCCTGACAATGATATACCGGATATTATCCGCAGTTTAAAAGAACGTATTCATTTTGCGCATGTACGCAATGTAAGGCATAACGGTTACCGTGACTTTGAAGAATCAGCTCATCTTTCATGTGACGGCTCTCTTGATATGTACGCGATAATGAAAGCGCTATATGATATCGGCTTTGACGGTCCTTTACGCCCGGATCACGGAAGACAGATATGGGATGAAGTCTCGGTTCCCGGATACGGACTTTATGACAGAGCAATAGGATTAAGTTATCTCAGCGGTATTTGGGAAGCTATTAAAAAGGGAAGTGTATGTTAAAAGAATACGATTGCTGGCTTCAGTATAGAAAAGTTACAGCGCAGGTTAATTTTCCTAAAACTGTTTTTGTTCAAAAGCGCGGAGAAGTAACAGACAACGCGGCAAGAGAATTTGCTGCCGGAATAGAAAGGTTATTGGGATTAAAATTAGCCGTCAAGCAAATAAAAACCCCGCCAACAAATGACAACGCTGTTTTTCTCTTATTTGATGATAAAGAAGGTAAGAACGAAAAGCTCAAAACAGAAGGCTTTAAAATAAATATATTGCAAAATAAAATTTTAATAACTGCGGCAGACGAAAACGGCCTTTTATACGGCGTTTACAGGTTTTTATCGCTTCTTGCAAACGGAGAATTAAAATACGATTTAGAGATCAGCGAGTCCCCAGTTTCGCCTTTAAGAATAATTAATCATTGGGATAATTTTGACGGAACTATAGAACGCGGTTATGCCGGAAACTCGCTTTTCTATAAAAACGGAAATTTTAATTTTGATATAAAAAGAATAGAAGATTACGCGCGCCTCCTTGCTTCTGTAGGAATTAACAGGATTTCTATAAATAATGTAAATGTCCGAGATAAAGCAAAACTTCTTATAACAAAAGAGTATCTTAGCGAAGCTGCAAAACTAGCTGCGATATTCAGGCGGTTTGGAATAAGATTATTATTAAGTATTAATTTTGGCGCGCCATGGTCATTGGGTAAACTTCCTACTTCTGATCCGCTTGATGCTTCTGTCGCTGCATGGTGGAAGGAAAGAGCCGCTCTTATTTATAAGTATATTCCCGATTTGGCAGGTTTCCTTGTAAAAGCGGATTCAGAAGGAGAGCCGGGTCCGTTTCAATATAACCGCACACATGCTGACGGAGCGAACATGCTCGCAAAAGCTGTTAAACCTTTTGGCGGAGAAATTATCTGGAGATGTTTTGTTTATAACTGTCAGCAGGATTGGCGTGATAAGAGCTTTGACAGGGCGCGCGCTTCTTATGATCACTTTAAACCTCTTGACGGTTCATTTGATGACAATGTTATTCTGCAGATTAAATTTGGTCCCTATGATTTTCAGGTAAGAGAACCTGTTTCGCCGCTTTTCGGCGCTTTAACAAAAACCCGCCATATAATGGAATTGCAGATTACGCAGGAATACACAGGACACCAAATAGATCTCTGTTATCTTCCTTCTGTATGGCAGGATATTTTAGAGTTTGATACAAGCCATGGACAAAACAGTAAAATAATGGATTTAATAAAGCCGTACAAAGAAGGCAGTTCTTATATCGAAGGTTTTGCCGCTGTTGTAAATGTCGGGCTTGATAATAACTGGACAGGACATACTCTTGCGCAGGCAAATCTTTACGGATACGGCAGAATTATTTGGAATCCCTGTTTAACAGCGAAAGAGATTGCAAAGGAATGGAGTGTATTATCGTTTGGCAAGGAAAATACAGAACAAAAAGCCGCTCAAATTGCCGAAGACATTCTTTTAAAATCATACCGCGCTTATGAAAAATACAACGCTCCGTTCGGCGTTTGTTTTATGGTCACTCCCAATTCTCATTACGGTCCTAATATCGAAGGTTATGAGTTTAGCAGATGGGGAACATATCACCGCGCTGATGCAAAAGAGATAGGGATAGATCGTACTAAGAAAGGAACAGGTTACACAGGGCAGTATTCACCTAACAATGAGTCCATATATGAAGATCCGGCAGTTTGTCCTGAGAACCAATTATTGTTTTTTCACAGATTAAAGTATGATTTTATAATGAAAAACGGTAAAACCCTCTTACAGAATATTTATGACAATCATTTTGAAGGTTATGATGAAGCTGTTTCTATGACAGAAGAATGGAAGAGCCTTAGCAAAATATTAGAAAAAGATGTTTATAAGAGCGTTCTATCAAGGTTCGAGCGTCAGCTTGTTAATGCCCGTGAATGGCGAGATCAGATCAATACATACTTTTTCCGCAGGACTGGTATCGGCGATAAAAATGGCAGAAAAATCTTTGATTAATTTTTCATAATTATTTAGCAAAATAATGGACTTTCTTAATAATATTATGTTATAATTGTACAAATGGAAAAAAGAAAGATATGGGTTATATTAAATCCCACTGCAGGTAAAGGAAAAGCCAGAAAACGGCTTAGAAAGATCGAAAGGTATCTGGAATCAAAAAATTGTAACTTTCAGATACATACAACAAAGGAAACAGGTCACGCTATAGATATTGTAAGGAATCTTCCCATAGGCGACAATGATATTACAATAGCGGCAGGCGGCGACGGTACAGTAAATGAAGTTGTTAACGGGCTTTTGACAAGAAGACCGCGTTCTGCTGTTCCGCCTCTTTTTGGAATCATTCCGGTAGGAAGAGGAAATGATTTTTCTTCTACGCCGGGAATACCAGAAAATACAGATCAAGCGCTTAGCTATCTTTTGGAAGGAAAAGTTCGTCCGCTCGATGTAGGTCTTGTAAAAGGCGGATTTTTTCCTGACGGACGTTATTTTGTAAATGGAATCGGAATAGGCTTTGATACTAAGGTAGGTTTTGAAGCGGCAAAGATGAAAATAAAAAGCGGGATTTCATATACAATCGGCGCGCTTATTACGCTGATTCGCTATGAACCGTCGCCTGTTATTCAAATGAAATATGACGACAAAGAAGTGACTCTTGCCGCTGTAATTATTTCAATTGTAAACGGAAGGCGCATGGGCGGAAGTTTTTATATGGGACCAAATGCGCTTTTGGATGACGGTCTTTTTGATATTTGTTATGTGCGTCATCAGGAAAAACGCTCGCAATTATTGGATATTTTTTCGCATTATAAAAAAGGCACCCAGGCAGAATGTCAGGGAGTCTATACAGGAAAAGCCGCTAAGTTCGAAATAAAAGCGCTCGAAGGCGGAATGGCAGTTCATTGCGACGGCGAAACAGTTTGTTATGACGGAAAAGAGCTTGAAGTTTCCTGCGTACCAAGCGCGCTGAGACTGATTGGACCGTAAAATGGGGTTTAGAAAAGCAGCTTTAAATTATATATTAAAAGGGATATTTAATTTAATCTGCAGGATAGACAGCCGTGAATATGTAAAAGCGCTTTCAGAAAACAAACCATTACTGGTAATAGTAAACCATGTAAACTTTTTAGAAGTGCCGATTCTGGCGGCGCATAGTTATCCGATTAAACTTTCCGCTCTCGCAAAAGCAGAAACATGGAAAAACCCGCTGTTTGCGTTTATTTTTAATACATACAATGCGATCCCCATTGACAGAGAAGGCGCTTTTAGAGAACCGTTTAAGCGTGTGAGAAACGCGATAGATAAAGGTTTTTTTGTCTGTATTGCGCCGGAGGGAACAAGAAACAAAAACGGTGTTCTCGGAAAAGGAAAAGGCGGGATTATTCAGCTGGCATTAGACGCAGATGTGCCGATACTTCCTGTAGCGCATCATGGCGGAGAAAAAATATGGGAAAATATAAAAAAAATTAAAAAGACTAATTTTTGTATTAAAGCAGGCAGACCGTTCCGCATTAAAATCGAAGGAAGACCCGGAAAAAAAGAACGCGAATCAATATTGGAAGAGCTAATGGGACAGCTTGCGGTTTTACTGCCCAAAGATAAACGCGGTATTTATTCCGATAATAATTATAATGACTTAAAGTTTTTGGAATATATATGATAGTTCATTTATTTGATGTTGATTATACTACAATAAAAAAAACATCCGTCGAGTATTTTTTAAAGCTCGCGTTAAAAGAAAAAATTATCCGTTTTTCTCAGATAAGTTCTCTTTTATTAGAACTGATAAAATATAAATTAAAATGTCCAAATATGGACTTTATTGAGAATACTGTAAAGAAACTTAAAGGTTTAAAAAAAGAAGAGCTGGAGCGTATATCTTTGACGTGCTTTAACAAAAAAATGAAAATGAATATTTACAAAGGAGCCGCACAGCTTATAAGGGAAGCGCAAAACAGGGGAGAGAGGGTTTTGTTTGCAACATCTTCTTTCGATTTTATTATTAAACCGCTGGAAGATTTTTTTAATATTAAAGGTTCTATAGCATGTCAGCTGGAATATAAAGACGGTATAACGACAGGAAGTCTTGTCGGATACAGTTCTTTTGGTTCAAAAAAGAAAGATGCCGCAATAGAATGGATGAAAAACAATAATATCAATCCGTCTAACGTTTATTTTTATTCGGATTCATACACTGATATTCCGCTTTTAGAATACTGCGGAAACCCTGTGGCAGTAAACCCTGACAGTTCGCTCCTTCGGCTTGCAAAAAAAAGAGGCTGGAAAGTTTATAGATTTAAGGAAGTACTGGGAGAGAGTTCTAGCTGGGCTTAGAGCCTCACGGGGAAGACTTCACACAAAGGCACAGCGACGCAGAGATCACAGAGGATAATGAAGAAGAATTTAACCACAGAGTAACACAGAGAATGTCCATGATGTCGCTGAGCTGAATCCTGAGTTCGTCGAAGGATGTCGAAGTGTCGAAGGGTTTAATAAAGAAGAGTTCACACAAAGGCACAGAGACACTGAGGACACAGAGAATATAAGAAGGTTAAAGAAAGAAATCTAGTCTTAACCTTAGATCTTCTCCGTGTTCTCTGTGCTCCCCGTGTGAACCTCTTCATCCGCGAAAATCCCTTCGGGCTTCGTCCGCGGACAATTTCTTCCTCTTCGGTCCTTCGGTGGTTCGCTATTACCAAGTAATTGTAAGCCCTGATATTTCTCGGTTATCTAATAATTCTAAAATTGGAATAGAAAAAGATACTTTATTGCCTGACATTACAGCCTGTGAATGAGGCGGAACAGAAGCAGCGCCTCCGTCTTCTTTTATTAATGTCATTACAGAAGGAGAATGTCCGTTAAAGCTGACAGAAAAAAGATAATCAGTAAAAATGCTCTTTGGTAAATCCGGCATGTTTTCGTTATAAGCGAGTCTAGATTCATTCTGTCCGTTAAAACGAATTACAATTTTTCCGTCAGAAGAGCCCTCGCTGGAAGAGCCCAAAAAAGCAAAAAGAGTCTGCGGGTTGTCGTATTCCAGTACAGCGGAAGTAACGATATCGCCACCTCTTTCTCTGGAAGAATAAGAAACCAATCTTAAACCCGAAATACGGGAAGCGGTTCTTTCAAAATCCTGACGGCTGACAGGAATAATTGGATTAGATTCATTACCGTCAAGCCTTCCTATTGCTTCTATAATCTTAGGGACTTTATATTCGAGGGTAATTCTGCCGGAGCCGTTTCTGTTCATTTGGATATCAATAGACGCTCCGATACAGGAACTAAAAAGTATCGCCGCGCAGGCAATAAGAAAAATATATTTTTTAGCGGTAATCAATCTCATTAAAATTCCTCCGAATGTATCTTCATGTCCTGAATACGGACAGGGGTTTCTTTTTCGACCATTGCAAATGCCTTTTGAAGTACGGTCTCGCCAAAGGTGCGGGAGTTGGAAACCAACGCAGCTCCGATTTGGGAAAACGCTAAAGAATCCTGAAGGTCTACTTCTGCAGCGCTTAAGTTAAAACGGCGGCGCATTTTGTCAATTATTGACTTGATAATACGGCGTTTTTCCTTAATGCTGGCAGTATCAGGAATCTCAAAAATCATTTGTATCATTGAAACAACCATAGAAATATATATATTATATAATGAAGTGTCAATCTTGCGAAGTACCATTGGATTCATTCTCCTGTTTTTGGTTCTAACGTCAGGTTTGTCCGCCCAGTCAGAAGAGCCTGCCTCAGAACTTAATATGGAAGAACTAAGGCGAAGAATCTTAGGAGAAGCGCCGAATGAGCTTATGAACTATTCGCTTGGGGACACAAATGTCTCATTGTTTGTGACAGGTTCATGGAAAGGTGAATTACAGGGTAACTTGGGCTTTTTTGTTTCGCCTGTCGGTACAGGTTTTATTTCTCCGGAAACGCCTTTGCTGTTTAAACAGGAAGTAGACTTGTCCCTGTCATTGTGGATAGACGACAGATGGTTTGTCGAAGCAAACTTTCTTGATAATTCCGCGCAGAACACTTACAGAGCAGGCTATCAGGGAAAACCGGGAGAGTTTCTGCAATACGCAGGCGTTGGAAACACAGGTCTCGATTTTCCGTCTTTTCCGTATCTTGATTTGGGGGGCGATTCTCCTTCTTCATTTGGGTTTTACAGCCGTTTTGAAAATAATAATTTTAACATTCATGCTCTTGTCCGTTATGACGCTGCCTCAAGGGAAGAGCGTGTTTTTTACGGAAATAGAGAAAGAACCTTTGGCGATGTTTCGCTTCAGAATTCGATACAGGGAGTTTCTTTTGTTTTACCAAACGAAAATATTAATTCCGAAATCATCGTATATATAGAAGACGAAAGAGGCAGTTTAATTGATACATACGGAAGACGCTGGCGTGTCGCTTCTCATTCTGAATATGCGGCTTCCAGCCTAGACGGTCTTTTAGAGTTAAGTTTAAGGACAGACAAGATGATTGCGATAGCTTATTCGGATGGAATTAGACCATGGACAGGTACAATAGGAAGTTTTTTTAGTGCTGTTCAGGCTTGGTTTGGTTTAAATCTAGATAAGTATCCAAAATTTTGGGATGATTCGAATTTTAGTATCGACAATAGATATGCTTTAATTATTTATCAGCCGGGAACTTTTTCTCCGTTCCAAAGATTGAGCCGTTATGACGCGCCTTCTTCCGCTTCTGAGAGAGCGGCTTTTGTTAGAATCTCGACAGGAACAGAAATCTCAGGTTTTGAGCTTATTCAATACGAAAATATCGGCAGCAATTTTGGTTCGGCATCGGCGTCTCAAAGAGCTGTCTACGAACTTATAAGAGCCGGAGGAGCAAACGCGCGATTGCCAGAAAGCCGTTTTCCGCTGGCAAAAGAATTTCCAGAAGCATATCTTCCGCCGTTCGGCGCTTTTCCCGGTGACGCAATAATCCGTTTTACAAACTTTAACAGTACAAATGGATTTTTTATCGGGCAGGATGTTATTCCCGGTTCTATTCAAGTATGGCGAAGCGGGATACAAGACGCTAACTTTAGCTATAATCAGTCATCCGGCGAAGTCTCTCTTAACAGCAGTACGCAGCAAAACGAAATTATACGTATAACATATTTAAAACAAAGCGAAGGCGCCCGCGTAGGAAGCATTGCTGCAGGTATCGGCGCGGTTTATAAAAGAGCATCGAGTCCTTTTTCTGCGCAGGCTGCAGTAGGAATAAGATGGAATCTTACCGATGATTCATTCACAGAAGCAAATCAAACAAGCGCAGGAACTGTAGGAATCAGCGCAAAGACCGCGTGGGATTTTGATAATTTAAAAGCGCAGATTACAGGCGGTTTTACCTTTGTGCAGACAGATTCGACAGGGCTTTACCGCATTGCAGGCTTCGAAGGACATGAAACGATATTGTATCTTTCGCTGGATACTTCGTTTGCTTCAAATCAAACAATAGGTTTTAATCTTTCTGACAGAGAAAATTTAATTTACAGAAACTATTACAGCAATAATGTGCTTGGCTCCACATTAATGAATATCGATTGGAATGCGCCCGAAATCTCCGGGATTGCAAGACCGTACCCTGCAAAAGACCGCCATCTCGGCGATACGCAGGTGCTTGCTGCCGAATTTAGAAATTTAGGAAGCGGTAAATGGACAGGGTTTCAAGTTCCGTTAGGCGCAAATTCTGAAATTTTATCCAGAGCTTCCGAAATCGAAATCCCTTTTAGATTTTATGATTTTAAGGGAGACACCGGTAATATAAGAGTAATTATTCAAATAGGAAAGCTTTCTTCGAGAGATTTTCCGTTTGACGAAGACCCTCAGCTTATTTGGCAAAATGTTCTGTATACGGGTCCATGGACAACAGATGAATCTGCGCGTCTAATAAGAATTCAATTGAATGATTCTGACAGGGTAAAACTATCAGAAGCAAAATATTTACGGCTTATTATTGCTAACGATACCGCAAGCACAGTAACAGGGAGAGTATTACTCGCTCCGCCATTTGTGCGGGGAAGCGCATTCAGACCTGTAGAAGAAAATAACAATATAATTAATCCAATCACATCAAAAGTAAATGCTATAGAAACAAGAGAAACTGATGCAAATAGAATTGAATCAAGATATCCCGATTATATAAGACGGCTTCATCCAAATAATGAAACGAATATGGTTCTTAAGATTGATTGGGAAGGTTTAACAGGAAATAATTCTGCCGGAGCAGACGGAAGATTAGCGCGGATTCCGCTTGCCGATTACAGAGAGATTTCATTCTTTGTAAAGGGAAGCCCGACGCTCACTCCTGCGGGAAATGGATTTTTACATTTTATCATTGCCTCGGGTCCTGATTCGATATCAAATCCGCAGTTAAAGGCAAGTATTCCATTAGAAGCGTTTGCTCAGGATCAATGGCGAAAAGTTACGATTAGATATAGCGGGAATAATACAGGTTTTAGAGTAGACGGAAGCAATATTACAGGTTCTGTGTATTATAGGCCGGAAAGAGTATCTCTTGGGGATCCATCTTTAACGAGTTATGCCGCAATTTTAGTTGATCCCGGAGACTATTCCAATTTGCATGATAAAGGTTCACTCTATATAGACGAAATAATCCTAGAAGATTCTGTTATGGTCTACAGAATGAATGCAGGTACAGCAGTTGAGTATACAAGACCGGGAACATTAATCTCAATCGGAAACATCCCTATATTAGAAGATTTTACTATAACGGCAGCCGCAGAGTCAGAAGCGCATACAGAAAGCGATTTGGAAAATGCTGATTTTAACGGAAGCGCTGGTGCGCGTACAGGATTGTCAGTTTCTGTTTTAGGAGCAAAAGTTGCCGGAAATTTTTCGTTTACAGCGGCAGAAGATTCATTTTTATGGAGCGCGGATCATTCCATCGCAAGATCATTCGGTAATTTTTCTATAAGAGAGACTTTTTTTGCTTCGCCATATTCGGGTTCCGCGCGTCATACGCTTAATCTTTCTTATGTATCAGATTTTTTCGCGCGGTTCGAAGCTGACGCTGTATATGATTTAGCAAGACTCAGGCAGAGATGGGGGTTAAATACAGGTTTTACACCAAAGAATAATCTTATACCTTCGATTTCTATTTTTACAGATGCGTCATGGACAAAACACGATAAAATAGAAGAACATGAAAATTACGGCGAACTTTGGTTAAAGACATTTATTCCTCTCATTCCTGATGATGGAAGCGGCGCTGATTCAAGAAGGATGCAGACTCAAATTATACTAACGCAGAGGACAAGGCCTGTAGGAGCTGTTTTAACGCTCATGGGAAACACTTCTTTTACAGCGGTAAACAGCTTAACAAGAACCGAAAATTCTATTTTTCTTGATATACCGGTAATTTTTGACAGATTAAGTTTTAATTTTAGGGCAGGGCGCGGTTTTAGAAAACATGTTACAAATTTTGGAAGCAACATAATAGACGATAATAATGTTTTTTTTAGCAATATAAGCGATTCGCTTCATCTTTTTGGATTTTTTCCGATTTACTCTCTTTTTACTCCGGATCTTGAAAGCGTTATGGACAGTGTGTTAAATAATTCTTTGTATGTTAGTGTTTCGCAGTATACTGCTTTTAATGACCAATTCAATGTAAGAATAAATCTGCCTCAAATGCACGATTTAAAAGCGTTTTATATTCCGTCAAGAATAAATTTACGGCTGGAAAGAGTATTAGAGCAAAAACTCGAAACTAAAACTGATATTTTAAATATCGGAGGCAGCCTTGGATTTTCTGCTATTAATATGTTCGGCGCTATGGGCAATACTCCAATTTTTAAATTTTATCAAACAGATGAGTTTACCCATGGGATAGAAACATCTTTTTTTATTCCAAAAGACGATAGTGTCACTTGGAGAGTACAGTCTGTTATTAATGCGGGTTTTAGGGGTTTTTCCGGAGGCGTTTTAAAATTTACAAATACTTTTACAGCGCGTTCCGGCGGACACTGGATAGAAAGTTTTTCTGCCGCATGGGAGACTCCAGTAGAAAAAAGTATATTAAGCGGTATTTATGACTGGGTAGCTTCTTCTGTCGAAAATCAGGAAGGATGGTTAAGCCTGTCAGCACTTTTAAATTCAAACTACGAAAAATTAAGAAGAGAAACTTTAGAAATAATTTTTGATAAATCACAGGATAATCTGCGCTGGAGCATAATTGCCTGCCACGAAGAAATTGTTAGGATTTTAGGAAGGCTCAATTTTACTGCTTTTATTAAATTAAGATTTACAGAAAATCTTACGACAGAGATTTTTACTTTTGATGCTGCAATAGGAACAACGCTCAGAATAAGTTTTTAATTGCTATTTTTTAGTTACGCATACTGCTTAGAATATTTCTTACAGGTTCTCTGTGAGCAGCGCTTACCCTTGTTAATAGTCTTTCTACTGCAGCTCTGTCATTAAATCCGTCATTAACTGCCGTTTGAAGCTCTGCAATACCTTCGCTGTTATTGTCCGCTGTTAATAAAATCCTCGCAATAGAAAAACGGATATCGCTTCTCTTTGGATTTAATGAAGCAGCAGGCGTCTCCGACAGAGCTTTACGGAATTCTTCCAGCGCTCTTGCAAAAAACTGATGATGTTCCAGAACCTGCGCATATTCATATCTGGCTAATGGATTAGAATTTTCGCTAAGATAAGAAGTAAAACTATTAATCGCTTCTACTTTATTTTGCGCAGCTTGTATGCGTGCATAAAGAAGAAGGTTGTCTTTATTTTCGAGTAATGATGAAGGGTATCTTTCTAAAACAATCTGCGCTTCTGCATGTCTTCCTAGTGCATGTAAAACCAGCGCATGATTGTACCCTGAATCCGCGCTTTCCGGCACAAGCTCAAATAGTCTTGTATAATGCTTTTCTGCAGAAGGAAAATCCCTCATCATAATTCTTGAGTATGCGGCAGCTTTTAAGGCAAGAACATTATCTGCGTCTATTCTTAGGATACTTTCAAAATGCCTTGTTGCTTCTTCATATCTTTTTTGTTCGTAAGCAAGACGTCCAAGGTTATAAGTTGACGCAATCATTGTCCTGTCAGCTTGTCTTGCGCGGTTTAGCCACTTTTCGGCTTCTTCGTATCTGCCTAGTTCAAAATATGCCATGCCGATTGAATAATATTCCTCAGCAGAAGCGGCGGCAGAAGCACAGCCGGACAGAGAAAATAATAAAATACAAAGAGAAAAAAGAATAATAGCTAATTTTTTATATATCATTAACGCACCAAAGACAATATATCATTTTTAAAAACGAAAGCCAATACCTATCTGGGGGCTAAATCCGTAAGCGGCGCTGAATCCAAACCGCCATTCTCCAATTTGCCTTTCTCCGCCATATGAGGGTGAAAAATTATATCTAGAAGAAATAATGGTTTCGTTTATATTTAAAAAATCAAAGTAACCTTGGAATTTTCCAAATAAATACAATCTATAGCTTATATCAAACTGAATCCCTAAATTAAAGCCGATACCAAAATTAAATTCTGTATATTCCAGTTTTGGATTGGTTATATTAATAATTCCATAAGAAGAGGGATAGGGAAGAATACCGATTATAGAAGATTCCCACATAAAAGCATTAAAATGAATCCCTGCAGAAAAAGGGATTTTTAATCTGCCTTTATTAATTAAATATCCGCCGTAACCGACATACATATCCATGGCTAATAAAATATTCCCGTTTCCATTCTTTATTGTTACTGCCCCATAACCGTCTGTAGAAACAGTTCTTGGCAGGTAAATTATACCCATAGAAAATTCCATGCCTATATATCCTTCTCCAAAATTATTATAAGAGAAGTTAAAAGGAATACCATTGTTAATTGTATACGAGCCGTCTTCAATTATTGTATAGAAAGAATATCCGCTGGAAAATTCAATATTGTGCCGTACGATTATTGGCTGCGTTTCTGCAAAACAGATATTACAGATAAAAATTAGTATAAAAAAACATAATATTTTTTTCATTTTATCCTCCTATCCGCATGCCAATGCCGATTTGAGGGCGGATTTCGAATCCTGTTATTAAGCCGGCTTTATCACTCATAAATCCCCAGCTTTCACCCGGGAACTTGTTAATACGTGAATACATGCTTAAAAAATCAATAGCGCCATGCAGCTTTGCTGTAAAATAAAAAGTATCATTAAAGGAATAATTTACTCCAAAATTAAATGCAACGCCGACAGCAAGCGAAAGGTAATCAACATCTCTTGAGCTGCTTCCATACAGAGGAACATCATCTGAATAAAAAAATCCGTTAAAATTAATTCTGAGCCCGATAGAAAGCGGCATGGTAAGTTTTTCGGTTTTTATAAGCGGGAATACAAACCCGGAGTAGGCTTCGAATGAATATAAAAAATTTCCGTTTCCATTATAAATTGTTCTTTTACCGTTTGAGTCGTCAAAATTAGTAACAGGTATTAATATAAAAGTTAAAGATGATACGCTGATTATTTGTTCGCTTTCTATTGTTATAATTGTTGACATTCCAAGCGGAATACCGTGGTTAATAGTTCTTCCAAAATCGTCATTTCTAAAATAAAAAGAATATCCTGTTGTAAACTCCATATCAACATCTGCCTGTGCCGCCTGCTGTCCAAAACACAAGGAACAGGCAAAAAGAAGCAGGAAAAAAGACACATATTTCTTCATATACTACAGTATATAGCGATATTGACAAAATGTCAAAAAAAAGAGATTTTAAAGTATGACAAAAATGAAAGGTTTAGTGCTGATTATTACAGTTTTACTCGTTTTTTCCTGCAGAAATACAGGTATTGGGTCTGTAGAAAGAGAAGACCGGTTTTCGCTGGAAATCGGTCCCATGGAAGATCAGCTTGCCCTTTACAGCATTGAAGGAAACAGAGGCATAAAGAGTATCAGTTTTACAATGCGCGACGGCTCCTTTTATATATCTGACGGAAACAGCGCCAAGATTGTCCGTTATAATTCGTACGGTAATTTATTATTTATGATTTATAACGAAGAAACAAATCCGCCGCCTATTACTCTAAGACCAAATATAACAGGCAGCGAACAGGTAACACGCTGGGCATATTCATATCCGCTGGAAGGACCCGGTTGGATAACTGTAGATTCCAGAAGACACATATTTGTAGAAGACAGGCTTCCTTTGCAGGATCACCGTTCCGACACAGAAACAAGGGCGTTGCTTGACGGTATAATACTTCATTTTGATCAAAACGGACGTTACATTAATTTTCTTGGCAGAGAAGGAATCGGCGGCAGTCCTTTCCCAAGAATTGTTGGACTGACTTCTACCATCAGAGACGAAATCGCCGTAACTTGCCGTGTTCCTGACGGCTGGGAAATTTATTGGTTTAATTCATCAGGAATGCACCTTTATATCGTAAAAATATCTTCGTCAGAAGTGCCTGCGCTTGCTGACTGGCCGGAAGCTCTTGCTTATATAGACAGCGTTACTGTTTCTCCTGATTCCAGAAGGCTCTATATGAAAGTAAATTACAGCCGAGATACATTTGATCAATCGACGAACGCGCGTACAGGAAGCGAGCCTATTAGTTCTGTTATTTGGACACTTAATGTAGAAAACGGCTCTTATATCGGCTCTGTAGAAATCCCACTTTACGAGACTTTTGAGAACAACCGGCATAATAAAGTTTTTTATTCGGTAATGGGTGCCGCGCGAAACGGAAAACTGCTTCTTTATTTTCCTGTAGAATCAGGAAACGGAAATTCGCTGTTGTTTGTTGACACTCATTCGCGCGAACAGCGCAGGGGATTTATACATTTTACAATTGACGAACTCAGATATAACGACTTTTTTCTTTCACCGGAAGGAATCCTGTCTGCTATGTTTGCAGATAACTTTAGCGTAAAATTTGTTTGGTGGCGAACCGACAGATTTATCGGAGAAGCGCATTGAGTGATATAAATAAAGATAACGAAAATGAAATCGATAATATTAAAAAGAGACCAAACACGAATTATAGTCTAAGTAGTTCTAACAGAGAAATTGAAAGAGATGACAGCATTGTTTATCATTACAGCCGCGAAAGAAGACTCGAAAATGCTCCCAAAGAAGTTCAGGATCTTTATAAAGAAAAAAAGACCAGCCGCTTTGGTTTTTTAGGCGTACTAATTGCTGATAAACCAAGAAGACTGCTTTTTATAGTAATCATACTGCTTTGTATCGCTGTATTTATGCTTTCCAGACTTGGGTATTTTGATACTACTCATATACTGGAAGGAAACAAAATCGAAATTAACGGGACAATATTCGAGGGCAGTACGATACTTGTTTTAAGAAAGAATGTTAAAAATGAAAAAGCGTACACCGGAGCTGTGGACATTGCTGTATCTGTTCCTGCTTTACCGGAGGAAGAAAACTATCCTGTCTTTTATCACCGTATCTTTTTTACAAAAGAAAATGACGAAATATACCGTTTTGTAGTTCCATTTGACGATCCAGAACTTTTAATGGTGCTCCAGAATGAACGCGCCTCACTGCAGATAAAGATTAACTCAAAATAGGTCCGCGGATTTTCGCGGAAAAGAGACTCACACAAAGGCACAGCGACGCAGAGACCACGGAGAAGAAGGGAGGGGTATCGACTGCGAGAATTTATTGTAAAGGAAGCAAGGTCACACGAGTCTTGCGTGGATCGATAGTAACAAGAGCACCATCATTTATTTCGGTATAGAGCTGTTTAATAGCACTAACTACTATACCACCAATTGTATCAGGAGAAAGAATCTCGCTTCTTATTTGTATAACACTTGGTTTTTTACCATGGGTAATTGCAAGAATAAAGCCAAAATCAAGATCGTTTGTAAGAATGGAAAAATCATGTTCTTTGGCATACGAAATGATTTCAGTGTCAGGAACATCAGCATAACCAATAGATGACCAGTGAATTGCATTTATACCATTTGCACTTAGATAGTCAGCCCATGTTGGCGAAAGGTTCATATCTATAAGAATTTTCATGCTTCTACGAGTGAAACCTCACGCCATTGAGACAATGCAGCAGCATACCGTAATGCTTGAAAAATATCTTCACGTTCAAGGTATGGATAATCAGTAAGAAGTTCATCAATTCCGATACCAGCGCCTATTTGTCCAACAATCATTCCAACCGTAACACGCATGCCTCGAATGCAGGGCTTGCCACCCATTACAGCGGGATTTTGAGTTATACGGTCAAGGTTTTCATCGTACATATTGTAATCTTAATATATAAAAGTAAAAAAAACAAGAGAAAAGATCTCTGTGTCGTCGTGTGAGGTCTTCATCCGCGTAAATCCGTGGATAAAGTCTTCTTCAAAAAATCTCTCACAAAAATTTTAGTACTTGATCAATCGCATTTAATAATAATTCGATATCCTCATCTGTTGTTGAATGTCCCTGCGAGATACGAATACCTTCGATCCTTAAGCTTTCTTCTACACCCATCGCTGCAAGAACTGGGCGTTCCGGAGAGGAAGAAGAGCAGGCAGAACCTGTAGAAACAGCAAAGCCAAGATCGTCTAAAGCGCGCGCCATGACTTCGCCCGGGATATCTTTAAAAGCTGCCTGTAAAATATACGGAGAAAAAGTGTCGTCACTGGCGGTGCGTTCTTTGGGGATAATCGTACAGCGTTTATTAGAAACTAGAGTTTCCAATAATTTAGTCCAGCGGGATTTTGCTTGTGCGTAATTCTCTTGCACTCTTTTAGAGTCAGCGTACATTTCGAGACAGTCCGCTAGAGCGAGAGCGCCTTCGACATTTTCTGTGCCGCCCCTTTTGCCGTTTTCCTGACCGCCGCCTGAATAAAATACTTCGATTGGTTTTTTTAGATATAAAAGTCCGATACCGCGCGGTCCTGATATTTTATGCGCGCTGATAGACGCAGAATCAATATCCCATGCAGAAATATCCATTGGTATTTTTCCTGCAGTTTGGACAAGGTCGCAATGAAAGTGAACAGGAGCGCTCCCGATAGTTGAATTATGTAAAATATCTGTAAGAGATGAAATATCAGTTATAGCGCCTGTTTCATTATTTACTGACATAATAGAAACAAATCTAACATCATTATATTGCGATAAAGCTTTGGATAATAAATGAGGCGTAACCCTGCCGGCAGAATCAACGTTTATTTTACCAGTAGATCTCCCAATTTTTACGAGAGTTTCCATAGCTTCCCTTATAGAAGCGTGTTCAGCAAGGGATGATAAAATCCTGCCGTTACCTGGGCGCATCAGGTTAGAAAAAAGGGCAATACTGTTGGATTCTGTCCCGCCAGACGTAAAATATAAGGTTTGAGGAGAGACGTTTAAAATATTAGCGCACCTGTTTCTTGCTTGTTCTAAAGCATCTTTGGCTGCCTTGCCTTCGGCGTGCTGCGAAGAAGGATTTCTATAGGCGGAAGCCGCCCAGTCAAAATAAAAGCGTTTTTCCATACTTACTACTATAAAAATATAAAAAAATTCTGTAATATTCAATGGGAGTAAAATTATGTTAGTACTTAAATTCGGCGGCTCATCTGTAGGAAGCCAAAAAGGTATCGAAAGCTTTTCACGCATTCTAAAAGACAAGGAACACAACGGTAATACTGCCGTAGTAGTCGTTTCTGCGTTCTGCGGAGTTACTGATACGCTTATCGAACTTGCAAACACTGCTGTTCAGGGGAAATCCTGCAAAAAACAGACAGATGAACTAAACACCCGTCATGCAGAATGCGCTTCTTTATTTTTAAAGGGCTCAGATAAAAAAAACGCTGTTAAAGAAATTGAAAAAACTATAAATCAATTATCTCTTGTACTAGACGGAATATCGCTTTTGGGCGAACTGTCAAAACGAACGCTGGATCTGGTTATGAGTTTTGGTGAGATACTCTGCGCTGACTTACTTACTTCTATTCTTTGCGCTAACGGCATAAAAGCAGAATTTCTCGATACAAGAAACATAATAAAAACAGATTCAAATTTCGGCAGAGCCGAAATTCTTAAAAAAGAAACAGAAGAAAATATCCGCGCGTTTTTTAAAGGAAAGAAAACATTGCAGGTAGCTGCAGGATTTATCGGCTCAACAAACTGCGGTCATACTTCGACCTTAGGAAGGGGCGGCTCTGATTTAACAGCAGCTTTATTCGCTGCGGCTCTTGGAGCAAAAAAGCTCGAGATCTGGAGTGATGTTGACGGGCTTATGACTTGCGATCCTAATCAGGTAAAAAACGCCTTTCATATAGACGAAATATCCTACACAGAAGCAATGGAGATTTCGCATTTCGGCGCAAAAGTAATTTTTCCGCCATCTGTTAAACCTGCGTTCGAAAAAGGAATCCCTATTTCGATTCGCAATACTTTTAACAGCGAAGGAAGCGGTACAAAAATTACGACAAATCCCGCTCCGGGAAAATTTCCAATTAGGGGAATAAGTTCGATAAGTAATGCGTCGCTTGTAAGGATTCAAGGCGCCGGTATGGTAGGAGTCGCCGGTTTTTCCGCGCGGGTTTTCGGAGCGCTTTCTAAAAAAGGTATCAGCGTAATGCTCATTACTCAGAGTTCATCCGAGTATTCAATTTGTTTTGCAGTACTGCCGGAAGATGCGGCAGGAGCAGAAGCCGCTCTAAAAGAAGAATTTGTTTATGAGATACAGCTTGGCTCTATCGATAAGCCCATTATAGAAAAAAATCTTTCTGTTATTGCAGTTGTCGGCTCTGCGATGAAAAGTACTACGGGTGTTTCCGGTAAATTTTTTCATGCGCTGGGAAGGAACGGCATAAATATCGTGGCAATTGCTCAAGGTTCATCAGAGGCAAATATCTCGGCTGTTATTCCTTCTGCAGACGAAGGAAAAGCTCTTAATGCGATTCATGACGCTTTCTTTTTTAGTCAGCAAAAATCAGTTAATCTTTTTCTTGTCGGCACAGGTCTTATCGGCGGCACATTGCTCGAACAAATTTCCGCAAATCAGCAAAAGCTTGCTGACAACATGATTAAAGTAAATCTTATCGGCGCCGCAAATTATGATAAAATGATTTTTTCGCTTAATGGACTTGATCCATTAAAAGTAAAAAAGATGCTTACGACTCAAGGCAAAGTAGAAGGTACAGAAGCAATTGAGCCCGGCGCAAAAGGAGCAAATGCCTTTATAGAAAAAATGGCGTCTTTTAATCTTCCTAATTCATGTTTTTGCGACTGTACAGCAAGCGAAGATATAGCAAACTTGTACGAAAAAATACTGCATTATGCGATACCGATTGTTACGCCTAATAAAAAAGCAAACTCAGGTTCTTTGGATTATTATAAACGGCTTACTTCTTATGCAAGAACGCGCGGTATTCCGTATTTATACGAATGTACTGTAGGAGCAGGGCTCCCCGTTATTTCATCTTTACGCGATCTGTTTCTTTCCGGTGATAAAATAGTAAGGATAGAAGCTGTGCTTTCTGGCACATTGAGTTTTATCTTTAATAACTTTGACGGAAAGATTCCTTTTTCCGCTCTTGTAAAAGAAGCAAAGGCAAAAGGTTATACAGAGCCGGATCCGCGGGATGATCTTAATGCTATGGACGCGGCGCGAAAGGTTTTGATTCTTGCGCGTGAATGCGGCTTAAATATTGAATTTAAGAATGTTAATATAGAGCCAATTTTACCTCAGGCTTGTTTTAAAGCAAAAGATATCGATGCTTTCTTTAAAGAACTGGAAAACTCTGACAGTGATTATGAAAAGAAAAGATCTAATGCAGAAAAAGAAGGAAAACGCCTGCGCTATATTGCGGTAATAGAAGAAGGAAAAGCAAAATTATCGCTGAGGGCAGAAGAAGAGGGAAGTCCTTTCCGCTCATTAACAGACAGTGATAACATTGTAGTTATTACTACAAATCGTTATTCTAAACTGCCGATGGTTATAAAGGGACCGGGAGCGGGAGCGCAGGTAACAGCAGGCGGTATTTTTGCCGACATCGTAAGAACCGCCCGAACACTTGTTTAGGAGAAGATTTTTTTACCACAGAGAACTGCAACTAAAGTTGCTTGGAGTTTCACGGAGTGAAAGAGAAGATGGTTTTTATTCCTCTGTGTTACTCTGTGTACTCCGTGGTTATATTTTTTTTATTAGGAGTAAATTATGCCAATAGCAGAAGGAATAAAAAATGCGTTAGTTTCAGCATCGATGATTCGTAAGATGTTCGAAGAAGGGATTCAATTAAAAAAACAGCATGGCGCTGATAAAGTTTTTGATTTTTCGCTGGGAAACCCTGATGTTGATCCGCCGCAGGCTTTTCATGATGTACTTGTTAAATTAGCAAATGAAGATGAAAAAGGTTCGCACGGATATATGCCAAACGGCGGATACCCGTTTGTCAGAGAAGCTCTGGCAAAAAAAGTATGCCGAGAGCAAAATGTAAAAGTTGACGGCTCTTTTGTTGTTATGGCGGCAGGCGCTGCCGGAGGACTTAACGCGGTATTTAAAACAATCTGCAATCCCGGCGATGAAGTTATCGTAAGCCGTCCGTATTTTATGGAGTATAGAGCATACACAGCAAACCATGGCGCTAAGCTTATAGAAGTTGATACTAAAGAAGATTTTTCGCTTAATCTGGATTTAATAAAAAATGCTCTAAACGAAAAAACCGCTGCTGTTATTATTAATTCTCCGAATAATCCGACAGGAAAAATATACAGTAAAAGTGAGCTTGATGATCTCGCTTCGATTTTAAATGAACAAGGGAAAAAAACAGGACGTCTTCCTTATATTGTTTCTGACGAACCATACAGAGAGATAGCTTATGACTGCGAAGTACCGCCTGTTTTAAGCTGTTATAAAGAGTCAATTGTAGTTAGTTCATATTCAAAAAGCCTTTCTTTGCCGGGAGAACGTATTGGTTTTATCGCGGTAAACCCTGACATTTCTGATAAAGATGATTTAATTAACGCGTTAGCTTACTCTACAAGGATACTTGGTTTTGTAAACGCTCCTGCTTTTATGCAGAGAATCGTAAGCCAGCTTACAGACGAAAGCATAGATGTTTCTATATACGCGAGAAGGCGTGATGAGTTTATAAAAGTACTTAACGCTGCAGGAATCGAATATAATAATCCGCAAGGCGCGTTTTATTTGTTCTGTAAAGTTCCGCAGGGAAAAAACGGCTCAACAGATGATAAAGAATTTATCGAACATCTAAAAAAGTACCTTATACTTGGAGTGCCAGGCAGCGGATTTGGAAAACCAAAGTGGGTTAGATTTGCCTACTGCGTTGACGAGAAAATAATCAAGGCTTCCTTAAATGCTTTTATAGAAGCTGTTAAAACTTGGTAATTCTTGTTAGATTTAATTAATGTTCGGATGGCATAAAATCATCAGAGCCGTCAAGTACAAATGAGCTTCCGTATTTTTCCAGAACAAAAAAGCCGGCTTCTTTTATTTCTTTTTTATCTTCGGCAGAAAGCTGCTCGCCGCTGACTGCGCCGTAAACTTTCCATCCTTTCTTTTTAAAACCCTTAATAATAGAAGCTCTTGTTTTGGCAGGACTTTCTTTTATTTCATTTTCTTCTGCAATAGGCGCGCTGTAATTGTTAACAGTTATATTATTTGTTTTACCGAGGATTGCTCTTTTTCTGCCTTGATCTTTATTTTCTTTTTCGGGGATTTCGTCAATTTTTACCTTGTTTTTTTCTAACTGCTGTTTGATCTTATGGTCAATCTCTTTCATTTCGAGATTTCTTCTGTCGATTCGCTTAAATAATTTTTTTTCGCTTTCTTCTATAAGCCGGCTGTTTAATTCGCTCTGAAGATTAACCCTTCTATCGTATTCTTCCAGCTGCCTGTTAATTGAATTTTGTTTTTCTAGTAAAACAGACCAGATTTTGTCAACTAAATCATTACCCGGGGCATTACTGGGCGTCATTTTTTGATACCCCTGATAAAGCTTACTATTTCTTCAAATAAAAGGAGGAACTTTTTTTCGCTTTCTTCGATTTGACGCTGGTTTTCTATTGCCTGACGATTCATATTTTCTTCAGTTTCTATGACCTGATCGCTGATAGCCTGCTGTCTTTCGAGTTCTTCACCCCAAAATTTAAGGAAAGACTCATCACTTTGAGGATTAAAATTATCATTATGAGATTTGTCACCCATACTTGAATTATCCTATAATTATTCAGGTTTTTCTACCCCAAAAAGTATCTAATATTGAATATTATGTAAATATAGTGTAAACTATGCAAATATGAATAATCTTGAACATAGAAAAGGAGCTGTTACAGTACAGCTTTTAAAAGACGATGGAACGCCTTTGGCAAATTGTGATGTTAAAATAACCCAAAAAAGCCATAAATTTTTGTTTGGCGTAGGCGGTTTTGAAGCCGTCGAGCTAATGGGCGGTAAATCTGACGGAGAGCCGATTGACGACTCAAGAAAAGCTCACCTTACCGAAAAATTAGGGAAACTTTTTAAATTTAATAATTTTGCTACTCTGCCTTTCTATATTGGACGATATGAGCCGAATGAAGGTAAACCAGACGAAAAGCGCTTAATGGCAGGGGCTCGCTATTTTACAGAAAAAAACATTACGACAAAGGGGCATCCGTTGTGCTGGCATACAGTCTGCGCGGACTGGCTAATGAATTATTCTAACGCAGAAATTTTAAAAAAAGTGATAGAAAGGGTAGAGCGTGATGTTTCTGCATTTAAAGGAATAATTGACATTTGGGATGTTATTAACGAAGTTGTAATAATGCCTGTTTTTGATAAATATGATAACGCGATAACCCGGATTTGCAAAGAGTACGGACAAGTGCGTATTGTAAAAGAAGTTTTCGAAGCTGCAAAACGGGCAAACCCCAATGCTGTTTTGCTTTTAAATGATTTTGATATGTCAAATGATTACGAAGTCTTGTTAGAAAAGTGTCTTGACGCAGGGATTCCAATCGATGTAATCGGGCTTCAGTCGCACCAGCACCAGGGATACTGGGGAGACAACAAGGTTTATAATGTTTTAGAAAGGTTTTCCCGCTTTGGGCTTCCGCTTCATTTTACCGAGAACACTCTTATCTCAGGCGATTTAATGCCTCCTCACATTGTTGATTTAAACGACTGGCAGGTAGAAGAATGGCCTACTACCAAAGAAGGCGAAGAACGGCAAGAAAAAGAAATAACGCATTTGTACGATATTCTCTTTGCGCACCCAAAAGTCGAAGCTATTACAACTTGGTCAGGAGGAGATAATGCATGGCTTCATGCGCCTGCCGGTTTCCTTCGCATTGATAACAGCGAAAAACCTTCTTATAAGTCTATGGAGAAAAAAATACTTACAGATTGGCGCACAGAAACAACAGAACGCACTGACGCAAACGGCAATGTTACAATTAAAGGCTTTAAAGGCAGCTACGAAGTCTCATATATGGATAAAACAATCAAAGCTGAGGTGTGTTAATTTCTAGATTTTTAACATCCTCGAATCTAATCCCTTCTCCGGCGGGGATAAAGTCTTGCACAGTTCTTCCTATTAGCGCGTTTTCCCAATAAGGCTCAAGACCCGGTCGAAGAACTTTTTCTGTTCTAAGAACAGCAAAGTCTTCTTTTTTTAATACTTCGCCTTTTTGAATATCTCTAAGGGTGTGAATCGAACGGTTGGTACGGTTGTAATTGTCTTTTTCCGAAGGAGCGAGTTCTTTAACGCCGCTGCCTAAAATTTGCTCGATTAATTCGCTTCCTTTTTCGCGGCTGTACCGGTTTATAGTTTCTTCGCTGCCTTCTTCGGCGGCACGGCGTACGGCATTTACCATAATCGAGAAAGCCTGAGGTTCAAGGGCGATGGGGTCATCAAGACCCGGATCGTTTCTGGAAAGGCAAAAATGCTTTTCTATGACACAAGCTCCCATTGCAGCCGATAACGCGGGCACTAACTGCGGATCACTGCTGTGATCGCTCACCCCGACAGAGACACCAAAAACCGAAGCTAAATTAGGCAGTACTCTTAAATTGTAGTCAGTCTCCGGCGCTGGATAAGCCGTAACACAATGAAGAAGACATACATTTTTTAACCACAAACCACACGAACTTGTACTTCGCTCTCTTATCTCTGTCCGTCTGCCTACCGAAGGTTCGTGTTGGTTCGTGGTAGAATTTGTTTTTTTGTTTTTAAAAACTTCCACAGCTCTTTCGATATCTGCTAGAGTCGAAACTCCGCTCGAAAGTAATGCAGGTACCCCCCAGTCGGCGATTTCTTCCAGCAAACTAGTAAAATTTAACTCCGGAGAGGCGATTTTTACCATTTTGGGCTGCATTTCCCTCAATATCGAAGCGCTTTTTAACCCAAAAGGGGTGCAAAGAAACAAAATTCCTTTAGATTCTGCGTATTTTTTAACTTCGATATAAAAATCAGGCTCTTTTTCGAGCTTTTTAAACTGATCATAAAGCCTTATATTGCCGCCGGGAAGCGGAACTATACCTGTATTAGGGTGAAGAATCTCGTCAGCATAAACCATTTGGACTTTTATACAGTCCGCTCCGCTGTCCTGAGCCACATTTACTAATGATTTTGCCTTAGATAATTCGCCGTTATGAGAGGTACCTAATTCGGCTATTATTAGCGGATTTTGGGGGGTGTACAGCTTCCCTTCAATTTTAAGTAAATTTTCATTTTTCTTCATATAGGTACTCGACATATTGTAAAAGGTTTTGTATACTATAACAAGATAATAAATCAGGAGGCTTTTATGATAACCATTACATGTGACATCTGCAAGAAAAAAATGGATAATCCTATCACAGACAAAACATTCTTTTACTATGCAAATTTCAGTATGTGCGAAGACTGCAAGGACAAGATTGAATACTCAGTTAAACCTCAGGTAAGAGCAAAAGAACCTTTTGCAATGGACTGGTATCAGAAAACTATGCGCGATACCTTGGGCAGAGCAGCTCAGAGAAGTAGAGCGTAATTTTACTTACATAATATTTTCTCACATTTAAGGAGTACCTATGTCGGGCCACAGTAAATGGGCGACAATTAAGCACGCAAAAGGCGCTGCCGACGCAAAACGCGGGCAGATGTTTACAAAGTTAATAAAAGAAATTTCCATAGCCGCCCGCATGGGCGGAGGAAGTCTTGACGGAAACCCCAGACTGCGTACAGCTATTCTTAAAGCTAGAGCTGCCAATATGCCCAAAGACAATATTGACAGGGCTGTTAAGAAAGGAACAGGAGAGCTGGAAGGCGTAAGCTACGAAGAACTTGTATATGAAGCATATGCGCCGGGCGGTGTCGCAATTTTTATAGAAGTCCTTACGGACAATAAAAACCGGGCTGCCGCAGATATACGCAATATTCTTACAAGAGCCGGAGGACAGCTTGCTACAACAGGTTCTGTTTCGAGACTTTTTAAGCGCCAAGGCGTAATTACCATGGACGGCGAAAAGTATACAGAAGATGCTGTTATGGAAGTCGCTATAGAAGGCGGAGCGGAAGATGTAGCTGCGGCAGAAGGAATAATCGAAGTTACCACAGCTCCGGAAGATTTTGAAAGTGTGTTGAACGCTCTTCAGACAAAAGAGTTTGAAACAATGAGCGCGCAGGTCAGCATGGTTGCAGAAGCAGAAGTTTCTTTGGACAATGACGGCACTGCAAAGGTGTTAAAGCTTATCGACAAACTTGAAGAAAATGACGATGTGCAGAATGTTTACAGCAATATAGCAATCCCCGAAGGATTTGACGCTGGGTAACAAATGCAGCGCAGGATATTAGGGATAGACCCGGGTCTTGCAAGTACAGGCTGGGGCGTTCTAAATGATATAGACGGAAAAATTGTTTATATCGATCATGGCACTATAATTACAAAGGCGGGCTGTCCAAGGGCAGAACGTCTTTTTTTTATTTTTCAGAGTATTAGAGAAATTATAAAAAAATATAAACCGTCAGAAGCCGCGATAGAGATACTTTTTTTCGGCAAAAATGTAACAAGCGCTATCCCTGTAGCAGAAGCCAGGGGAGTTATATCCGCCGCAGTTGCCGAAAAGGGAATACCTCTCCACGAATTTACACCTAACGCAATAAAAAAAGGAATTACAGGAAGCGCGTCAGCTGATAAAAAACAAATACAGGAAATGGTGCGTATTATTCTGGGACTGGAAAAAGCTCCCAAACCCGACCATGCGGCAGACGCTCTGGGAGCGGCTATTTGCGCAGTAAACGCCGCCGTGGGAATAGCAAAATTATAAATCTTCTTTATTAACGCATTTTTTTCTTAAAAACTCATCAGGCTCGAGCGATATTCCGTCAATTTCTATAAGGTAAACAGCGCCTGCTCTGTTTGCCCTTGTTATACTTTGCCCCTGTTCGTCTTTGATGGATTTTACAATAAATGTTAAATTATGATTTTTGCCCGGTGATAATATTTCGAGTTCATCGCCTTCGTTAAAAACATTACGCTGAAGGATTTTGTTTCCGCCGAGGCACATTCCGACAACCTCATGGGTAGAAACTTGATTTGTGTGTTTGATAAATAGATTGTCATTTTTTTCGAACACAAAACCTGTTGTCCACGGTCTATGAGGGCTTTTATCAATTTCTGTTATAAAATCAAAATCTTCTTTATTTAATGCGCGTCTGTATGTATTAACTGCCGAAGCTGTATAATAATCGGACTTCATTCGGCCTTCAATTTTAAAACTTGTTACTCCGCAGGCAGTTAATTCGTCAAGATGATTTATAAGGCATAGGTCTTTGCTGTTCATTATATATGTGCCGTTTGCGTCTTCTTCGACAGCCCAATGCTCATCGGGTCTTTTTTCTTCTGTTAGTGTGCCGGATGTAAAATATTTATAACGGCAGGGCTGGGAACATTCGCCGCGGTTTGCTTCGCGGTTAGTCATATAGTTAGAAATTACACAGCGTCCGGAATAACTTACACACATAGCTCCGTGAACAAAAATTTCTATTTCACAGCGGTCTTTTATAAAATCTGCGATTTCTTTAATTTCTTTACTGCTGCATTCGCGGGCAAGAATAATGCGCTTTGCTCCAAGATTAACATATTCCTGTGCTGTAAATTTATTTATTACATTTGCCTGTGTAGAAATATGTATATTTAGCGATGAATTTTCTCTGACAAGTTTTAAAACGCCAAGATCAGAAACTATTACCGCGTCTGCGCCTATTTCTTCCAGTTGTTTTATATATGTTTTTATATTATTAAAATCAGAATTACGCGCAAATATATTTAAAGTAATATAAGCTTTTTTACCAAAAGAATGAGCGTAAGAGACGGCTTCTTTTAAAAATTCATCATCTATGGCTGCTCCTGCCCGCAAGCCGAACCTGCCTCCGAAATAAACAGCGTCAGCGCCGTATTTTACAGCAAGTTTTAATTTGGTCATGTCGCCTGCAGGAGCAAGGAGTTCTGGTTTATTCACTTAGAACATTCTAAATTAATATATTGAATACAGTCAATGGACTTCTTTATTTATCAATAAAATGATATACTTGATGTATGTTTAACAGTATTCGCGGCACTCTGACCGCAAAGGGCGTTGACTCTGTTTTTATCCTATCCGGTGATATCGAATGGGATGTAGCTATGCCCGCCAATGATATACACAGTTTGGCTCTTAACAGTGAATGCAGAGTGCTTACATGGCTTTACCACCGCGAAGATCAAGTAAAGTTATACGGTTTTTATGCAGAAAGACGGCGTAATACCTTTTTAGAATTATTAAAGGTTGAAGGTATCGGTCCAAAAGGGGCTATAAAAATAATGAGCGGTATTAGTCAGGAAGATCTTGAGCAGGCTTTGGAAAACGGCGATCTTACAAGACTGGAGGCAGTGCCGGGACTCGGAAAAAAGACAGCGCAAAAAATGCTTTTATCATTAAAGGGTAAACTGGTTCAAACGCAGGGCTCTGGAGCTGTTACAACTCCTTATAACGATCTTGTAGAAGCTCTTGTTGGAATGGGCTACGACAGGCGAAAAGCGGCAGAAGCTATTGTAAAGGCAGAAGAAGGGATTAATAAAGAAATGCCGGCAGCAGAAAAAGAAAAATTGCTTTTTCATGAAGCAATCGTATACTTGAGCGGCACATGATGATAAAAAAAGAATATAACCACGGAGTACTGCAACTAAAGTTGCTTAAAATTTCACAGGGGAGGAATAGTTTTCGTACAACGAACTCTGGGCAACTACAGTTGCCAATCCTCCGTGTTCTCTGTGCCTCCGTGCCTCCGTGTGATATATGGGGTTAATTTATGAAAAATAACGAAAGCCCGGTTAGACCGGAGACCATAATAGAAGACACTCATGATCTTGCTCTGCGTCCGCGAAGTTTAAAAGAGTTCCTAGGTCAGAAGGCAATGAAAGACAACTTGTCAGTTTTTATTTCTGCCGCCAAAGAACGCGGTGATTCTCTCGATCATTTATTTTTAATCGGACCTGCAGGGCTTGGAAAAACCACAATGGCGCAGGTTGTCGCTAATGAGATGGAAAGCGGTTTTATTCAAACTACAGCTCCGGCGCTTGATAAACCTAAAGACCTTGTAGGTTTTTTAACAAATTTAAAAAAGGGTGATGTGTTTTTTATTGACGAAATCCACAGTTTAAAACCTGCAATAGAAGAACTTTTATATATAGCAATGGAAGATTATGGAATTGACTGGGTTGTAGGGCAGGGACCGATGGCAAGGACAATCCGTATTGCAATAAAACCTTTTACACTGGTAGGCGCGACAACAAAAGCAGGAGTTGTTTCAAGCCCGCTTATCAGCCGTTTTGGAATAACATGCCGTTTTTCTTTTTATGAACAAAAGGATTTAGAAGACATTGTACATCGTTCTGCAGGATTATTAAATGTTAAAATAGAAAAAGACGCAGCGGCTCTTTTGGCAAAATCATCGAGAGGGACTCCAAGAGTTGTAAATCAATTATTAAAACGTATGAGAGATTTTGCCCAGCACAAAGGAGAGCCTTCGATAACAGTTGATGTTGTTCGTATGGGTTTATCAAGATTAGAAATTGATGAGCTTGGATTAGAAAAACAAGACAGAGAAATTTTAAAAATTATTATAGAACGTTATAAAGGCGGACCTGTAGGAGCGGAAACTCTCGCAATCTCTATAGGAGAATCTGTAGAAACATTAGAAGATTACTATGAGCCATTTTTGATTATGGCGGGACTTATACAACGAACGCCAAGAGGCAGGGTAGTGACAGCATTAGGGTATGGACACCTAGGTCTTACGCCTGTTAATAATGATTCTTTGTTTTAACCACGGAGTCCACAGAGTTTCACGGAGGAGAAAGGCTTTTGTAGTAATAACTCCGGGCAACTACAGTTGCCAATACTCTGTGGTTATATATTTTTATAATAAATTTATTAAGGGATTGAGATGAAGACGAAAGATTTTTGTTTTGATTTGCCCGAAAATTTAATCGCGCAGTTTCCGCCAAAGGAACGCGGGCAGAGCAGATTAATGACGCTGGATAGAACTTATGGTTTTATAAAACATGAGACTGTTTCGAAGCTGCCGGAAATTCTTTGCGAGAAAATATTTTTAAGTCCATCCGGAAAAAAGCCATTATTGGTTTTTAATGATACAAAGGTGCGAAAAGCGCGGCTTTGCGCAAAGAATATCAAAACAGGAACAGAAACAGAATTTCTTTTGCTGGAAGATAAAAAAAACGATGGTTTTTTATGGAAAGCGATGGCAAAAAGGGCAAGCAGAATAAAAATAGGAAGTATTTTTGAAGTAGAGCAAGTAAAAGCAGAAGTTATTGGACATGAAGACGGATATATTTTATTAAGATTTAAAAATGCGGTAACAGATGAATGGCTCGAGAACTATGGTCATGTTCCGCTTCCGCCTTATATAAAAAGAAAAGACGAAAGAGCTGATTCAGAAAGGTATCAGACGATTTATGCAAAAGAGACAGGCTCTGCGGCGGCTCCTACAGCCGGCTTGCATTTTACAAAGGAAACTATTGAATCACTAAAAAAAAATGGAATAGACAGCGCGTTTGTTACATTGCATGTGGGGCTTGGCACATTTCTTCCTGTACGAAGCGAAAATATTCAAGACCATACAATGCACAGCGAAACTTATTGTATTAATGACTCAACAGCAGTTAAAATAGAAAACGCAAAAAATGAAGGCCGTAAAATAATTGCAGTCGGAACAACAAGCGTACGTACCTTAGAAAGCGCTTGGGAAGACGGTAAATTAAAAAAGGGAAAATCAAATACTTCAATTTTTATATATCCGGGATATAAATTTAATGTAATAGACGCTTTGTTTACTAATTTTCACACGCCAGAATCGACTCTTTTAATGCTTGTTTCTGCATTTGCGGGAAAAGAGGTTATTATGCAAAGTTATGCTGAGGCAATAAAAGAGCAGTACAGATTTTTCAGTTACGGCGATGCAATGCTGATTTATTGATTCAATATTAGCGGATACCCTTGACAAAGCCTCTATAAAACGTTAAATATGAAGTATGCCCCAATTGTACTTTTTATCCATTCTTTGCAATGGCTTGGCAGGATATGTTCTCTTTAAAGACTCTGAGGGTGACGCAGGTGAAATCGCTCAATTTTCTATAAAAGGTCCTACTTTTAATCTTATTTTAGGTATTATGTGCGCTGTTACAGGCGTTTTAAAACTGCTTTCTCCGTTCGAAGGCGATCTTCTTGTCATAGGAGACCTTTTACCTGCCGCCGCTGGGTTAATTGCCGGTCTTATGCTGATTTTTGGTATTTACAGGCAGGATTTATCCGCAAAAGCCGGAGAACTTGATCGTCTGGGAGTGAGTCTTCTTGTTTTTAGAAAACCGATAGGATTGGCTCTTATGGCAATAGGTCTTTTACATTTTCTTTTCCCAAAAGCATTATTTCTTTAGTAAACAAGTTAAAATCTATAAGCTAATAAAAAACGCGCTTCATAAAGTGAAAGGCTCGACCCTGCCTGCCCGCTTGAAGAAAAAGAGGATTGTGTGTTTGTTCTGGCGTATGACGGTCCTCTCGTTCTTCCTATATAACGATAAGCGGCTTCCAGCGATAAATCAAACCTTTCTATAGAAAAAGTAATTTTAATTCGAGGTTCCATATAAAGACCGAATAATGCGTAATCCAAAAATCTAATTCCTCTTTCAATATGCACATCGTCTGCGGTACAGTATGTAAGCGGACTTATTAAAAAAGAAACATCAAATGTAAAAGGATAAAACATTTTTGTACCGGCAGAAATACCGGCAGCTATTATAAACCAGTCTTGTTTATAGTGAATTACATCTTCACCGTCAAATGATCGCGTGACAGGATTGTCATTTATATCTTGAAATACTCCTGACAATGGAGGGGTCTCTCTTGCATAAATCCCGTATCCGTCTCTCCCTGTAAATGCAAAATGCATCCAAGTGGTGCTTAAAAACGGTTTAATATAAAAGTTTTTACCAATAGGAATCGACGCTCCAATCGCTGCATCCAGCATAAAAAACTCTCTTGTATTATTGGTATGAGAAGAAAAATGGGTAAGATTGCCGTTTTGCTGAGACATCCAGTCCCTGTTTTCTATAACTCCGCTGTCTCCCGGTATACCTGCTCTAAATGAAAGAGAAGCAAAAAACCCGGCGCTTCGCATAATATTTTCGAGGCCGTATTCAAGATTGAGTCCAAGATAAAAAATGGGTTTCATGTCCCATATAAGTTCGCTTAAAAGTTCACCCTTTGTTTGAGCAGTAGGGTAAACAAGCTCAAAAGTCTGCCCGTAAGTAATGCCAAAATGAGTTCCAACAGAGAAATAATAATCCGGCAGAATTTCGCAAAAAACCGGATTTTTTGCCGAAAATAAAAGTAATATGACAATTAAACCTGTTAAAACAGATGCATTTTTCATTAATATCAGAATACCAGTTATCCGCATTATTGGTCAATTATGCATTATCCTTTGTATAGTTTCTCTGATCTCCTGTAACGGAAATGGCGATGATTTAACGATAGTTCCGCCGGAAACATCTCCTTTAACCAGAAACTACATTGGTTTTGGAGTAATTACTTCTTCTTTTACCCATATAAATGAAGATCCAACAGAAGAAAGCCGTTCTCTTGGCTATTTAAGGCGCGGTTCTCTAGTAAAAATAATAAGAAGGCAGGTCTTAAGGACAGCAGAAGGATTTATTTCGTGGGTTTTGATTGATGAATGGTCAGAATCGGGCGAAGTAAAAATGGGTTGGCTAAGAGAAGATGTAATGGAAATCTATAATAACGAAAGTCAGGCAAGAACCGCTTCCGAGTTAAGTCCTAAATAACCGAACCTAGCTGTCCGCATGCTCCGTTTACTGCCCCCCCTTTGCTCATCCTCATTGTTACATTTAACTGATGTTTTTCTAGCATGTTTTTAAAGGATTCTATTTCTGCCTTTGAAGGTTCGCAAAGCGGTTTTCCTTCGTATAAAAGATCAGGCGCATAGTTCCACGGAATTAAATTAATAACAGTATCTAATCCTTTACAAAAATCAGCGATTTTTACTGCGTCTTTTTCGCCTGTATTAATGCCGCCTCTGTCTTTTTGCGCGAGAAGCGGTATTTCTAAAGTGATTCTTGCGCCGCTGTTTTTTTGATATTCGATTAGAGTGTCTTTTATCTTATCAAGCGGATTTGATTTTGCTATAGGCATGAGCTTTTGCCTTAAATTTTCATCCGCTGCAGTCAGCGAAAAAGCGAGGCGGACAAAAGGTCCGTTCTTTGCAAGATCAATGAGTCCGTCATAAATACCGCAGGTAGAGACGGTAATCCTGCGTCTGGAAATATTAAGTCCTTTTGGATCGGTAAATACGTTTATTGCCTTGCGCAGATTATCTAAATTTAAAAGCGGCTCTCCCATTCCCATTATTACAATATTATCGATTAATATTTTATCTGATAGTTTACCAGATTGTTTAGCATTTTCATTCTTAATTAAAGCGCATAAATGAAAGAACTGTTCGGTGATTTCATAGCTTTCTAGGTTTCTTTTAAAGCCAAGATATCCTGTTTTGCAGAAAATACAGCCGCATTGACAGCCAGCTTGAGTAGAAAGACATGCAGTGAGACGGTTTTTTTTATCCCTTAAAAGAACTGCTTCTATTGTGCTATGGTCTTTTAATAAAATCACTATTTTTTTTGTTTGACTGTCTTTTTCTATATTTTTAATGGTACTGGAAAAAAAGTTAAAGTCTCTCGATAATTCATTTTTTAATTTGATAGGAATATTTGTCATATCCTCAAAATTAAAGACATTCTTTGTTATCCATTTGTAGATTTGTCCGATACGGTAACGAGGTAAAAATGAAAGTAATTTTTCAAGTTCTGTGATAGAAAGTCCGGCTATAGAAGTCATTCGTTTACCGGAGTTTACCATGCGGTAGTTTCGAGCATTTCTGTTATTCTAGTGCTTTTTACTCCAAGCTTCTGAAACGCTTCCAGTGATTCTTTGGCTTTGCGTTTATCATTCATTTTTAAGTAGCAGTCCGCAAGTTCTATATAAAGACGGTAATTTTTATGATCCTGCTGAATCAGCCGGTTTAAAGAAATTACAGCTTCTTCGTATTTTTCCTGTTCTTTTGCAAGAAGAGCAAGCCCCATAACAGCATAAGTGTCAAACTCTACATTTAAGGCTCTCTCATAAAATGATTTAGCGTTTTCGTAATCTTTAAGATTTCGGTATGCATCTCCCGTTCTTGTAAGAATCATTTTATTTCTTGGGTCTTGTTCTAAAATAAGATTCCAGTATTTTAGTGAGTTTTCTATTTGATTTAAACCTCTGTAACAGTCAGCCAGCCCAAAGAGAGCGTAAAAGTTTTGACTTTCTCTTTTTAATGCGGCTTCAAAATAAGGAATACCCGAATCGAAAGTTTTTAATTTTCTGTGGCAGTTTCCGATAGATGTGAGGACTCTTATATCAACGTCATCAAATCCGGTTTTAAGCATTTTTTCCCAGTAAAAAAGAGCGTCTTTATACTCTTTAAAATCATAGTGTAAATGTCCAAGTCCTATTATCGCGTAAGGGTTAGAATCTTCCATATCCAAAACCCTTTGGTATGTATTTTTAGAATTGGCAAAATCCCTGACTTTTCTGTATGCGTCAGCTATCCTGGTAAGAACAGTAATATTTTTATCGTCATGCATAAGATACTGTTCCCAAATTTCTATTGCTTTTTGGAACTGGTTTAATACTTTGTAACAGTCGGCAAGTCCAAAAAGGGCATAGTTATTGCCGGGATGATGAATAAGGCATCTTTGATAATATTTTACAGCGTCACGGATTGAGCCTGCTTTTCTCGTTGCGTCTCCCATGCCGACAAGGGCATAATTGTTGTTTTCGTCAGTCAAGAGGATTCTGGTAAAACAATCAATGGCATCGCTTACCTTATTTTCTTTTAATAACTGATAGCCCTGCTTGGAAATATCTGTGATTTTTTCTTCAGTCATTGGGAGCCTCTTTTAATGAATTAAGAGGGGAAGGCTCGCTTATAATTCCTTGTAACATAAACCCAAGTTTTTCTATAATCGGTTCAGATTTTTTCTTGTCATGGGCGAGCCAGAACATTCGCAGCGCTTCTAAAGGCCTGTTGTTTTTGGAATAATAATCTCCGACTCTGGATAATCCGTCAGAATACCCGGTTGTCATAAATATTCTTCTTGCTCCTTCAACATCCCCTTCGTTAAACTTTTGGTTGCCTTTTCTGTTTAAAGCGGCTTTGGAAGACCCGTCTACGGGAACTGGAGCAGTTACTTTTATAAATGCGTTTTTGTCGTCGAAATTTTCAAATAATTTTTTTCTATCCATATTTTTTTCTTATATTATTAAATTATAGGTTATATTTAATTAAAAAACAAGAAGAAATCTACGATAGATCTGCCGTATTCTCTGGAGTCAATTTTTTTTAAACCTTCGATATCAGCGTTTAAATAATCATTTCTTGGTCTATGGATTAAAATACGGCTTCCGCCTGTAACTAAAGAAGATTTTGCTATGTTTTCTACGAGTTCCCATTTAAATTTATAATAAAATGGAGGGTCTAAAAAAATAATATCAAAAGGAGGCTGTTCGTTTTTTAGGCTTGAGCGCTTTACGTATAACTCTGCCGGTATAAATTTGCAGTTAATTCTTACAGGCGAAATTGAAACATTCTCAAGAAGGGTTTTTCTCTTTAACTTATCCTGTTCGACAGCTTCTATAACAGAAGCTCCGCGGGAGGCGGCTTCCAGCGCGATTATTCCGGAGCCGGTAAAAATATCAAGAAAGGAAAGTCCGGATATATCACCTAGACAGGCAAAGACGGATTCTCTCATTCTGTCCATACTGGGTCTTATTTCGTTATTTCCATTGGGTACAGAAACCTTTCTGCCAGAGAGGACTCCGCCAGTTATCCTCATGCACTGCCGAGGAGACCGTTTAGTTCGGCATGGCTCACTACTGGTTCATTAGAGGTTTGTTCGGATGGTACGTATGATTCTTCAATCTGCTTTTTGCGTTTAACGCTGTCCGTTTTTAATTTGGCAATTATTACAGGTAATTCAGGGAATAGCGCAGGTGTAAAAGGACTTGAATTACTGGTAATCTCGTTTAATAACTGATTGTACTGCCATTCAGCGTCAAGAATGTTGTCTGCTTCAGTTTCTCTGTCAAGAAATTTTAAATTAGCTACAAACTTATCAGTTAATATGTCCAAAACCATGCTGATAAATTCAATGTCGCCCATGGTTTGCCTGTAAAAAACTTCTGCGTCTGTATCCAACTGCATAAGATCGCGGATCATGCGGATTCTAACGTTAAGAATAAAAATTGTATCTTCAAAATTTATACGTTTATTCATACTATTATCCTTATTATCGGTTAGAAACTCAGTAAAATACAAGCATAAAGTAACGTATTTTGATGAATTCAAGGTAATTTTTACATAAATATTAAGGTTATCAGGCATTAAGGAGCTGTTGACAAGATGTCGATATAATTTCTATACTGACATTGAAACCAGAGGGGGGACATGGCAGCGCCACTGCAACTTGCATTTGTTAATTTTGCCGCAAATTCTTACATAATTGTAGAAGGCAAAAGGAATGCAGACAAGTTTTTCATCATCCGCTCAGGGAAAGTAAGGCTTTCCAAGGAAGTCCAGATTGTCTCCGAAGAACAGGGGGACACCTTAGGACCGGGTGATTTTTTCGGCGTTGTTTCCACTATGTCTGGTCACAGTCATATCGAAACAGCGCAGGCTCTTACAGACGTTACCCTTATTTCTGTTCAAAAAGACCAGTTTAGCCAGTTAATCCAAAACAATGCCCCTGTTGCCATGAAGATAATTCTTCAATTCTCTAAGAGAATGCGCTTTTTAGACGAAGCTTTTACGAGACTTACATTAAAAAATAATGCTGCCGAAGATCCTTCTCATATTTTTCATGTTGCCGAATATTACGCAAAGCTCAATCAGTTTAATCAAGCGTTTTACGCTTATCAAAAATATGTAAAATGCTGCCCAAAAGGAGACAATGTTGGGGCTGCTGTAGAGCGTATGAAAAAAATTGCTCCCTATGTAAAGAATGTACAGCAGCCGCCGCCAGCCGGAGAAATGACCCGTGCTTTTACAAAAGATCAAATTGTTTTTTGCGAGGGCGAACCGGGCGATGAACTTTTTGTTATCCAAAAAGGCTCGGTAAAAATTATAAAAATAACCGATACTAACGAGATTCTTTTGGCTGTGTTAAAAACAGGCGATATTTTCGGCGAAATGGCGCTTTTAGAATCAAAGCCCAGAGCCGCAGGAGCCGTTGCATACGAAGACTGTCAGCTAATGGCAGTAAACCGCGAAAACTTCCAAAAAATGATTCAATCTCAGCCTCAGTTAATTGCGCGCCTTACAACGCTTTTATCAGAAAGAATCTGGCTTATTTACAGGCAGCTTAGCAATACTCAGATTAACGAACCTCTTGGGCGTATGTATGACATGCTTCAGATTCAATTAGACAAAAAAAGGGTAGATGTAACTACAGCAACCAATTATTCATTCGATTTCGGCGTTAATGAACTTGTTAATATGGTTGGGCTTTCCAAGGGAGACGGAACCATATTCGGAAGAAAACTGATGGAAAACCGCGCTTTTCAGGTTATGAATGATAAGCTTTTTATAAAAGACGTAAAAGAAATTGCCAAGCAAAACGCTTATTTCCGCAAAATGCAGCAGCTGGAAAAAGTCCGCCTTGGAAACAAACCCCTTGCCTGATTTTTTGCTTTTAAAGGGTTCTTTTCTTCCGATAATATAATGATGAGTAAAAAGATAATATTTTTGATAATTACTTTATCCCTCTTTATACCGGTTTTTGCTGATGAAGCTGCAGAACCAGAAGAGCTTCCGAGACAGTTTAGGGAGCTCTCGCTCGGAATGAGCCTCGATGATCTAAAAACCGGGCTTTTAAATGACGGACTTTTTCATTTTAGGGGCGACAGAGACGTCTCGTTCCTTCCGGCAAGAGAACAAAGTCTCGTAGAAACTACGGGTTCATCTTTTATTAAAAGAGCGTTTTTTCAGCTTAGAGACGGTGAAGTATATATAATGGCTTTTACTCTTAATACTGATATAATCGATCATTATTCGATATTTACGCAGTTTGTCGAAAAATACGGACAGCCTTCTTATCTGGATCCTTTAATGTCGGTTTGGGAAACAGAAGAAACCAGAGTAGCGATAGAAAGACCTCTAACTGTAAAGTATATTGACCGCACAGTTTTTAATGATATTTTAAATGAATCCGGGCTGATTGAATCCGGGCAGGTAAAACTACGCCAGGATTTTATAAATGAATTCTGAGAAATTAAGTCTAAAATCTATTAATTGTCCGCAGATTATCGCAGATTATAACGGATTAAAATTTTTTGACTTAATCCGTAAAATCCGCGTAAATCCGTGGATTTTTTTGTTATTCTTTTTGGCTTCTTGCACATCGAATGAGACGGTTTTTCATAATGTAATAATAGAGAGAGATGGAAAAGAAATTGCAGTAGTTAAAGCAGAAATTGCCCGTACACCGGAAGAGCATATGCAGGGGCTGATGTTCAGGGAAAAACTACCCGACGGAGAAGGCATGTTATTTATTTTTGAAACAGACAGAATATTATCGTTCTGGATGAAAAATACACTTGTTCCGCTTTCTATCGCATACATAACATCAGAAGGCATAATTATCGATATCAAAAATATGTACCCCCACGATACGACTTCGGTATATTCTTCGAGGTCTGTCCGTTATGCATTAGAAGTGCCTCAGGGCTGGTTTTCCCGTGTTGGGGTTAAAGAAGGGGATAGAGTAAATATTGACGCTTTTCGTTGAAAATAGAAAAAAATAGATTATAATTAAAAAGAGGTGCATTTTTGTTTAAAGGATTAACAAACCGGGTACAGCGGCTTCTTTCGATTCATGCTCAAGAAGAAGCAAAAAGATTTAACTCAGATCAGCTTTTGCCGGAACACATAATTATTGCGCTCCTTAAAGAAGGCGGGGGAACTGCCTGCAAAGCGCTTATGTTCCTCAGAATCGACATCCCCGAGTTTAAGAATATCCTAGAAAGCTCCATCCCTAGAATCCCTGGTCTTATTATAAAAGGAGAAGTACCTCCTTCCAGACGTACTAAGAATATGCTGGATATTGCTACAGAAGAAGCAAGGGCAATGGGCTCTGACTATCTTGGTACCGAACACATTCTATTTGCCGCAATGCGGGAACAGGATTCTTCGGTTCAAGTGTACCTAAATCAACGGGCTGTTGATACAGACATGATGAGGGTTATAATTCAAACTACTTTTAATCAGCCTTCATCCAAAAGAGAAACCTATGCAGGCGCAGAAAGGTATCAGCCTTTTTATATTCACAGGGAAAGAGTTCATCAAAAAGCCGGTGTAGAAACAGAACGTCATCCAAGAATAAAACCTGCGGCATATCCTGTGCTTACTCCGATACTCGATAATTTTTCGCGTGATCTTACCGCATTGGCAAGAGCAGGAAAGATGGACCCTGTTGTCGGCAGAAAATCAGAAATTAGCAGAACTGTGCGTATCCTTGCAAGAAGAACAAAGAATAATCCGATTTTGGTCGGCGAGCCGGGCGTAGGAAAAACCGCAATTGTAGAAGGACTTGCACAGCTGTTGGTCAGCGAAGCGGTTCCCGATGCTCTGCAGGGCAAAAGAATTTTATGTCTTGATATGGGTCTTGTTGTCGCGGGAACAAAGTACCGCGGAGAGTTTGAAGACCGCATAAAAAAGATATTAAAAGAAGTTAGTCAGGCTTGAAATATAATACTTTTTATAGACGAGATACATTCAATAATCGGAGCGGGCGGAGCCGAAGGAACGCTTGACGCTTCTAATATGCTAAAACCGGGACTTTCGAGGGGTGAAATAAGATGTATCGGCGCCACTACATTAGCCGAATACCGCAAGCACTTTGAAAAAGATGCCGCTCTGGAACGCCGGTTTCAGTCAGTGATTGTAGAAGAGCCGTCATTCGAAGATACTCTTGAGATTTTAAAAGGCATAAAAGTAAAGTACGAAGATCATCATCAGGTTTTTTATTCAGATAACGCGGTAAGCCTTGCCGCAAAACTTGCGCAGAGATATATAATGGGTCGTTTTATGCCTGACAAGGCGATTGATATTCTTGATGAAGCAGCCGCTTTCCGTAAACTGGAAAACAGAGAACAGCCGCCGGAAATCACCGGATTAGAAGAAGAAATTGCAAAATTATGCGAAGAAAAAAACGCGTTTGTTAGTACACAGGATTATGAGCATGCCGCAGAAGTCAGAGATAAGGTAAGGATTTTAAAATTACGGCTGGAAGAAGCCAGAGACAAATGGGAACGCGCTTCTTTAAACGAACGGCCGATAGTAACGGAAGATGATGTCCGTCAAATTGTAACAGAAGCGACAGGAATCCCGTTAATGCATTTAGAAGAAAAAGAATCGAACAAACTTTTACAAATAGAATCAGAACTGGAAAAAAACATTATTGGGCAGAATGACGCTGTAAAACGCATTGCTTCTGCGATTAGACGTTCAAGAGCAGGCGTCTCCTCGGCGCGCCGTCCAATGGGTTCGTTCATTTTCCTTGGTCCGACAGGCGTAGGAAAAACTCTGCTTGCCAAAAAACTCGCAGAATATTTATTTGCAAGCGAAGAAGCTCTGGTGCGCATTGATATGTCAGATTACATGGAAAAACATAATGCTTCCCGCCTTGTCGGCGCGCCTCCCGGGTATGTCGGTTATGAAGAAGGCGGTATGCTTACAGAAAAAATACGCCGTAACCCTTACCGTGTTATTCTTTTTGACGAAATCGAAAAAGCTCATCATGATATTTTTAATATTCTATTGCAGGTAATGGAAGAAGGCGAATTAAGAGACAGCCTCGGCCATACGGTAAACTTCCGCAATACTGTAATAATAATGACGAGTAACGCAGGCGTAAGGGAAATAACAAAAGATTCACGCCTCGGCTTTACCGCAGGTTCCGGTCTTATGAGTACAAACGAGATTGAATCCGCGGCGATGAGCGAGCTTCGTAAAATATTTAATCCTGAGTTTATTAACAGGGTTGACGAAATCGTTGTATTTAATCCGTTAAGCCAAAAACAGATAGAAGAAATATTTGATATTGAGTTTAAAGAACTCTCGCTGCGTCTTGCAGAAAAAGATTTTAGTATTAAAATAACAGCCGCCGCAAAAAGCATTCTTGTACAAAAAGGCTGGGATCAAAAGTACGGCGGAAGACCTTTACGCAGGACTATCCAGAAAGAACTGGAATGTCAATTATCAGAGCTTATACTTGACGGAAACTGGAAACCGGGAGCGGTATTTACAGCAGATGTCAAAAATAACGAAATTAAGATAAAAGGCAAAAATGTTAAGGAAGTATCTGCTCTAATTGTTTAACTAGTTTTATTTTGATTTAAGAATCTAAATATATACTCTAGCGCGTACTGCTGTATTCCTTCAAAATAATCATCGATAAATTTTGCGAGTTCTTTTCCTACATAGCGGTAATGCCAGCTTTCCCACATATAACCTGTAATTTCTTCATAACCCTGCGGATAAGAGAGTGACCACCCAAATCTCGAAGCATTGTTATAGATCCAGCGGCCTTCGGGAGTTTCTGCAAATGCGTTTGTTATCGATCCAAAGTCTGCCGCTGTTCCTAATTGGTGCTGACTGTGACCCGGCCGCGCAGAAAATCGGTCTGCCTGCGCTCTGCCGTATTGATTAACATAGCGGTTATAAACTGTCGTTTGATAAGCATAAGAACGGTATGTCGAAGATACAACCAATGTAAGTCCGGCTTCTCTAAGAGCTGCAGCTGCCATTTCTTCGAGCGCTTCGACAGCTTCTCTTCTTAGCGAAAGGTCGTTTCTGTTTACCCTATACGATATATTGGGAGCGTTTCTAAGCGGTATTAGATCGTCAGGTTCATAATTAGAAGGCAATGGATATTTTTTATCTACAAGAAAATAAAGATACGGGTCTTTTTCTAGGATAACTAAAAGATCGATTGTAATTTGAGGTGTAATTTGAGGAACCGATTCTGAAACACTTTCTGTATCGGACGGTAGAGTTTGCAATGCGGCTCTCGCGCAGGAAAAAAAAGAAAAAACAATTAAAACAAGCGCAAAGAATCGCTTCAATTAAATTACTGTTCCCGGGTAAAGAATTGTATTCTTGGGAATAACGATTATACCGTCAACGATATAGTAATGACCGTAATTGCCGTCTATACGTTTAATATCATCTACGCCGATTCTGCAGCCTTCGCCGACACAGACATTCTTGTCGATAATTGCGCCTTTAATAATAGCGCCGCGTCCGATTCCAACATTGGGAATCCTCGCTTCCGCGTTTTGGTTTTTTTGTTTTTCTGTTTCGTAGTAGTCGGCGCCCATACACACAACGCCGTTTAAACTCGATCCTGTTTCGACAATAGTACGGATACCAACGATAGAATTGGTAATGTTTGCGTTTGTAATAATACAGCCTTCTGCCGCTATTGATTGGTTCATGTTAGAAAAGTTCATTTTAGATGGCGGAAGGTTTCGCATATGAGTGTAAATAGGCCTATGTTCATCATAAAAGTCAAAGCTTGGTTTTACTGTGGTTAGTTCGAGATTTGTGTCATAAAAGTTTTTAATTGTACCGATATCTTCCCAATAATCGTTAAAAAGATATGCGTTTACTTTAAGTTTGCTGATAGCGGCAGGAATAATTTCTTTTCCAAAATCTGTAAGTTCGTTGGCAAGACAATCATCCATTGCTTTTGCGTTAAATACATAAATACCCATAGAAGCCAAATAGCAGTCGTCTTTATTTTTTTCTGTAATGAGCTCAGACGGCGCTTTATAATCAGAAATATCTTTTGTAGGACCCGGTTTTTCCAGGAATTCTGTAATTTGATTTTTTTTATCGACTTTAAGAATCCCAAGCCCGCTTGCGTTTTCTCTCGAAACGCCGGTACATGCAATTGTAATAGCAGCTTTGGAATCAATATGGCTCTTCATAAGTTCCTGCAGATCCATTCTGTAGAGCTGATCGCCCGAAAGAATCATATAATAAGACGGGTTTTGTGTTCTAAAATGCGGGAAATTTTTGCGGACAGCGTCGGCAGTGCCTTCGTACCAGCCGGAATGTTCAAATGTCTGCTCTGCGGCAAGGATTTCTACGAAGCCGTTGGTAAATGAATCAAAAACATAGGTCTGACCGATATGAAGATGAAGCGAAGCTGAATTAAACTGGGTAACAACATAAATTTGCCTTAAATTGGCGTTTATACAGTTAGAAATAGGAATATCGACAAGACGGTACTTGCCTCCGAAAGGGACAGCCGGTTTTGAACGAAACTGGGTTAATGGGAACAAACGAGTCCCTTTACCGCCGCCCAATATAATGGACAAAACTTCTGCCATATTTTTCCTCCTCTCAGAATTTACCAATTATACATAAAGATATGATTTTTGTCAAATACTCTTCAATATTACTGATGTAATACTATTCCAAATTTTTAAAAATAGGGATAAAATTAACTTAATGGATAGCCGTAATGAATTGGAACAATTAATAAATAGCCCCGAATTTGCTCCAAATATTGTAATGAACCGCCTTTTAGAAGCGCAAAAGGGCGAATATACTCCTTTCCCAAAGGATTTAGACCCAAGAATCGTTAAGGCGCTTCAAAATAAAGGGATTGATCAGCTTTATATTCATCAGTCGCAGGTCTGGAAGCAGACACAAGCGGGCAAAAATACAGTAGTTGTAACGCCAACAGCTTCGGGAAAGACACTTTGCTATAATTTACCCTGTTTAAATGCTCTTTTAAATGACGAAACAGCGCGGTGTCTCTATCTTTTTCCTACAAAAGCGCTTTCTCAAGACCAGCAGTCAGAATTAAACGAGATTACGCAGGATAATGAAGCGTTAAATATAAAAATTGCCACTTATGACGGCGATACGCCCGAATCACTGAGGATATCCGCTCGCGATTCCGGCAGGATAATAATTTCTAATCCCGATATGCTTCATGCGGGGATTTTACCGAATCATCCCAAATGGATTAAGTTTTTTTCTAATTTAAAATTTATCGTAATTGACGAAGCGCACGCATACAGAGGTGTTATGGGAAGCCATGTAGCAAATGTTATCCGCAGGCTGCGCCGAATCGCGGCTTTTTACGGATCAAAACCGCAGTTTATTCTTTGTTCCGCTACAATAGCTAATCCAGCTCATCTTGCAAAATCATTAATCGGGCTTGATGTTGAACTTATCGATAAAAACGGAGCTCCGCGCGGCGAAAAAAGAATAATACTTTATAATCCTCCGTTAGTTGATAAGGTACAGGGTATCCGCCGTTCTGTTGTAATAGAAAGCCCCCGCTGGATGACAGCGCTTTTAAAAATAGGAATTAAAACAATTCTTTTTGCGCACTCCCGCATTAGAACAGAAGTCGCCGCATCATATGTAAAAGATCAGTTAAAAAATATTTACAATGACAACAGCGGCATTAGGGTAGAATCATACCGCGGCGGTTTTTTACCAAACGAAAGGCGCGAGATAGAAAAAGGATTAAGAGAAGGTACGATTCATGGAGTTGTTTCGACAAACGCTTTAGAACTTGGAATCGATATCGGAGGACTAGACGCTTCTGTAGTCGCCGGATTTCCCGGATCGTTTAACAGTTTTTGGCAGCAGTCAGGAAGAGCGGGAAGGAGGGGAGGAACATCTATTTCTGTTTTTGTTGCGACTAACTCTCCAATCGATCAATATATAATGAATGACCCGCAATGGTTCTTTAAAAAAAGCGCAGAAGAGGCAAATATCGATCCGGATAACCCGTATATATTAACAGATCATGTTAAGTGCGCATGTTTTGAGCTTCCGTTTACAGATGAAGAATTGGCAGCAGAAGAAGATATTTACAGCGAGAATGCGAGAGAAGCATTAGAATATTTACAGGATGCAGGAATCGTAAGGCATACCGGAGAAAAATGGCATTGGGCGGATCGTTCATATCCTGCAGAGGGAGTGAGTTTAAGGAGCGCCGGCGCTGACAATGTAGTAATAATTGATATAACAGAAGGCAGAAATATTGTAATTGGCGAAATGGACAGGCCAAGCGCAAAAGAAATGATCTTTGTTAATGCAGTTTATATTCACCGAGGCAGGCAGTACATTGTAGAAGAGCTTGATATAGAAAACAGAAAATGCCATGTAAGGGAAACAGAAGTTAATTATTATACAGACGGCGTTGTTAAAACAGATATTAAAGTGCTGACAGAAGACGAAAAGTTTAATTTTTCATCAGGGCATGGCGTATTATCTGATGTACTTGTGCGTTCGCAGGTAACTAAATTTAAAAAATTAAGATTCAGCGATGTTAATGAATCAGACAATAAAACAGGAAGCGAACAGAATATCGGATACGGAGATATAAACCTGCCGGAAGAAGAGATTCAAACAAGGGGGCTTATACTGCTTTTTCCGCCTCAGACTAAGGGCGGCAAAACACTCGAAAAAATGAACGAAAAAGACAAAGGTCTTGCTCTAAACGGAGCCGGTACATTAATAAGATCAATTGCCCCTTTGTTTTTGCTCTGCGATCCTCGTGACTTAGGGATTGCCGAACGTGTTAAAGATCCTCATTTTGGGGTTCCCGCCCTTTATATTTATGATAAATATCCCGGCGGAACAGGATTAACAGAAAGCCTCGCCGATAAAATTGATTTGCTTTTAAGCTCTGTTCATAATGCGCTAAGCCGCTGTCCTTGCGATAAAGGCTGTCCGTCTTGCGTAGGCCCCAATGGGAATAAATCTGCCTCTGAAGATTTATTGACAGCGGTTAATATGTGAATTATAATAAGCCTAGACCATTCATTACAGGAGTTAAAATGCGGTTTTTTGCTATTGTTTGCTTGTTTTTATTTATAATTACAGCAGGTTTGTCAGCTCAGACTACTCAGACTACTCAAGCTGCTCAAACAGCACGAACAGCTATTGTAAGCTCAGCGCATTTAAATATGCTCACTCAGCTTAGGGATTCCGGAGAAAATATCGGAGATATAAGATTTTATATTTCTAAACCCCTAAGAATCGTTATTTTAAACGAAGGCGGCGAAATCCCTTCGATTTCTATAGCTAATGAAGGTTTAGCGTTTACAGGCGAAGAATTTGAAACGCTGAATATACGTAATACAGATATAGGTAGAATCGTTAATTTTCCTCCTGCCGGCAGTGATATAATAGAAGTAGTTTTTCATGCTAACAATAGGCTGGTTGTTTTAAGATTTAGAAGAAACGCTGAGAAGAATGTATTTACTGTTTTTTCTGCAGTAATTAACACAAGGGTTTACAATTTAAGCTCTCAATCGGAGCTGCCGCAGCTTCTTATACAGTCGCATTTAAATTCCGAAGCAGACGAAGTATTCGCTGTTTTAAATTCGGGCAGGTAACTAAAAATATGAAGTATCTGTCACTGGTTTTAGTTTTGGTTTTTTGATTCTCGGCTTGTGCAAGTAAACCTGAGTTAATAGACGAAAGTATCGAATATTTAGCCGATGGGACAGATCATGATTTTGATTCGAATTTTGAATTTTTTGATGAAGATTTTGATTATTTAGATAATGAAAGATTTCATATTTCAGAATGGGAAACAGAAAACGAAATTGCCCAAGAGAACGAAGGTGCTCAGACTATAACAGAAACTGAGCAGGGAACCGATATTGCTGCCGAACAAGAAAGAAAAGAGAGTCTAGAAAAATCGCTTGAAAATCTAACGACTCCTTTACCTCAATTACCTGAATTACCAGAAGTTCCGCAGGTAACGCAATCACCTCAGGAAAGGTCGGATCTTGCTATAGCTGTATTATCAAATATAAGAAACAGTAACATTCTGGGAAGAGGTTCATTAAACACAGAAGGCGTAATGGACTACATAAAGTTAAGAAACAGAAATCCAGTAATAAATGACTCAGCAATAAGAAGATTAATTAACACCTATATAAGCGAAGCTGCAGCCGAAGATGTTAACTATGATATCGCGATTGCTCAAATGCTTTACTGGACAGCTTTTTTAAGCAACAGACAGCGTGTAGAAAGTAATAATTTCGGCGGTTTGAGTTCGACACGCGAATGGAACGGACGATTCCCGTACATGATGAGAAACGACGGTTTAACAGAAGGTGTCCGCGCGCATATTCAGCATTTGAGAGGTTATGCGTCAAGTACTCTAAAAAACCCAAGTACAGTAAATGTTGATCCAAGATGGAATTTTTTAGAAAGAATCCATGGGACAGTCAGAACATTTGATCAAGTCTATCCGGTATGGACTCAAGACGCGCATAGATACAGATTAAATATGAACATGATTCTTGACAAACTATATGAATATTCTGACAATCGCAGCAGCCGGTAATTATTGAAAACTTACGAAACACAAGAAAAACCAAAGCGAGCCTTTTTGGTTAGTGTTGTTAAAGGTGATCCGTCAGATGAACCTTTCGCTAATGAGCTTTGCGGCCTTTGTCAGACACTGGAACTTGATATAATTTATCATACAAAAATCCGCATTAGAGAAAAGAGTTCTAAATACATAGCCGGCACAGGAAAAGCGCAGGAGATTAGTGAAAAAGCAAAAGAGCTCAAAACCGATCTCATTGTTCTGGATTTAAACCCAAGCCCTTCACAGCAAAGGAGCTGGGAAGAACTCTGCGGAATTCCTGTATTGGACAGGCAGGAGATCATAATACGAATATTTGCTCAGAGGGCAACAACAAGAGAAGCTGAGCTTCAGGTAAGGCTTGCCCAGCTAAATTATAATTTACCGCGCCTTACTCATAAATATATTGACCTTTCGCGTCAGAGGGGAGGAAGATACGGGACAAAAGGTTCCGGTGAGACAAAGTTCGAAACAGACCGCAGAAAGGTAGAAAAAAGAATTTCCCAGCTTGAAAAAGAAATTGAACAAGTAAGCAAGCAGCGTCAAATGCAGCGCCGTCAAAGGGAGCGCCAAGGGGTTCACACTTGTGCGATTGTTGGGTATACAAACTCCGGTAAATCGAGCCTTTTAAATGCTTTAACCGGCGCGAATGTTCTTGCCGAAAACAAACTCTTTGCAACACTGGATGCAATAACAAGGCGCTTTGAACCTGCGCCCGGTAAACAGGTTCTTCTCACAGATACAGTAGGTTTTATACGGGATCTTCCGCATACCTTAATAAAAGCATTCCGCTCAACACTGGAAGAAGCCGCATTGGCAAATACTCTTATTGTAGTTTTAGACGCTTCTGATCCAAATATAGAAAGCCAGTACGAAACTACCCTGTCAGTTTTAAGAGAGCTTGGAGCCGGCGAAATCCCAGTAATTACAATATTAAACAAAATCGATAAAATTCCAAAAAATGACGAAGATTTACAGGATAGCCTTAAAAACCGCTTTCCCGGCAGTATCGCAATGTCAGTAAAAGATAGAATAGGGCTGGATTTTCTTAAAAATAAGATAGTGTCAATGCTCTAAAAATATTGCCAATTTCATACAAATACGCTAAAATTAGGCAGGAGCAGAAGTATGGCAGAAGACCTAATGGATAAAGTCTTTTCTTTTTTCTCGGGAGAAGGTATTACCGATGAAAAGGCGAATATGCTTAAAGCGATCGCTAAGGAGCTTGGGCAGAGTAAATACGCCAAGTTTTTTAGGGTCAGAACAGAAGAAGTAGACCCTTCTTTTTCTTCATTTTTGTTTTCTGTTTATAAAACCATCTTTCCTATAAAATTATTTATGAAAGATGACAAAAAAATGGCAATTTTACGCCATTTAACCGTAGAATCCTGCATAGAACCCCCAATTCAGGAAACCCTTAAAAAACTGGATTATAACGTACTCGACGAAAAATCAAAGACAATGCCTGGCGAGCAGATGATCGGCGAAATTCAAAAGGATATTGAAACGCTGGCAAGACAGTTTGACGGCGACCATATTGCCGCTGTAAACCGCCGGTACGGGCTGACTTCGGCTTTAAATCAGTTTGTAAAGTATAATTTTGCGGGTTTTTTTAAGAAATTCGACCCGCATTTTGCAGACGGAAGCTTTCTTGTTGAGCCAAGATTTCCCGCTATAAAAACAATATTAATCATCGAACAAATCGGCGAATTTTTAACTGTTTCTCAGCCTCTAAAACCGGAAGAAGACTGGACAGGCCTTTTAAATATTCTAAAAATGATAGAAGGCGCGGAACTTGTAAATCCGGAACAATTTAATTCAATGATTAAAATGCTTAGAGAAGTGCACACTTCAAAAATCCTCGAATTAATGGTTCAGTATACCCTGAGAAACCCTGTATGGCAGTTTAAACATTCATTCTTTAAAGAAACAATCGGCGAAAACTGGCTGGAAGGCAAAAGAGCAGAAGCTCAGAATTATATTGCAAAGATCAATAACAGCAAAAAGAACAGCCAGATTAGCGCGCTGACAAAGCAAATATTTGAATCCGCAGACCTTGTCAGAATGGAAAACTATAATGTTCAGTTAAGCGAAGCCTACCGAAAAAAGAAAGTTGAGTATTTTATGTATGCTGAGGGGCTTAATTACCTTAAGGCGTTTATGGACGACTATGTAGAAAAAGAAATAAAAGAGCTCTGCGATCTCCTCTTAATCCGCGGTCAATGGACCAATAATACTATGGCGCGGGAAATGAGCGATTCCTTACATAAACTACTGGAAGCCCCGCTGGATATATCGGATCTCGATACTGTGATGTCCGAAGACGGCGCAGACGGCTCCCGCTTGAGAGCTGCTATGCTTCGTATAGACAGAGACCCGACTCAGGCAAGGTATATAAACAGCATAGTCGGCAAGGTTAACGGTCAAGCAGTAGAAATTATCAATGAAGCTGCTCAATCAATGATAGTAATCGGGAAGCACATGAAGAACCTAATCGAAGACCTGCAAAAAAAACACCCGGAATTGCTTGTAAACTGGAGGGAGGTAAATCTGGCGTCAAAGGAACCCTTGCCGCAGAGAATGGTGAGCAATTTTAAGAAAATCAATTACTTTATACAGTTAATGCATTTGTGCACTCAGTAATAACCTTGCAGGAAATTACAATGTAATGTATAATGTAACGATAAATGTTTTGATTAAACAAAAAGGAAGAGGATATTATGGAAATACAAGTTCAAGAACTTATAGAAAAAATAAAAAAGGATGGAATTAAGCTTGCCACTGACGAAGCCAGCCGTATAAAGGCAGAAGCAGAAGCAGAAGCCCGCAGAATCGTAGAAACTGCCAAAAAAGAAGCTGATGACATAGCCTCTAGAGCAAAGCAAGATGCCGAAAGATCAGAAAAAGCCGGTATCGCCGCACTCCAGCAGGCTTCTCGTAATCTTGTTTTAGCTTTTAAAGACGAAATTCAATCTTTGTTAAACAGAATAGTCAGCGGCAATGTTGGCGCCAACTATAATGATGATGTTCTTAAAGCTGCTCTTCCCGAACTGTTAAAAGCTTGGGCAGCCAAAGGCGGCGATAATTTATCTGTTATTTTACCAGAAGGCGAACTTTCAAGGCTCGAAGGTTTCTTTAAAGAAAGGCTTACAGGCGAACTTTCTAAGGGTGTCGAATTAAAATCAAACAGAAAATTGCCATGCGGTTTTAGAATTTCAAATAAAGACGGCTCTTTATATTATGATTTTTCGGCAGAAGCTGTCTCTAACCTGCTTTCTACCTATTTAAATCCTAAACTTTCCGAACTTCTTAAAGAAGCAGCTAAAGGAAACTGATAGGTGGCATATTATTACCTCATGGCTCAATTGCCATGTCTTATACATGAACAAAAAAAGCCAATGTCTTCGGCTGATTTTAAAGAACTTGCGCGATCTCAAATGTCAAAAAAAGACGCGTCTTTTTTAGATCAGCTTTCGTTAAACGAAACATCATTTAAAAAAACTGGATGCAGTTTTATTGATAAATGGAACAACTGGGAAAACTCATTAAGGTTGAGCCTTGCAAAACAAAGAGCTGTAAAACTTAAAAGAGAAAACGACCAGCCAAGCGGCGCTCCTGTTTTTATGGATGCGGCTGCGGCAGCTTCTAAAGCGATCGACGAAACTTCTCCTCTTGACGGAGAAGAAGTAATTGACAAAGCGCGCTGGTATGCAATTGACAGTTTTACTTGGAATGATTTTTTTAACAGAAATAATGTTTACGCATATTATCTAAAATTATTATTGCTGGAACGCTGCGAAGCGTTTAACGCAGAAAAAGGATTTGCCGAATATAAATCACTGTACGCTTCTATCGTAGAAAGCGCGCAGAATACCCTGGGAGAATCTACATGACAGGAACTAAAGGAACAGTAACTGCCGTTAACGGCAACATGGTAAGCGTTCGCTTTGACGGAATTGTTTCCATGAACGAAGTCGGCTTTGTCAAAGTCGGCGATACACAGTTAAAGAGCGAAGTAATTCGTATTCGAGGCGAGATAAGCCAGCTTCAGGTCTTTGAGATTACCAAAGGGATCTCGATTGGAGACTCAGTAGAATTTACAGGAGATATGTTATCAGTAGAGCTGGGTCCGGGTCTATTAGGTCAGGTTTAAGACGGTCTTCAGAATCCGCTCCCTCAGCTTGCGCAAGCTGCAGGTTATTTTCTGGAAAGAGGCGTGTATCTTGACGCGTTATCTACAGAATCAAGCTGGCAGTTTACGCCTAAAGCTAATCCCGGCGATAAAGTCGAAAGAGCTGACACATTAGGAACAGTACCGGAAGGATCTTTTACCCACCGTATAATGGTTCCGTTTAACCTGTACGGAAGCTATACAGTTAATTGGATAAAGCCTGCCGGCTCATACAAAATAAGAGAAACAATCGCAGAGCTTTCTGACGAAAAAGGCGGTACAGTTCAAGTAACGCTTAGTTTTAAATGGCCTGTAAAAAGAGCAGTAGACTGCTACGAAGAACGCCTTAAACCGGTAGACCCTATGGTTACCCGCGTACGCCTTATCGATACTTTTTTCCCTGTCGCGCGCGGCGGAACTTATTGTATTCCCGGTCCTTTCGGCGCAGGAAAAACAGTTCTTCAGCAGATTACCAGCCGCTTTGCTGACGTTGACATCGTTATCGTCGCAGCTTGCGGTGAGCGCGCCGGTGAAGTTGTAGAAACTCTAAAAGAGTTCCCAGAACTTACAGACGAAAGAACAGGCCGCTCTCTCATGGAAAGAACCATTATTATTTGTAACACTTCTTCGATGCCGGTCGCCGCGCGCGAAGCTTCGGTTTATACAGCTGTAACTCTTGCTGAGTACTACAGACAGATGGGACTGCACGTTCTCTTGCTTGCTGACTCCACAAGCCGATGGGCGCAGGCAATGCGCGAAATGTCCGGCCGCTTGGAAGAAATCCCCGGCGAAGAAGCTTTCCCCGCTTACATGGAATCAACAATAGCAAGCTTCTACGAAAGAGCCGGTATTACCCGCCTGCGAGACGGCTCTCTTGGCTCAGTAACAATCGGCGGTACTGTAAGTCCTGCCGGCGGTAACTTTGAAGAACCTGTAACGCAGGCGACACTTAAAGTTGTCGGCGCTTTCCACGGTCTTAGCCGTGAGAGATCAGACGCTCGTAAGTTCCCTGCAATTCATCCGCTGGAATCATGGTCAAAGTACAAAGGCATTATAGAAGCGGAAAAAGTAAACTACGCGCACGGCTTTATGCGCCGCAGCGCAGAAGTAGAACAGATGATGAAAGTTGTAGGCGAAGAAGGAACAAGCATAGATGACTATATCATTTATCTAAAGGGTGATTTAATCGACACTGTTTACTTCCAGCAAAACTCGTTTGACGCGGTAGACGCTGCAGTTAAACCAGAACGACAAAAATATGTTTTTACAAAACTCCTAATCATTCTAGCTTCTCAGTTTGCATTTGCTGACAAAAACGAAGCGCGCAGCTGGTTTAACAAGTTAAGGCAGAAATTCCTTGACTTTAACGGAGCGCAGTGGAAGAGTGAACGCTTTGACAGTCTGGAATCGGAAATTGAAAAATCCGTAAAAAGTCAATCCAGCGGCCTTGATAAGCTGGCCGAAAAAATTATTTTTTAGGGTAAACACATGAATAAAGTATATAGCAAAATTGAATCAATAACGGGAAGCGTTATTACTGTAAAAGCAGACGGAGTTTGTTACGGAGACCTTGCAGAGGTTGATACAATCTTTGGCACTTCTCTCGCAGAAGTTAACCGTCTTCAGGGCGACATTGTTTCGCTGCAGGTTTTTGCAGGCGGCCGCGGTATTTCTACCGGGGATACAGTACGCTTTTTGGGACGCCCAATGCAGGTTCCTTTTTCTGAAAACCTCATGGGGCGCGTTTTTTCCGGTTCCGGTAAACCCCGCGATAAGGGTCCCGAATTAACCGAAAATAAAATTCCGATCGGCGGTCCTTCTGTTAATCCGTCTCAGCGTATTATTCCTCGTGACATGATCCGCACAGGTATCCCGATGATCGATCTTTTTAATACGCTGGTTGTATCACAAAAGCTTCCGATCTTCTCTGTATCCGGCGAGCCGTACAATGAGCTTCTCGCTCGAATCGCTATGCAGGCAGAAGTTGACGTAATCGTTCTCGGCGGCATGGGGCTCAAATACGATGACTATCTTAACTTTAAAGAAACGCTGGAAAACGGCGGCGCATTAGCAAGAACTGTAATGTTTATTCATACAGCTTCTGACCCGACAGTAGAATGTCTTATGATTCCAGATATGTCTTTGGCAGTAGCGGAACAATTTGCGCTTCAAGGTAAAGACGTACTTGTTCTATTAACCGATATGACAAACTTTGCTGACGCAATGAAAGAAATTTCGATTATTCAGGAACAGGTTCCTTCTAACCGAGGTTATCCTGGTGACCTTTACAGCCAATTGGCAAGCCGTTATGAAAAAGCGGTAGACTTTGAAACAGCTGGTTCTATTACAGTTCTTGGCGTTACTACAATGCCAGGTGACGACGTTACTCATCCTGTTCCTGACAATACAGGTTACATTACAGAAGGCCAGTACTATTTAAAGAACGGACGTATCGAACCTTTTGGTTCACTGTCACGTCTTAAACAGCAGGTAAACGGCAAAACACGCGAAGATCACCGCGCTCTTATGGACGGTATGATCAAGTTGTATTCTGCTTTCCGTGACACGCTGGAAAAAAAGGCAATGGGTTTTATAATGACTCATTGGGACGAAAAACTTTTAAAGTACGGCGATCAGTTCGAAAAAAGAATGATGGATCTTTCAGTAAATATTCCGCTGGAAAAAGCGCTGGATCTTGGATGGGAGATTCTTGCCGGTTGTTTTAATCCGGAAGAAACAGGCTTACGTACAGAACTTACAAGCAAGTTCTGGCCAAAGAGCGAATAAACGCCGCCTTTAGGGGGATAGATGGCAAAAATCAGGCTCACAAAAAATGAGCTGAAAAAGCAAAAAGATTCTCTTAAAATGTACAGGAGGTATCTCCCTACATTGATGTTAAAGAAACAGCAATTGCAGGGAGAGATAAGGCTTACTGATATCCGGCTTAAAGAGCTTTATGACGAACTGGAATTTTTAGATGAATCCTTTAAAGCATGGATTGGTGTTTTCGGAGAAACTGGAATATTTACGCAGGACATTCTAAAAATCACAAGCCTTCGCACAGGTCAGGGAAATATCGCAGGCGTAGCAATACCGATTTTTGAAGGTGCGGATTTTGAAGTTTTTTCTTATGATTTAATACAGACCCCGCTTTGGCTTGATAAAGCGGTAGAAGGTATGAAAAAAGCTTTACTTTTAGAACTGGAAGCGGAGATCGTAGAAGAACAGAAAAAAAGGCTGGATAAAGAACTTAGAACAACAACCCAGCGTGTAAATCTTTTTGAAAAAGTAAAGATTCCCGAAACCAGAGGCAATATTAAAAAGATACAGGTTTATCTCGGTGATCAGCAGACTGCTTCTGTTGTACGCGGTAAAATAGCAAAATCGGCAACGGCAAGGTAATGAGTTTATGATTGTAAGAATGAAAAAGGTTTGTCTTGTAGCTCAGGAAAAATCCAAGAACGAAGCCCTTAAAAAACTTAGGGATGTCGGCGTTCTTCATATAGAAAAGTCAGATACGCCTATCGACAATAATTCGGCTGCCGTAAAAAATAAAGTAAAAGTAGATAACGCAATCGGGCTTATAAGCGAATATAAACAGCCAAAACAAAAAAAATCTTCTAAAATAACAACAGAAAAAGATGATGACAGTGATCTCGAAAGACGCCATAAAACGGCTGGGCTTCATAGAGGGCGGCGCGCAGAAGATGTTTTTGGAACAGAAGACGAAGAGCCGTTTTCTTTAAACGCTGTAAGAGCTGATGTCAGGCCGTATCTTCCAGATCTAATCGTAGGTTTCGGCGAAGAAAGAAAAGAATTAAATGAGCAGGATGTTACATTAAGCAGAGAAATCAGCAGAATAGAAGGCTGGGGGAATTTTGATCCTTCTATACTCGAAGAAATAAACGATTACGGCGTTCCTGTTTATCTTTACGAAATTTCATTAGATGCTTTTTCCCGCTTGGATGAAAATATAAAATATATAAAATTAAAAGGCGAAAAATCGATCGTACGCCTTTTGGTATTTGATGAAAAAATTCCGGGTATTAATCCATTTACTCTGCCGGAAAAATCTCTAGGTGAATACATCGATGAATGGGAAAAAGTTAAAATTGCGCTTACAAATATAGATGATAAAATAAAAGGTTTTTCTAACCGCAAGCCTTCTTTAGATAAAGAAATTGAAAAAATAGAGCAGGATCTGGAATTTGAAATTGCTCATTCTTCGCTAAAAAAAGTTGACGGTATTCCGGAAGAACTTGCTCTTTGCTGGCTTACAGGTTATATACCTATTGATGATCTTGATAAAGTAGAAAAAGCAGCTTTAGAAAACGGATGGGCGATGACATCTTATGATCCTTCGCCGGATGACGCGCCGCCTACAAAATTAGCCGGCAATCCGGTTTCGAGATTACTGCATCCATTGCTTTATCTTTTAGGAACAATTCCCGGCTACAAGGAATTTGATATAAGCCCGTCATATTTATTCTTCTTTAGTATTTTCTTTGCGATGATACTTGGGGATGCGGGATACGGTGTTCTTATATTTACTCTGGCATTAGCAATTGGGGTTACTGGAAAAATTAAAACCGGAATATTCCCTGATATATCAAAACTGCTGATAATACTTACTTCTTGCACTATTATTTGGGGAGCTATTAATGGTTCTTGGTTTGCGATTCCGCATGAACATCTTCCGGCTGCTTTAAAAATGCTTATTATTCCGCAGTTTAACGGCGGTGATGCTGTAGTGGCATTCCCTTCTTTCCTGCAGGGTATCTTTAAAACGCCGGAAGTAATAGCTGACAAGACACAATGGAATATTCAATTCTTATGCTTCTTCCTCGCTGTTGTCCAATTAGTGTATGCAAGAGGAAAAAGAATCATTAGCGAAATAAAATCGCTCACTGCTGTCGCGCAGTTTGGAATGTTAATAATGATGTTAGGGCTTTATTTCCTTGTATTAAATATGCTTTTGGGAATGGAGCTTCCGTTCTTTGCAGTAATTCTTATATTAGGCGGTCTTGGTCTTAACCTTCTTTTTGCCGAACAAAAGGGAGGTAATTTCTTTGCCAATATAGGAAAAGGTTTAGGCAACTCATTCCAGTTATTCTTAAAAGCTGTCAGCTGCTTTGCGGATATTATCAGTTATATTCGTTTGTTTGCTGTTGGACTTGCGGGAGCTATTATAGCGCAGATTGTAAATGATATGGCGGTAGGCGGCGGTCTGGGAAGTATCGGAGTTATGTTCTTTGTTAATCTGTTAATTGCGGTTCTTATTATTGTAATAGGACACGCGCTCAATCTTGTTTTAACTGCTCTGTCTGTAATTGTTCACGGGGTTCGTTTAAATCTTTTGGAATATGCCGGCAATCATCTTGAGATGGATTGGTCAGGATATTTATATAAACCTTTTGCATTAAGGAAAAAGAAAGAATAATTTATAAGGAGTTTTAAAATGGAAGAAGTCACATTGCTGGCAGCTATTGGAATCGGAGGAAGTTTTGGACTATCCGCATTGGGCGCTGCTCTTGGGATGGGTTTTAACGGTCCAGCCGTTATCGGATCTTGGAAAAAATGTTATCTCCAAAATAAACCGGCGCCTTTTATTTTGACAGTTTTTGCAGGTACTTGTTTAACAAACGTAATATACGGTTTTATCGTTATGATGGCTCTTTTGGGAAGCGTTCGTGACGGAACTGAAATATTCGCGCTAGGGCTTAGTGCCGGTCTTACAATCGGGGCTGTTGCTATAACTCAGTCTATGTGTTCCGCAGCCGCTGCAGATGCTTATGCAGAAACAGGGAAGGGCTTTGGTAACTTCCTAATGGTAATTGGTATCGCAGAAACTGTATCGCTTTTCGCGATGGCATTTACAATGATTATCGTTTAACAAAAAAGAGTTCACACAGGGGAGCAAAGACGCAAAGAACACAGAGAAGAAAGAAGATTCTTATTTTTTGTGTGCTTTGCGTTCTAAGCTCTCTATGCAAGTAAAAAAAACGGTTTACGGGCGGTGAACCCGCCCTATAAAACCGCCGTTAAATAAGACTTTGAAAAATTAAAACATGCTGTTATCTTTTTTCTGCGTTAATTTGCGGACAAATTAATTTCTGATCGAGGCATGAATCGAACATGCGACAACCTGCTTAGAAGGCAGGGGCTCTATCCACTGAGCTACTCGACCTATAATTATTATATAAAATTTAAAAGAAATTATCAATACCCGGCTACATTCTTAGTTTGCCTAGTAAGAGTTCTTTAAACTTTACAGCGGATTTATTATCAGGGTCCAGCGACAGGGAGTTTTCACAGTCTGCTAAGGCCTGAGGGAAGTCGCTTATATGATAAAATGCCTGTCCTCGCCTAAAAAGGCAGAATGACTGATAAGGATTGATAGTAAGTGATAGGGTATAGTCATCTATTGCTTTAGAATACTCTTTTAAAACAGAGTAAACTACGCCGCGGTAGTATGCTGACTTGTATGAAGCACCGTCAAGCTCAAGGGAAGAAGAAAAATCCTTGATAGCTTCATTGTAATTGGAACAGGCAAAGTTAGCCATTCCGCGGTGTTTATAAATAATAGAGCATATCGATTTGTCCGGTTTTAATTCGAGTATTTTTGTATATTGATTTATTGCTTCGTTAAAACGGTTTTGGTTATGAGCAGATAAAGCGCTGACAAGCAGATCATCGATAGAAGCGTCATAATTGTCAGAAGAAAAAGGATCTGCAGTAATTAAAGAAGTATCAGGTTTTTCCTGCTCATTTACAAAAAGCAGTTTATCAGTTGATTCTTCTATCTTTTGGAAAAAACTTTCACGGCGTTTTCCCATTTCTTGGCTGTATTTTCTCTGATAACTTCTGATCTCCTGAAAAATTATATCCGCAAGCGAAAGGCTGGCGTTAACAGCTGCCAGTTTACGTTTCATAGGTTCGTCAAAGGGGCTAAACTCCGCTTTATAAACAAGTTCGTGTTCAACTTCTGCCCATGCATCTTGTAAAATGGTGCGAATTTGAATCTCCGCTATATCTGTACCGGGGTCGCCGTATTTATTAATAATAGAAGCAGGAATTTTAACCAAAAGGTGGGTCGATTCATAACCGAATTCTTTAAATGTAAAGTGCCCTTTTACTTCTCGTTCTATAACATCAAAATTCCTGGTTATTAAATTTTCTCCGGCAGCAAGGTCTTCTATAAAAGGGCAGATTACTCTTACTCCCAAAAGGTCTGTTATTTTGGGTTTGCTTACTCCGGCTTTTTTTAGTCTTAGATACTTAGAAAAATAGGATGTAAAGTTCTTTATTCTGCCGCTTATTACAGGGTTAGAGTCAAGCGCAGTAAGTACAGATTCTACCTGTTCTTTGAGTTCATTAACAATTAAATGACGTATCTCCGAAAAATTTTCATACTCATTTTTTAAGGAATTTTGAACTGGAGTAGAACTGTCTTTTAATTCTTTATTCATAATATAAATATAAAAAAAAGCTGTCCAAAAATCAAATGATTTCTAGACAGCTTTTATGCCTAGGAGAGATAAATCTCCCCTAGATTATGTTATTATTCCTGATCTCTGCGTGAAGGATCTCTGAAATCAGGTTCTGTTGCTTGTCTCTGCTGTTCGAGATAGCGAAGTACCTGATTCTGTCCAAAGCGTTCCATTTCCCAGTTTTTGCGTGCTTCTTCACGGTTCTGGATAATGCCCCAAATTGCTTCGTCATTGATATCGCGGTCATCATCGAGAACTGCTTTGTCATAGATAACCTGAACATCTTTAAAGTATGTTACAAAGTCTCCGCCGACATGAGCTGCATCGCGCTGAATTAAGAATCCGCCGAACTTAATAAACGGTGTGTTAAACGGATAAAGAGGAACGATTCTGAGGTCGCGGTTTCTTACTTCCTGCATATAAGCCGGGTTTCTCCATACAAGTTCTCCCCAGCCGTCAAAGTTGAGGTAACCCATGAAGTGTCTGGATTCTTCGCCCATGCCGTTAATAAGGATAGTTGTAAGACCGTGCGGGAAGTTAAGGCCGTATACACGAACCTGAATTTCGCGGATAACGCCGACGTTCTTGATAACGCCGTAAGCCGGCTGACCCGGTTCGTCTGATTCAAAGCGGCTTCTGATTTTTGTGATACCGCCTTCTTGATCCATAGCTGTGATTGTACCGTCAGTACCTACTGTTGAGTTTTCGTAAGCAGGAATATCAAAAGGCGGTTTAATCATCGCCCATGAATTGAACGGTTCGATAGGGAAGAGAACTCTTACGCCCAAAACGGTACCATGGTCTCTAGAAGCAGCTTGTCTTGTAAAGCTGTTAGAAACATTGCCTACTGTTCTGGAAGATGAAGCAAGGGTTACTTCCCAGTTTTCGATAGCGAGAGAGGACTGCATGTACCTTCTCTGCTGGGCTGTAAAACTACCGCCAGCCGCACTGGAAAAATCCATCAATGTTCGCTGGTTCTGGTTTGGCTTATCGTTGGTATCGTTTTCACTTACCCTGACATTAATATCCGCAGCAAGCAGGGAGAAATCAATGAGAACACCTTCCTCGGCAAACAGCGGAACCGCTAGCATCGTAATAATGACTAGAATGAGCAACTTTTTCATGTAAAGCTCCTTTAAAAAAACACTTCTTTCATTTAAATTTTGTTAATTTCCATTTTACAGAAATAATAATGTTTTGTCAACGGCAAAACACTAAAATTTTCATTTTTTATTGATTTTTCGAAAATATTTTTATCCCGAAAAACCAGCCTTTTTTACCCCTTTTTCCCCCCCCTAAAGAAAGTTTTCCGCAAAAATAGCAGTACCTTCTATGAAAAAACGCACCTCTTTTACGTATGAAAAGTTCCTTAAAATACTGGCATGAAAGGTGCGGAAGTTCTCCAAAGTTCTTCCGCCTTCTGCCGGAGGCATAGCTGCATCTGATGTAAAATCAGCATAAACTATGCCATTTCTAAACAATAGGGATTTTAGCTGTGTACCCCTCTGTACAAGGGGAAGAAGCTCAGGCGAGACAGGCCCTAAAAGCGTCTCCTCCACATACCGGATAATATCGCCTTCTCTGGACTGAGAATGCTTGAGCATCCGATCTTCTACAACAACAATCCCGTCTTTTATAGTATAGAATACAAAAGTCCTTCTTGCAAGCCCTAATGAGAAAAATTCTATTACAGCTATGAGAAATAGGATTCCGGCGATCACAAAGCACCGCTTTACCGGGGATTCCAGAAACTCTGCAACGGGTCTAAAAATTGTATTAAAAAGCGCACTCATTTTTTTTCGAATATACCAATGAAATCTGTTATCCCATTATACAATGAACGGGTAAGTCTTTGCAAGCCCTCTTCGCTGGTCATAATTTGGGCATCTTGCCTGTTTGTTAAAAAACCAAGTTCTACAAGAACCGCAGGCATATGGCTGTTTTTTACAACAAACCAGTCATTCGCTTTAGGTCCTCTGGAAGGCAAAGTATTGCCGAAAACACCTTCAAAACCCTGAAGAATCGAATTAGCTAAAAGTATGCTTTCTGAGGTAAATTCTTCGTTGAGCATTCGGTTTAAAATTGCCTGAATATCAGGTGAATGGCTGCTCATAGAAGAATCCAAGAGTTGTCTAGGCCGTCCGCCCGATGTTATATGCCAAACCTCATAACCTCTCGCGCTTGTATTTCTGGCTGCATTTGCATGTATCGAGATAAAAATAACTGATTCGTTATCGCGAACTGTAACGGAATTTGCCATATCAGAACGCTGATCCAGAGTAAGATATCTGTCTGAGTCTCTTGTCATTAATATACGTTTATCAGGGTATGTGCGTATAAGCTGATCTCTAAGCGCGGTTGCGACCCTTAAAACAATATCTTTTTCATTAATTTGGGTGTTTCTGCCGTTTATCGGTAAGCTTCCGACAGCGCCGGGGTCTCTTCCTCCATGTCCCGGATCAATTACAATTGCCGCAATCCTAAAACGAGAAGAATCATTTTCGCTAAGACGAGTGAATGTTGTTCTTAAGGTAGCTACAAAAGATTCGGGGAAAACGAGTCTTCCGTTGTCATTGTAAGGGAGGGTAACATTAAAAAGCTCACGGTTGTTAAAAATAAGAAAACCGGTTTCTCCTTCTTTGGCTGCTACAGAAAATGTTCCGTAATTATCGCCGATATTAAAAACTCCGTCTCTAAAAAGCGGATCCCAGCGGAATTGTACAGATTGAATTGATGACACAGAAGAAAGTGAATTCAATGTTTCATCTAAAGACATAGCAAAGAGAGAATTGGGATTTAGAATTATAAAAAATAATATTATTAGAAATGTATATTTAGAATGATTCTTGAGGGGTGTCAGGGTAAAAAAATGGCTTGCTCTGCCAAGGCGTTTTTTTGACCCTGACGGGACCCCAAATAAATTTTTTACATATACATTTCTGCAGATTTGTAATTTGTTGTCCATTTTTCTCCCAAATTGTCTATGTAGTAAGCCGCGCCCTGATATGAGCCGCGGATTAGGGCTGTCCAAAAAGAACGACCCAGCCTTATATTATTTTCGGCATTTTCAGGAGCTTTTGGGAGTGGAAAACCTGTCAATATACTGACTGCGTCTAGGACTTCTTGAACCGACCTTCCCATGTAATCGGTGAGACCCGAAGCTTCAAACTCAGGAAAGGGAATGAGATAAGGAAGAAAAATTTGTGTGCTTATATCTACAATTTCCGGGACTTGTGAAAGAGCCTCTTGTAGTTCTTTGGTAAGCTCGAAAGCATCCGGCGGAAAGCATATATCTATATCCTTATTAACCACAGAGGAACACGGAGGTATTTGTTCGGAAACTTTTTCTTTCTCCGTGAAACTCTGTGTACTCCGTGGTTTATTATTCTTTTTTGATAGGAAATCAGCGGTTTCCATGTCGTTAGGGTCAAGGCGGACTAAGATCGATCTTGCTGCTGTTTCTGCGGCTTTTATTGCTGTTTCCCTCTCCGGCGCAGAAGCGATAATATTCCCGCACTTTGTCACATTATTTTCGGGGAAAGCGACCTTATCGCCTTCCTTGATACGCAGAAAGAAATTATTTACATGCTCTACGGATTTAACGTCTTCCGCACCGATGATTTGTTTTACGGTTCCCGGTATAGAAATAAACGCTCTCTCGGCGCATGTCCATTTTTTGGTTGGAATTAGCCCTTCGATGGTTTTATTCATTGCGGCAAGAATCGCAGCTTTTATTGGGTAAACCCCCGAAGAATACGGGTATGTCCAGCCTGACATATATCCGCCAGAAAGACGCGCGGCAATTTCGCCGATCATTGGACCATTGACCGTTAGTTTAATATCACCTTTTGCAGCTCCTATATTTTCTTTTCCCGCAATACCAAGAGCATGAATGCCTTTGCAGAAAGTTTTGAGCATTGAATTTTGTTTTTCATTATCAATAACAGTAGGCATTGTATGGCCCATTTCGATAAAATACGGCGGAAAAAAAATGTGTCTGTCGGCAAGACCGCAGATTGTAATTTCGCCCTTGTAAACAATAGCGTCAACAGAAAACTCGGGACCATCCATGTAGCTTTCGATAATCGCGTTTCCCGAGCGTGAAAAGTTTATAGCTGTTTTTGCCGCTTCCGGAAACTCATCGATGTTATCGATACGCCTGCACCCCCGGCTTCCCATATTGTCTACAGGTTTGATTACTAAAGGGAACCGAAAAAGCACCTCGTCAAGAGGTGTGGATGAATTAATGCAAAACGTTCCGGCGCAAGTAAAATCCGTTTGAGATGAATTATACGTGCTGGGTTTATCCAGCACAGCGCGCCGCGGGTCAGAGCATAATAAATCGTTATTGGCGGTTATAGTAAAAAAATCGGGAGAAGGCAAATTTGCTCTCCTAAAACATTCTCTCATCCGGCCCTTATCAGAAGCATTAAGCGCCGCTTCGTACGGAATGCCGGGAAGCCCCAGTTTTTCCGCTGTCCATGCGACACTTGCCGAAAAATCTGTACCTGCCGTCATTATTCCAAGACGGCTAAAAGAGCTTTGAATAGACCTTGCAAAGGTTTCGATACTTTCCTTGTCTTTTAGATCGATTTGTTCAAATCTGTCAGCAAGCGAAACATTCGGAGCCGATGAACTGCCGTCAAGAACGATAGTATAGAAACCAAGTTCCTTTGCTATATTGATGGCAGGCTCTTGCATGACTCCCGCGCCTAAAATTATAATTGCTTCTTTCATAGTTTTCTATATTATCACACAGCGGCACAGTGTTTTAAGAGGGCACAGAGAAGACCTCACACAAGATAAAGAAGGAGGTGCCAATAGATAATGAGATAAAACTTTTTACATAGGCGGCGCAGGAGCTGACAAGAAAAACATCTTTTGCAGTTCTGAGCCGGAGGAGACCGAACGAAGTGAGAGGCTCCGTAGGCGTGTTCTTGCAAAGTTTTTCTGGGCAGCAGCATGCGCACGCCTTTGCAAAGCTTTAAGTTCGTGAGGTTTGCGGTAATAATATTCTGTGTTCCCTGCAGCCTAAGAGGTCTTCTTTAATTAATTTGCGCATAGACTTCAAATGTATCGCCTAGACCGAATAGTTTGCTGATTGCCAGTAAAGCCCAGTACAACGGGCTTTTTTTTGTCTTAGCTAATTTTCCTAAAAGAGGGAAACGCTGAGGATGGTGACCTGCAACTTTTATTTTTTTTACTTTAAAGCCCGCAAGAGAAAGAGCTTTTTTTGCGCTCTTTGGCGACCAAACAGTAAAGTGATCGGCAGGACTTGCAGACAAGAATTTGCCTAATGACTTTTTACCGCTGATTCCGCTGAATGATGGAGTAGAAAACGCAAGTATGCCGTCTGGTTTTAGTATTTTTTTTATCTCGGTTAATACAGCATTACAATCTGTAAAATGTTCGATGGTAAACCAGAGAGTAATAACATCGAATGGAGCAGGGAGTTTAGAGTCAGAAACAGGAAAGAAACTATTAATAGCCGGAATACCAAGTTTTTCGTTAACGTATTTTACAGCGTCTTGCGCAGGGTCTAAACCAAAGGGAGAGAAGCCTTCTTCTTGCGCTGCTTTTAAAAACGGTCCATAAGCGCAGCCAATATCCAGCAAAGAAGGTTTCCCAGATTCATCACACAGAGACACGGAGTCACAGCGGGCACGGAGAGAGAAAAGAGTTGAAGAATCCGCTGGTTTATTTCTTCTCTGTGCTCTCTGTGTCTTTGTGCCGCCGTGTGAAATCTTTGCGATTATTTTTAAACGGTTCTTCCCTGCGGTTTTTATATTTTCAAAATCTTCCAGATAAGTCTTGCCGTATTGTTTTACATAATTTTCAAAGAAATACTCTTTTTCGTATTCAATTGGAGGAGGGCAGGTTCTGTCCATATAAATTATGCCGCATTTTTTACAGTTTCTGTAGGTGCGATCGCTAAAACGGGCAGAGCAGAGATTCTTTTCTGAGCCGCAAACAGGACAACAGCGATTAACCATCAGCGCAAAACTGTTGATTAGCTCGGAAAGAGAAGAGAAATTATCGGATTTATTTCTCACAGAGGCACTGAGAACACCAAGATCACAGAGGGTTTTTAACTTTGTGTTCTCAGTGTCTCCGTGTCTCCGTGTGAGGAACTTGGAGAATGTTTTAAAGCCGGCGGATTTGGCGAGTTTTTTATGCAGTCTTGTCGGATGATCAAGAAGAACCGGAACGCCTGCAAAAAATGCTTCATACGCTGTTAAACCGTAGTGGGTAATAACAAGATCGTATTCATGAAGATGTGCAGACAAGTTAGGAATTGAATCCAATACTTTAACCGACTCCGGGATTTTATTATTGGAAGCAGTATTAAGATTGCCCTTTAATAATGTAATCTCAAGCGGCTTAGGAGTTTTTATTTTTGATAATTTAACAGCCGTCTTTATTCCTAATCCCGCCGAATCTTCTTGTCCAAAAGTAACCAAAATTTTAATCTTCTCTGTGTCTTTGTGTTTCTGCATAAAATCTTTTGGTAAATTAATCAATCTAGGACTTGCGATATTTGCCCTGTGTTTATAAAAATTAAGAGGGACAAGAATGTCAATAAGAAAGTCAAATTTATCTCTATGCTTGGAGCCTTCGTCAATTCCAATAACCGGCGCAATAGTTTGCCAGTGTAATAGTTCGTCTAAAGGAGTATTAAATCTATCTAAAACAATAAAGTCAAATTTCTCCAGAAAGTTTTCGTTTTTAATTTTTATTTCTTCATCAAAAATGAGCCATGATCGGTTAAAGTTCATAGATTCAAAAAAGTTAACAAAATTTGATGTTACTGTTTGAGAAGGAAGGTATAACATGGCTTTACAGCCCATAGCGCGTAAATCACAGGTGAGTGAAATGCATCTGCATAAATGTCCTCCGCCCCGTTTTTGTTCAATTGCAGGGACTACCAGAATATTTTTCAACGAAAATAACTCCTCTAATTATCTCACACAGAGAAGAATCCAAACTAAGCTCTGTGTCTTTGTGCCTTTGTGTGAGAGTATTCTAAAACAATTTTTTAAATACTTCAATTATGGTTGTTCCGTTGTATCTATTTGGATTGTTTTTTAGCGCATTATACAAAATTTTAGCTTTGTCAAAGTCTTCTTGTGTGTCTACAGTAAGCCGAATTTGCGGGTATTTCCACTGAGATGGAGCAGAAGGACGGTGTAGTTTAAAAACCTGCGGATTATTATACAAATAAGGACAGACATGCTCGCGGTCAAAAGGAAGTTCAGTTTCATTTGCTGCCTTTAACAGAGCTGACGCGCTGACGGATTCTACGCCTGCCCCGTAAGGCAGTTCCGAAAAACCCGCGTAATCACAGTTAAGCTTTACAGCTTCTTCGTTTAATAATGAAGCGGCGTCTGTAAAAACAAAGGGGTTATCACCTGTAGCGCGGATAATTCGGTCTATTTTAAATTCGCGTATGACAATGCAGAAACGTTCTAGAACATCTTCTTTAGGACCGGAAACAATTTTGAATCCGGCTTCTTCAGCAAGAGGTTTAAAAACGCCGAACGAATCATCCGGGCAGGCTAACACATGAATATTTGCGAATATTTCTTTTAGCGCATTCATTACATGTAAAACAAGAGGTTTGCCGTCAATACAAAGCATAGCTTTTTGCGGAAGCCTCGACGAGTCAAGACGCGCCTGTAAAACAACTGCCGTCAATTAATACTCCAGTAATTAATTACAGAACGCGCGTCGGACTTCCATCTGTACTTGTTTTTAATAACCCATTTTCTGCATTCTTTAAAATCTTCCCAAGCGCTAAAAATGTCTTCTCCGGATTTAAAAAAGAATCCCGGAAATTTATACAATGGAAGATGAGAATAATCGCTTTTAAATACAGGAGCAAGATTTTTAAGATAAAAACGTTTGTAACTTTCTTCTACAGAATAATTTTCCGGATTTAATTCGCCGTCATATGAAAGTTTTAAATGAAGGTTTAACGCTATTTCTTCTCCCCATAAATATGAACGAAAACCAAAGTCCATTAACTGCCAATGAGAGTTTTTTAATGTAATATCAAATCCGCCGGTATTAATAAAACGCTGCCTGTCATAAATACCAATTCCGTTAAACGGGTAGAGGCTTTTATCACCTTCATTTTTTGGATCAAAAAAAATAGTGCGTATTTTTCTTTTTTGAGTGAGCGGAGCCAATAGAGAAGGCAATGTTTCATAATTAGCGTTTAATATTAAAGGAACTGTACAAAGTCTTTTAAATACAGTTTTTTGTTCCGATTGTTCGTTTGGTTCATCCGGATTAATTACAAGTCTTTCTGCCATTCTTCTTGCAGTACCGCCGGCTATTATTTTCATGTCGCTGTGCATTACAAAAAAAAGAGGGCTTTCCAGTTCTGACGCAGCAAGATTAATCTGTTCTCCGAGATTTAATTCGCTTTCCGGCAGGATGAAACGGACAAAAGGAAAACGTCCTGCAAGTTCTTCTATATCATAATGAGGAGAGCAGGATTCGATCGAAATTATATTATCAAATCCTGTTTTTTCTAGTTCGCTTAAAAAAGATCTTTTTGGATGTCCCGGACGGTTTAGAATAACCGCGGATATACCGGTAGAAGCAATGCGTTCCTTGCCGCCTACAGCAGTATAGGGAGCGATAGTTTCGTTAAAAATTGTAGGTATAGTATTCATCGCAGTCTGCGCATATACAATTAAATTTTTTATTGCAGTGTTCTGCATAGTACTTTACGCCGTTTTGCCAGATGGCTTCAAGCGAATCAGTAAAAACATTGCCGAGAACTTTTGTTTTTTCTCCTTTTAAAACAGAAAGGTCTTCTCTGCATAAAGGGACAGTCCCGTCAATTAGAATAGGAAGATCCCTCATAATATGCCAGCAGCTTTGGCGGATAACAGGTGAAATATCAGAAGCTTGTTTTTTTTCCAGAGCGCCGCAGAAGTCATCATATTTTTGGATAATAATATTTTTTTCGCCGTTGGGAGAATTTTCTTTCCAGTAGCGGTAAAAGTTTTCTGTGTCCTGTTCTTCGTCATTAATACGTACTGCCTGTACATAGCAGTCATTCGGAAACAGCGATAAAAGCTGTTTTGCGCACTGCTGTGCTTCTGCGAATCCTGCTCCATGCAATGACGAATAACGCTGCGGGTCGTTTGTATCAAGGGATACAATCCAAGAAAGCCTTGAGTTTGGCGCCTCTGCGTTTGAACCCGATGTTTTTAAAAATGCGGCGCATTTTTCGAGTTCTTCGGTTTTCCAGCCGATACCGGTTGTTTCTATAATGAGCGAAAGCTGAGGGCGCGAAAGAACTGCTTCTATTAATTTTAATTTATCAGGATGCAGGCTAATTTCTCCCCACAGTGAAAGATCGATAACTGCGTCGCCGCAAAATTCAATTATTTTATCGAGGAGTGCAGTAAACTTTGAAGTGTCCATAAAATCTGAGCGCCCTTGAGAGTCTGTATAAGAAGGATACGGACAGATTGCGCATTTTTGCGGACAGCCGCCGTAAACCTGAATAGGAATAAAGTTTGGAAGAGTCCTTAATATATTAGGCTGGTTTGCAATAATTGATTCTGTTTTTTCTGTATCAGGAATGCCGTTTGCCGCGGAATAAAAGTTTTTAAGTAAAAGCAGATTTCGTTTAGAGTCCGCGCACAGATTTAGCCGATGACAGCGAAGATCAACAGAAGATATTTCGGCTTCTATATCAAAAGAATTTATATCTTTTTGAATTACAGAAAACAACAAATCCCTTTCTGCATGTTCGGATTTATATTCGGATTTATTTTTAATAGAACTCGAAAGAATGTTCGCTAAAATACCGGGCGTTCCAGGGGAAATTGTTTCCGGCGCCAATCCGTACGGCCAGCCGTCTGCATAAGAATATTCCGCCGCATAGTTCTTATGCCTTTCAGCAATTTTTCCTGCGAGAACAGGATCCAAAAAAGGGCAGTCCGCATAAGCAAAATATATTAAATCAAAATCAGCCTGAAGCTCGGCGATTCTTACAAGAATACTGTGTTTGTCCCATGACTCTCTTTTTTCGATAGTTACATCGTTAGTTATCTCGGCAGCTAAATCTTTGACAGATAAATCAGCCGAAACAAAGAGAACTGTCTTTTTTACACCGGAGAATTTTTTCGCTTGTTCGATTGAAAGTTCCAGAGCGCTTTTGCCGTCAAATACAGGTTCTAATGCATGGCTGGAAATGTCAGCGCCATATAAAATTAATAGATTATTCATACTTTCCTATTATCGGCGATTTAAGCAATCTAGAAAAGACGGGTCACTGGTTGCCCAGCAGTTTAATCCTCGCAAAAATATAGTCCAGCCTGTTATGGTTTAAAACTGCTTTTTTATAAGGTCTAGAAGGAATACTGACGATTTCGTAGCCGCCTCTTGTTACAAATTTTTTGCTCTTTCCTTCTGTAAACCAGTAAACGAGGGCAATGTCTTCGTTTGTCATTTCTATGGCATTAAAACCTTTTTTGCCCAGAGTACAGCCGGAATTAAACAGGCATGGAACAGGGAGCTCGTCTCCGTACAGGCTCTGACGAAGAACATCGCGGCGTTCTTTGCGTTTCAATTTACCTAATTCTTTTCTTAGGGCAGTAACTTCGTTTTCTATCCGCAGGCGGGCTTCACCTTGAGAAGCAGGGTAGTTTTGACAAAGGCGTTCGATTTCGAACTTAATAAAATCAAAACGTCCCAATGACTCAAATAGGGGACGGTGGGTATGCCCAATGATAGAAAGGCAGTGATTTTTTAGCGAAAAAGCATAGGCTTTTTTTTCTATCTGAAACCGTTTAAAAGGACTGCGGTTTTCGAATAAATTTTTGATTCCTAGTGGGGTTAAAAAATGCCTGATTAAAAATCCAAAAATTCTATTAAATTTTGTATAAATATCTGACAGCTGATGACCATGGTAAACATATGCAGGTATTATTCCTGTATCAATCCTAATGACTTGATAGATATGGAAGGGGTAAGACAGATTCTTTTTAAATGTCAATTGTTCATCGTGGTTACCGATTATTTTGAAGAGACGGTTTTCGCGCGAAAATAAATTGAATACCCTATAAAGCCCTGCCCATTTTTCTCTTATATAATCCAGCGAATATCTCTGAAGTTCTTCTACATCGCCGTTTAAGATTAAAATCCAGCCATTTTTATAATAATATTCTTCTAATATACAGGTAAGCATTTCTCCGTTATGAGAAAGATCATCCCGCGAACCTGAGCCCATGTGTAAATCACTTATAATTATAACTTTGCCGCTTTTTGATATGTCTAAAACAGAGCTTTCTAAAAACTCACTTTCTGAGAGACGGTTAAAAAATATCCTGTCCTGCATTGGGCCTTCAGGGACTTGAACCCCGGACCAAGAGATTATGAGTCTCCTGCTCTAACCAACTGAGCTAAGGGCCCTTTCTATATAATTCTAACAATTTTTTTCTAAAAATGTCAAGAAGAAGAAAACAAGCTAAGTAATACCACTAGCCATAGCGGATACCCTCAATATATAATGATTAAATGCTGAATCCTCTTGCGCCTATAAAAAGAATGTTCTACATTTTAGGGTTTTTCGCTAGAACCCTTAAAGGCGTTGGAAGTTTTGCGCGGCATTCGCAGGCTTCTGTTAAAATTCTTATAATGCAGATTCTTTTTACATTTGTTTATGCTCTTGGTATTTCGACCCTTTTGGCGCTGGCTATCGGAGCTGCTGTAAATATTATCGGCGCTCCTTTTCTTATAAATCTGAATCAACAACAGTTAATTTATACTCTATTAATTATTATTATTACAAGAGAATTAGGGCCGCTCTTAACAGCCTTTATTGTCATTGCCCGTTCTGCAACGGCAATCGCTACAGAAATTGCCGGTATGGTTGTTTCGCACGAAGTAGAAGCATATATTTCTGTTGGAGTAGATCCAATTCAGCATATTGCGGTTCCAAGATTTTTGGGCGTTACAATTTCGCTTGTTTTATTAAATATTTATTTTTCGATCTTTGGGCTGGCAGGTTCCTATATTATTGCCCAGATGTTCAGCTCAACTCCGATGGACGCGTATTTTGACAGTCTTTTGCAAGCGTTAAGCTTACATGATATTCTGCTTTCTTTAATAAAAAGTACAGCTTTTGGAGCGATAATTTCTATCGTGGCAGTTGTCCAGGGTTTTTCGGTTGAACGCGCGAGTACAGAAGTACCAATCGCGGGTTTAAAAGCGGTGAGCGGAGCATTTGCGGCATGCATAGTGGTAAATGTTCTTATATCGGTATTATTCTATGTAGTGTTGGCGCAATGAAAAAATACTTATTAGAATTAAAAAATGTAAATTTCTCCGCTCAAGATGATAGAAAGATAGTCGATGATGTTTCTGTTGTGTTTACACCCGGAAAAACTACAGCTATTGTAGGACCTTCGGGCTGCGGAAAAAGCACTGTGTTAAAACTTGCGGCAGGGCTTTTATTACCTAACAGCGGAGAAGTACTATACAAAGAAAAGAACATCACTCTTTTAAACCGTACAGAAAACCTAGATTTTAGAAGGGAGAGCGCGTTTGTTTTTCAGGATTCCGCGCTTTGGGCAAATATGGATTTATTGCAGATACTTGAGCTTCCGCTTAGAATTCATTTTCCTAAGATGACAAAAAGCCAGCGTTTGATCCGTGTAAAAGACGCTGTAGCAAAAGCCGGTTATAAAAAAGATTTAAATATACGTCCTCACAGGCTTTCTATGGGAGAGCAAAAATTAATCGCGTTTGCAAGAGCGATGATCTGTAATCCTTCGATTTTATTCTTAGACGAATGTACAGAATCGCTTGATGAAACAGCCGCAGAAAGACTAATAGACGTTATCAGAAAAAAACAGAGAGAAGGCACATCAATTTTATTTATAAGCCATGACATGCGTCTTATTATAGATTTAGCGGATTATATAATTGTTGTGCTTGAGGGCAAGATACATGCTTGCGCGCCAAAAGATGAAATAATAAGCGATTTATTGCTTAATGATTTTATTAAAATAGGAATAGCGTCATAAACGCTAAACGAGGTTGTTATGAAGTTTTCGATCAGGTTTGCGGATAAAATTGTCGGACTGCTTGTTGTCCTTGCGCTTGCAGCTCTTGTTTTTGTTGTTTTTATGATAGGAAGGAATCAAAGGCTGTTTGTAACTGATCCTATGTATATGACAAAATTAAAAACCACATCTGGAATAAGTAAAAATATGCCTGTTCATTATAAAGGTTTTACAATTGGGCATATTAAAAATATTCGTCTATCTGATGATTATTCTGAAGTAGAAGTTTATTTTACTATTTTTAATGAATACAAAGAAAGAGTAAAAGTTGGTTCTCTTGTTGATGTAGAAAGCAGTCCAATTGGTCTTGGAAGTACATTCAATTTTTATCCGGGCAAAGGGGATGAAGAAATCCCTGAAAATGGATTAATCCATGAAAAAAATTCAATTGAAGGAAAAAAAATAATTGATGAAGGGTTAGCTGAGATTCCTCATTCGAACGATGGTATAAATAATATTTTAAATAATGCAAATTTATTATTGAGTACATTAAATGGCGATGAAGGTACCGAAGATAATCCGTTTGGGGAATTATTAATAAGCTTAAATGCAATATTAGATATGATTACCAGTGAATCAGGAGCCGTAAGCTCAATTCTTGACGGTGACGGAGTTATTTACCGTGAACTTGAAAAGTCTATCATTTCTCTTGCCGGAACTATTCAAAATCTAGAGCAATCAACTGCAGTACTGCCGCATAATTTAGCAAATCTTTCGGTTCTTATAAATCAAATAAATTCAACGATTGTTACTATTCAGGAAACTGCTACAGCTGTTAACAACAATCCGCTGATAAGAGGCGGCATACCGGAAAGAGTACAGCCAGGACCCGGCGGCGCTAATCACAGAAATCTGGAATTTTAATAAAGGAGCGGTATAAAAGTGAAAAAAAATATTTTTATATTAATAACCTCATTTTTTTTAATAAGTTTTGTTTCCTGTTCGTCAATTCCAAAAAACACAGGAGATGTTTTTACTGTACGTCATCAGACAGAAGAAAACCTTAGAAAAGCAAATATAGAGGCGGCAAGAAGTAATTTTGAAACTGCTATTAAACTCCTTGATGACTGTAGACGAAACGCCATATTAGTTGATGATTCTTCTCTTTTTATCAGAGTTAGTCTTTCTAGAGGGAATGTTTTATTTTCGATTAATAGAATAGATGAAGCATATACGGAATGGAATCATGCAATAACAGAAGCGCGAAGAATTAATAACGCAGAATTATTGTCAATTGGATTGATTTACAAGGCAAGGGGAGACATTGTTTCCGGCAGAGAATCTGCGCAGGCTGTGCTTTTAGATATCGAATATCAAAGCGCTCATTTAAGAAACAGGTTGTATATAGCGTCTTATTGGCAGGTTAAAGGACTTGCTCATCGTTCATTGGGACAATGGGAAGAAGCCGAAAACGCGATAAGGCGAAGCCTTGCTATTCATGAAAGCGAAAAGTTACTTGAAATTGCTTCATATGACTGGTACACTATTGCTTCTGTCAGATCATTATCAGGAAAATTTTCCGAAGCTTTGGAAGCTTTGGAAAAAGCGATAGAGCTTGACAGACGTTCAGAAAATTCATGGGGACTAGGAGCTAATTACAGAGCTATGGGCGATGTATATGTTAGGGACAGAAGATTTACAGAAGCACGGAACGCATACGAAAGAGCGAAAGCAATATATGAAGCTCTGGGAAATCGGAGTGAAATCGCAGAAATTGACAGAAGAATTAATTCTATAAGGAATAACTAATGAATAATGCTTTTATGAATACATATAAGAGGCTTCCTGTAACCTTTGTAAGGGGCGAAGGCTCATTTCTTTTTGATATTAACGGCAAAAAGTATCTCGATTTTGGCAGCGGTATAGCTGTTAATTGTCTTGGGCATAATTATCCGCCGTTAGTGAGGGCAGTTACAGAACAAGCGGCGAAATATTTTCATGTAAGTAATTATTATTCAAGCGATGTAAGTATTTCGTTTGCGGAAAAACTTGTAGAGGCTGCTTCTCCGTTGGGAATTAAAAAAGTATTTCTCGCAAACTCAGGAGCAGAAGCAAACGAAGGCGCATGTAAGCTGGCAAGGAAATATTCGCTGTTAAAATACGGACCGGGAAGACATAAGATTGTTACGCTTAAGGGAAGCTTTCACGGAAGGACAATTACGACTCTTGCGGCAACAGGACAGGATAAGTTTCATAAGGATTTTGGTCCCTTTACAGAAGGTTTTTTGCATATAGAATGCGGCGATATAGATGCTTTGGATAAAGCTCTGGATGAAAAAACCACAGCGGGACTTTTGATAGAACCGATTCAGGGTGAAAGCGGAATAATTCCGCAGTCAGAAGAGTTTATTGCCGCCGCTGCCGAATTATGCGCAAAGAGGGACATCCTGTTCATTGTTGATGAGATTCAATGCGGCGTAGGCAGAACAGGGACTTTTCTTGCAATTGAACAGTACAAAGACAAAAACGGAAACCCAATTAAACCTGACATTGTTACGCTTGCCAAAGGGCTTGCCGGAGGCGTTCCTGCCGGAGCTTTTCTTGCCGGAGAAAAAACAAGCGAAGTTCTGTCGCCGGGAGATCATGGAAGCACATTCGGCGGAAATCCGATAGCCGCTGCAGCCGGGCTTGTTGTTTTAAAAACGATTCAGGACACTGAGTTTCTTTCTGACATTGTAAGAAAGGGTGAGATAATAATAAACGGTTTAAAGAATCACCACCTTGTAAAAGAAGTAAGGGGCAAAGGTTTAATAATTGGTCTTGATATCGAAAAAGAAGCATGGGATGTATTGGAAGCCGGAATATCAAGAGCGGATAACTCAAAGAATCAAAACGGTCTTTTAATACTCAGCGGCGGAGTAAATACTCTAAGGGTTTTACCTGCGTATACAATTCTAGAAAGCGAAATAGATCAGGGCTTGGAGATTCTTTCTCAAGTTTTGGATGAAGTATAGTTTTCGATTATCGATTAATTATCTATAAGATAATCTACTTTTCCGCCGCCTAGAGCTTTTAAAATACGTCTTTTAATTTCTCCATCTTTGTCTGTAAAGTCTTCGATTTTTTTTCTGATACTGCGCCGGTTAGAATTTTGTCCGTAAGGGCATGTGCATGCGTTTTTTAGGATCTTTTGTTCTTCTGCGCAGGAAATTATCTGCTTTTCTTCCAGCAGCGCGAGAGGGCGTATTAAACTTACAGGATATTTCCGGTATTTTAATAAAACCGGCATTGTACTTAATTCGCCCTTTGTACATAGATTCATAAAAAAAGTTTCTACAATGTCATCGAGGTGATGTCCAAGCGCAATTTTATTAAAGCCGTTTTCTACTGCGTATTTTAACAGTTCTGTGCGCCGCTGGGTCGAACACCAGTAACAATTCATTTTTTCGCCTTCCTGGAGCCTCCCTATTACCGGAACATAAAGATCTGAAAAAGGAATCCCCCAATCTTGCAGCCTTTTTATTAAAATAGATTTTTTACAGCAAGCGCAGAAGTCGGTGCTTATATGCAAACCTGCAAGTTCATAATTAAATTTTAGCGCAGGTCTTACAGCGGACAAAGCCCACGCAAGTACGCTGGAATCCTTGCCGCCGGATACCGCTATAAGAATTCGATCTCCTTCTGTGATAAGAGATCTTTCCATTATTACTTTAACGACAAGTTTTTTTACAATATCTGAGGGTTCTTTTTTCTTAAAAAATCTATTCATTTATAATCCTATGTATAACAAGGCTTGCAAGCAGAAGCCCTGCGGTTCCTGTCACAGTAACAATGCTTCCGTTAATCTGCTTTTGCGAGGTATTTTGATCTTGAATGTGTTTAATTTCTGCCGGCTGCTCGGTGGAGTAAACGGCTGTAAAATCATCTGTAAAGTTTCGTTTTCTTAACCCCTGCCGTACAGAGCGGGCGAGAGGGCAAACATCTGTTTTCCATATAGAAGCAGCTTTTATTAATGAAGGATCTATTTTTAACGCCATCCCCATCGACGAAAACAAAGTAACGTTTAAACCCGTTACGATCTCTATTAAATCAAGTTTATGGTTAAGCGTATCAATCGCGTCAATTACATAATCTGCATTTTTTATATTAAAAATAGAAGCGTCTTCTTTGCAAAAAAGTTTATCCCATGCTGTAATTTCGCATTCTGGGTTAATTTCATTTAAACGTTTCTTTAAAGCGCTTGCCTTTGGGGATCCGATTGTTAAAGAGGTTGCTTCTAACTGTCTGTTAATATTTGACGGACAAACAGTGTCATTATCAATTATGCCGATTTTTCCGATACCTGATCTGACAAGCGCTTCCGCTGCCCAGCTTCCAACACCACCCGCCCCGAAAACCAATACAGAAGTATTTTGCAGTTTATTTAACCCTTCGTTACCAGTTAATAAAACTAACCTATCAAAAATATTATTAATGTCCATATAACCTCAAATTTAATGACCACGAACCAAACGAACCCTCACGAACCTTTTCTTCGATGTCGGACAGCAAGTTCGTGTGGTTAGTGGTAAAAAATAAAGATTTCATTTTTTTTCCTCGTAGGAATTCGTGCAGCCGCAGTATTTTTGCATGTAAAACCCTCTTGCTCTGGCAGAAGCTTGGCTTTCTTTAAAAAATCTACGAAAATCCATATAATAAAAACCAACACCGTACTTAGCAGAACATTCCCTGCTTATCTGTACTATTGCATCATGATCCTGATATGGGCTAATTAATAAAGTCGTTGTAAATGCACCAAAATTATTCTCTTTTGCAAAAGCGGCAGTTTTTTCTAATCGTATTCTATAACATAAAAAACAGCGGCTTTCCGGTTTACCGCATACTGCCTCTGTAAAATATTCCATACTATATTCGTCAATAACAGAAGTTTCAAGTTTTTCTTCTTTTGCGAAATTTAAGAAGCAGTCTCTGCGCGATTCGTATTCATTAATAGGATGAATATTTTGGTTGTACCAAAAAAGATGAGGTTCTATGCCATTACCGCGGAGCGCAATGACAGAAGAGATTGAACAGGGCGCGCAGCAGCAATGAAGAAGAAGTTTCATACTCATATAATAACTACAACATACTTACAGGATCAACATCTATTTCGAGATAAGCTTTGGCGTCTTTTCCTTTTTCGTAAGAAGAAAGAACATCTTTAGCTATCGAATGAATGCTCGCCATAGAAGAGCCGCGGAGAATAAGCTGCCTTCTGTAATTATCGTTTATAATGCCGATAGGACATTCCGCAGGGCCGAGTAAATCCGCATTATTATTGATTAAAGGTTCAGCAATAGAAGTCAGCCGTTTTATTGCCGCATCAGCTCTTTTATTATCTTTTGCGCGTATTACAAACCGTATGAGCCTTGTATAGGGAGGAAAGCCAAGGGCTTTGCGTTGTTTTAATTCGGCATTAAAAAACCCGCTTACATCAAGAGCGCAGGAACGGGTGATTACAGGATCTTCCATTCTTAAAGTTTGAACAATAACTTTGCTGTCAGGAAAATATCTGCCCGCGCGTCCAGCGACTTGAACAATAAGAGAAAACGTTCTTTCTGCCGCGCGAAAATCCGGCAGATGAAGCCCCGTATCCGCAAAAACAATTCCAACAAGACGAACGCCGGGAAAATTTAATCCTTTTGCAACCATTTGAGTTCCAAGAAGCACATCGATTAATCCAGTTTTAAAAAGGGATAGAGTATCTTCCAGCCCTCCTTTTTTTCCTGCGGTGTCCGCGTCAATGCGCCTAAGACGCAGATCCGGAAACGCTTTATTCATTTCTTCTTCGATCATTTCTGTGCCAAAACCCCGGTAACCGGCTTCTAAACATCCGCACTTGGGACAAACATCGGGAGGCGCTTCGCTGTAACCGCAGTAGTGGCAGATACAGCGTCCTCTGCTTTTATGCCATGTAAGCGAAACAGAACATCGTTTGCATGTTAGATCCCAATTGCAGTTGGGGCATTGATAAAAATGCGCAAAACCTCTGCGGTTCATAAAAAGTATTGTTTGTCTTCCCATTTGAGCGGTTATACGTATTTCTTCTTTTAATTCTTTTGTAAGACATCCGGTTGTTTTAGAAAGGCTGACAGGTATAATTTTTGGCAGACCTCCGCCGGAAAGACGCTGCGTTAAGTCCAGCCGTTTCATGCCGCCTTCGTTCATTAGTTTCCAAGCTTCGGCAGAAGGAGTGGCAGATCCCATAACGAGGGCTGCACCTTCTGTGGAGCAGCGGCGAAGCGCAATCTGCCTTGCGTTATATCGAGGTGACTGTCCTGACTTATAAGAAGAATCATGTTCTTCGTCAATAATAATTAATCCAAGATTAGGAACAGGAGCAAAAACTGCGCTTCTTGGACCAACAACAATCGGAGCTTCGCCTTTTCTTATTCTCATCCATTCGCTTAAGCGGGTAGAAGGACTCATCCCCGAATGCAAAGTCGCCGCCAAAGAACCAAAACGTCCGCCTATCATTTTTGCAGTCTGATGAGTAAGAGAAATTTCCGGTACAAGATAAATGACAGATTTTCCTTTGTTTAACATGTATTGCGCGGCTCTTAAAAAAACCTCTGTTTTACCGGAACCTGTAATACCGTAAAGATAAAACATTTTAGAGCTGCCGCTCGTGATTTCTTTTAGGGCTTCTGCCTGTTCGTCAGAAATAGAAAGCGTATTTAAGTTTTCTTCATCGTTATCAGCAATAGAAGGAACTATCATTCTTCTGCCGGAAGGGATCATAGAACTTAATGCCTGTCCTGTACTGCACAAATAATAATCCGCCATCCATTTAGCGATATCTATATCGTTATTGTCAAATAACGGCTGAGAATCAACAACGCGGCGTATTTTTTTTATTGACTCAATTTTGATCGCTTCCGGCGGAGAGTCTTTTTCTGCGATAATATAACCAAGACAGTCACGAGAGCCGATACCAAACGGAACCATCGCGCGCTTGCCGACAGCAGCTTCGTTTTTATCATCGACACGGTAAGAATAAGACTGATCTGACGGAATATCAAATATTAAATCGTAAAAAGCCGCCAATTATTTTTCTCCGTTAAATTTTTGATTTTAGTAATTTTAAATCTTCCCAAACAGGGCGTTTTAATTCTTCGTTATGCAAAAGCGCCGAAGGATGATATGTGCACAAGACAGGAAAAGACTTATCAGAAACTTTTAATTCACCAATTTTTCCGCGGAGTTTTCCTATGGGCTCTGTTGTATTTAAAAGCGATTGCGCTGCGACTTTTCCTGCAATTAAAATAAATGATGGTTTTAATAATAGTATTTGCCTTTCTAAAAAAGATCTGCATGCTGATGTTTCCTCGGCTGCAGGATCACGGTTAAAAGGAGGTCTGCATTTTACTGTATTTGCAATGAATGCGTTTGTTTCGCGCGAAAGCCCGATAGAAGCGAGCATTTTATCTAAAAGCTGTCCCGCATTGCCGACAAACGGCCGCCCCTGAAGGTCTTCTTTTTCTCCGGGTCCTTCGCCAATTACCATAACAAGCGGCGATTTAACGCCTTCTCCGGGAACAGTATTTTTTCTATTAGTGTGAAGGGGGCAGGCTTTGCATAAGCGGATTTCCTCTGTGATTGTATCTATGCTGTCACCTTCGACCTTATGTATTCCTTCAATCTGTTTGCTTTCATTGATTATATTGCTGCCTTCATCAGAATCAATAAAATTATATTCTTTTTGTTCGCTTCTATAGCCAGAACCCAGGAAATCCCCGGCTAAAACGAGAAAATGAGCAATTTTATGCTTTTCTTCAGTTGTCATCAGGTTATTATAACATAAAAAAAAACGATAACATACACAAAATATAGCGGATACCTCTTGACAAATACGCTATATATAGTGTACCATATATAGTAGTATGGTAGAGGGTTACGCTATATGAGATGTCCCCATTGCGGCACCATAGAGGACAAAGTTATTGAATCCCGGTCTTTGGCTAACGGCGATGCTGTGAGGCGCAGAAGGGAATGTATCAGCTGCAGTTACCGCTTTACAAGTTACGAAAAAATCGACGAAACGCAGTTTATGGTGGTTAAAAAAGACTCAAGACGAGAGCCTTTTGATCGCAATAAACTCGAACGCGGTGTAGTCCGCGCGCTGGAAAAAAGACCTTTTTCCCAGATGCAGATCGAAAATCTCGTAAACGAGATAGAAGATGAAACAGCGATTTTGAGCAAGGGAAGCCGGGAAATTTCCAGTTCGATTATTGGAGATTTAACGCTGGAGAAACTGGGAAAGCTGGATAAAGTCGCTTATATCCGTTTTGCTTCGGTTTATAAGCACTTTAACAATGTTGATGAGTTTATTGAAGAAATAAAGAAACTGGGAGTGGAAAATATATAGCTTGAGGCGGGTACTTGTACAAAGGTATTAGTGCCCAGCCGGCAGTCAGGGGGGAGCTCTAAGGAGTTGATTGCCGGTATTTTTTTAAGATCGTATGGAGGTTAACAGCTTCCCTGCGGTCTTTTTTTTTGATATAATCAATGACCCGGGGGAAGAAATGAAAATAGGGCTGGATACCTTTGCCTGTGACGGCGGTAAATCCGGAGTGGGCATGTATTTAACTCAGGTCCTAAAGCGCTTTATGCCTTCCGAAGCTCTTTTTGAACTTTTTGGATGGGAATATGACAGGTATACATACAGCGATGTAGCGCCGAACTTTGATTTTATTCCTCAATGTTCTATTCACGGCAGAACAGCAAACTCACTCTGGCATGTTTTTAGGTATCCGCAATTCGCCATCCATCGTCAGTACAAGGCATGTTTTTTTCCTGCCGCGCACAGATATCTTCCGTATAAATCACCTTGCCCTACAATCGGCGTAGTTCACGATATGGCAGCTTATTTTGGAAACCGAAAGACAAGGGTTCATCTTGGAGCTCTTTTAAGAATGATTCTGCCTAACTCGCTGCGCAGAATGGACAGAATTATTGCAGTCAGTGAATGGGTAAAACAGGAACTGATAGACAGAGCTCATGTAAAAGAGAACAGGATCGAAGTTGTTCCCAACGGAATCGATCATGAATCTTTTTATCCAAGACAGCGGAACGAAGAAAGCGTACTTTTAATTCAGCCGTTTAGCTTTCGCCGTCCTTATGTTTTATGCGTTTCCCGCATAGATCATCCTGTAAAAAATCACGCAAAATTAATCGAAGCTTTTAATATTTTTAAAAGTAAAACAAAATATCCTCACAGGCTTGTTTTGGCAGGCGGAGACAGCAAGAACGCGTCGATTGTAAAGGAATCTGCTTCTACTTCGCCATGGCGCAGTGATATTTTCTTTACGGGACATTTTCCGACAACGAGCCTGCCGGAACTTTATGCGGGCGCAGATTTTGTTGTTATTCCTTCGATGTACGAAGGATTTGGAATGGGCGCTGTCGAAGCGATGGCTTCCGGCGTACCTGTTATTTGCGCCCGCGCAGCTTCGCTTCCCGAAACTGCAGAACATGCGGCGCTTTATTTTGATCCTTTAAACGCAGAAGACTTGGCAGACCGAATGATTACTTTAAGCACAGACAGAGAGATATATAATGAATGCCGCCGCCTTGGGCTTGAAAGAGCTCAAGTGTTTTCGTGGGATAAATGCGTAGAGCGAACATTGCAGATTATCTATGAAACGGCAGGGAAGTAATACATTTTGTTACGCAGCTTTTGACGCAGTTTAAACAGCCGTTGCATTTTTCGTAATCAATTATTGCTAGATTATTTTCCATACTGATTGCAGATACAGGACATTCGCGTACGCATTTTCCGCAGGCAATACAGCCGGATGAACATTTTTTTCTTGTAACAGCGCCTTTTTCCGTATTACTGCATGCGATTATTACAGGGATACTTGATTTTTCTATGGCAATTAATTTTTTTGGACATGCTTTAACGCAGAGAGAGCAGCCCGTACAGAGACCATGGTTAATATGCGCAAGTCCTTCTTTTAAATATACAGCGGAAGCAGGGCAGACTTTTTGGCAGTCACCGTAACCGAGACATCCATAAACGCAGGAATTGTCTCCTCCAAAATGCATGTGAGCTCCGCCGCATGATTGTATCCCTAAATAAATTTTGTCCTGCTGACGAGTATTAAAATCACCTGCGCATTTAATTACCGCGGTTTTTTGTTCGATTGCTCCTGCTTCTACGCCGAGTAATTCGCTTATTTTATTAAGAACTTCTACGCCGCCGGGTGTGCAAAGAGCAGCACTTACATTATCGTTAACTAACGCTTCAGCATAACTTGAACATCCCGGATATCCGCATGCTCCACAGTTAACACCAGGCATTATTTCTGTAAGTTTAGTGATCCGTTCATCAGTTTTTACAAACATTAGTTGTGACGCCACATTAAGAATAATCGCGCAAATAATGCCAATAATTGTCACAGAAACAACAGCAGTAATTATTATGCTCATGTATAAAAACCCCTTGTATATATTCTGTTAACGAAACAGATTTTCTGCTACGCCCGCAAAACCATAAAAAGAAAATGAAAGTATAGCCGCGGATATAAGTATCAGCGGTAAACCTTTAAAAGCCTGCGGCGGATCTGCGTTTTCTGTATGCTGGCGAATACTGGAAAATATTACCATAGCAAGAAAAAATCCAAAACCTGAACCGAATGCGTTTACAATAGATGCAATATAGCTGTAACCTTCTTCGATATTTACCATTGTTACCGCAAAAATAGCGCAATTTGTTGTCATGAGCGGTAAATAAACACCAAGCGTTTTATATAAAGACGGAAAGAACTTTTTTAATACGATCTCAACAAATTGAACAAGTGTCGCGATAACCAGAATAAAAACAATTATTTGTAAAAAACCAAGTCCATTTTGTGCCAGGAAGTAATTATATATCGGCCATGTTACAGCAGTTGCAAGGATCATAACAAAAATTACCGCAGCGCTCATACCTATTGCGCTTTTTTGCTCCTTAGAAACACCCAGAAAAGGGCATACGCCAAGAAATCTTTGTAATACATAATTATTAACCAATACTGTACTGATTATTATAGTAATTAGAATTCTATAATCCATTATTTACATTCCTCCTTTATGGAAGAAGCTTTTCCGCAAGACCCTTTAGAAGAACAATGTTCACATCCAAAGTTTTTTCTTTTTATAGCTTTTTCATTAGAAATCTTGTTAATAATCGCGATTAAAAGCCCAAATACTATAAAACCGCCGGGCGCCAATACAAAGATTTCAATTTTATTTTCTTTTAAAAACGGTAATGCCATTCTAAACCATGTTCCGTTACCGAATATTTCACGTAATGAAGCAATAAGAAATAGAGCAAGCGTAAATCCAATACCTACGCTGACTGCATCAATTACAGAATCCAGTATATTATTTTTACTCGCGAATATTTCTGCGCGGGCAAATACAATGCAATTAACCGCAATAAGAGGAAGGAATATTCCCAGCGCTGTATAAAGATCATATACATATGCCTGTACCAATAATCTGACAATAGTTGTGAACCCTGCAATAAGAACGATAAAACATGGTATTCGTACTTTAAATGGAATACTTTTACGTAATAGCGAAATAGCCGTATTTGAACCAACAAGAACAAAAGTAGTCGCGAGCCCCATTCCTATCGCGTCAAAAGTATCGGTAGAAACCGCAAGAGCAGGGCATAAACCAAGTAAAAGGACAAAAACAGGATTTTCCTTTAATATTCCGTTATGAATAATAGAAATTCTTTTATTCATTATTACTCCCTTTTATTAGTTCAAAAGCTGTAAGAGCATAAAGAATTGCTTTTTGCAAAGCATTGGAAGAAACTGTAGCGCCTGAAACCGCATCAATTTTTTCTATATCAGTTTTATTACCATTCCAAAAACGGTTTAAATGAATTTCAGAAAAAGCTCTGTTAAAGTAAGAAGGTGTTTCTGTATGAGATAAGACCAAATCATTTATGTTGGATTTTATTAATCTTCCATCAATATCTACACCGCAAAGCAATCGCATATTTTCTCTGCCAAATCCTTTTACAGATACTGTAAATATAAAACCTGCTTCATTTGCTGTTTTGTAAACTTCAATGATTGATTCGGGTAAACCAATATTTTTTATATCCATTAAAACAAATCCGTCTGCTTCAGGAATAATTTTGGATCTTGCGATATACGCGCGTTCTGCGGAATCACTTTTTATTTTTGGATACGTAAAATGATTTACAACAGCCAACGCGCCGGTAACAAATAGACAAATTAAACCAAGTACGAGTATAGGTATAATAAAATCTTTTTTTGCGCTCATTTTATTTTTTTCCTCCAAGCGCCTTTTTAAGAGTCAATTTATTAATATATGGAACGTGCATGTTCATAAACAATATACCAAAAGAAACTCCCTCGGGGAAACTGCCGTAAAGACGGATAATAACAGTAACTAAACCGCAGCCTATTCCGAAAATAATCCGCCCTTTGTTTGTAATCGGGGATGTCACATAATCTGTCGCGCAGAAGACAGCGCCCAAAAAGAGCCCGCCGGATAAAATGTGAAGAATACCAAAATCAATTCCGCCCGATATTGCTGTTAATGCAAAAACAGTTCCAATAAAAGTTACAGGTATAATTGGCGTTATAACCTTTCTTGCCAATAAATAAATAAAACCGATTAAAAGAGCGAATATGCTAGTCTCTTTGATACAGCCGCCATGAAAACCCAAAAATAGTTCTAATTTGTTTGGCAGTTGGTCAATTTCGCCGCGGAATAAATGCGCAAGGGGAGTAGCGGCAGTAATAATATCTGTACAACATATGCAATCGGCTTCGCCGACAGCAATCCATGTTGTCATTGTCAAAGGGAAAGCAAGAAACATTATAATACGCGCTGTAACAGCGGGATTAGCGATATTTTTTCCTATTCCGCCAAAGAGCTGTTTAACAAGGATAATCGCTATAAAGCTCCCAAAAACAGCCTGCCATATTGGAATAGTTACAGGCAGATTAAAAGCAAGAATAATTCCAGTTAAAACCGCGGATAAGTCTTTTACAGTATTTTTTCTTTTTAATAAAATTTCGTATAAAAATTCAAATAAAACGCAGGAAGCAGCGCAAACGCCCGTTAGAAGAACGGCGCGCATGCCAAAAATATAAAAAGCCGCTAAAAATGCAGGAATAAGCGCTATTATTACGTCTAGCATAATTCTATTTGTAGAAGAGCCGCTGTGTATATGAGGAGCGGGAGATACAATCATATTGGAATTCATTGTTTAGACTCCTTAAGCATTCTTTTTGCAAGAAGGAAAACCTGAACAAGATGTCTGTTTGCAGGGCATGTGAACGCGCAGCAGGCGCATTCGGCGCACATTTCTACTTTTAGTTTTTTTAAAAGTTCTGTCTTTTTTAATTCGTATGCTTCTTCCATTAACGAAGGCATTAGATTCATCGGGCATTTAGAAACACATCTGCCGCATTTTATACATGCAGACGGCTCATTTGGCTGAGCGTTTTTTTCAGAAAAAGCGAGAATAGCATTTGTAATTTTTACAATAGGCGTATCAATATCCGGAATAGCAACTCCCATCATCGGACCGCCAAGAGTTATTTTTTTAATGTTTTGATTTAATTCTCCATTGTTAAATAGACCGCAATAATTAAATATATCACGCACAGATGTGCCAATGGGAGCAATAATATTTTTTGGATTTTTCACAGCAGAGCCGTCTACTGTTATACATTTAGAAACAAGCGGAATACCCGTCTTAATATATTTTGCAAAGACAGAGACGGTCGTACAGTTTACAACAATGCATCCAATATCAGGAAGCCTTCCGCCTTCCGGCACGATTCTTCCGGTGACATTATAGACAAGCACTTTGCGTTCTCCCTGAGGGTAGAGCGAAGGAAGCACCCGCACAGAAATTCCTTCTTTATCTTTGCATAAATCTTTAAATTTTTTGATAGGAAGAGGTTTATTATTCTCGATACAGATAACAATATTTTTTGGTTTAAGAAATTCTTTCATCAAAAGAATACCATTCCAAACATGATCTGTATCATCGATCATTGTTCTTGTATCAGAAGTAATATAAGGCTCGCATTCCGCTCCGTTTACAAGTATATAATCCAGTTTTACAGACTCTTTTAGCGTAAACTTAGGAGCAGTAGGGTATCCGGCGCCGCCAAGACCTACAACGCCCGAGTTTCTGACAGCTTCTAAAAATTCAGAAAGATTTGAAACACTTGGCGGCTTGATTCCTTCCCAAACTTCATTCTTTCCGTCAGAAGTAATTACAATGGATTCTCCAACACTTTTAACAGTACCCGATACGCTCGCGTGAACAGGCGAAGAAACGAAACCGTTAGCTTCCGCGATAAGCTGTCCCACTTTTATATAATCGCCTGCAGAGACAATAGGAGACGCAGGCGCGCCGGAGTGCATAGACATGGGAAGTATTACCTCTGCAGGAACCGGAATTTGCTCCGGAATAGAATTGGCAGTATTTTTATGGTGCGGCGCTTTTACTCCGCCCAGCTTACTCATGAATTTATTTCTCCAAATATACTTTTATTGTAGCCTATATAAAAGAGTTTGTAAATTATCTATAAACAAACACAGGAATAAAAGCAAAATCTATTTTAGAGGGAGATACTCAATAATGATTATCTCCACACAGCGATTAAGGCTTCCCCTGCTGCCGTCTCCGTAAATCCTGTCATTGTAACCTGCATTGATCATGGAAGAGCGCGGTATACCTTTGGAAATAAATTCTTCCAGTACAGATTGTGATCTTGCTGTGCTGATAGCTTCAAGTTCCGCTCTTTCTTCATCAGTGTTATCAATTGGGTTTGCGTGACCGGATAGCTGAAGAACAAAATCGGGGTGCTGGAGCATGATGTTTCTTACGTTCTGGACAACAGAAGTGTTGTTATTTATCTGTGTCGATGTTAGAGATGTTGATGCGCCAGGACCGGGCCGTGAGTTATTGAATTCGGTCTGGTTCCCCGCAAAGTCAACATAGTAAATCCCATAGATCCTTACACGCTGTACGATTTCGATTGGAGGTATATCATTCTGGATCCAACGAGCGTAAAGTCTAAGCTCCGGTGTAGTAACAAACCCGGTGGTAAAATTCCATGGTAAACCTTCGAAACGCTGATTCGCATACCAGCCTGCAAAATAATGATTGGGTCTGGTCATTGCCTGCGGCTGTGTGACTCTTGTTCCTCGAGCTATTACCTGGTCATCTGGTTCTTCTCTTCCTTCATTTGCGCTGAACATAATACGGCTGGTTATTGTTTCCCACCTCGCATAAAGGGTAAAACTTTCGGTTATCGGTAAACCGAAATGCCAGCGGTTGGCATCATCCCATGGCGTTCCATCAGAAGTATACCAGCCGCCGAAACCATATCCGGAACGGATCGGGGTTGGAGGTTCGACAGCCGTTGTGCCATTGGCTAAACGCTGTGATTCCGGAGTTGATACTGCCCCGTTGGAGTTAAAGGTTACGGTATGAATGGGCGGAGTATAAATCCATTTGGCGTACAAGATCATGTCCGTTCTTACCGGCGCAGAAAAATCCCATTCATTGCCGGCAAAAACCCCGTTTGTAAACCAACCGCCAAAACTGTAACCGGTTTTTTCCATGGGGAGCGGTCTTAATACTTTTGAAAGAAAGTTAACATACTGGATATTTGGAATTGGATCGCCGCCATCCGGCTGGAATGAAACTACATACCTGACAGGTTCCCACCTTGCGTATAAAGTTAAATCTGAAGTTACCGGCATAGAATTAAAAACCCAGCGCTTGCCTTCATCCCATATACCATCGGGTGTTGCCGGCTGCTCGGTGTACCAGCCGCCGAAATTCATGCCAACCTGTGTCATAGGCCTTGGTGTTGCCGCAAAAGAACCCTCGGCGATTATCTGGTCTTTCAAAGGAAAAGGCGGCGAAGTATTGGAATTGAATTTGACAAAATAATAATCAGTTTCAACCCACCTTGCGTACAAGGTTAGTACATCATTGCTGTCGGTGTTGTTTTCGTCAACAGTATCCGAAGCAAAATGCCAGCGCGCAGCTTCATTCCATATTCCAGTTATCGGCGGCTTTTCTGTATACCAGCCGCTGAAACCATAACTTTCTTTTAACATAGGTAATGGTTCCTGCACTTTTCCTCCATCAGCTATCAATTGATCGGCAGGTTGGATATCTCCGCCATCCGTTTCGAACTTAACAGTAAATCCGGTTCCTTCCCATTTGGCGTATAGGAACATACTTGTGTTTACCTGCGTTGTATAATTCCACGCTGAACCTGAAAAGTTTGGGTTATCAAACCATCCTGCAAAAGAGTATCCTGAGCGGGATATTTGACGGGGTTCTCGCGCCTGTGTTCCCGCAAGAACAGCCTGTGCTTGCGGTATTGGGGTTCCGCCATTTGTTATAAATGTTACAGAAACCGGAATGGGAACCCACAAGGCGTACAGGTTCAGAGTGGTGCCCACAACCGTTGTACTATTAACAACTGTATCAAAATCCCAGAGCGTATTGGTGTTACTTTCATCTGTAAGCCAACCGCCGAAAGCGTAACCAGCGAAAGTGCCGGTAGGGGTAATGGGCTGAGGCGATAGAATTTTTTCTCCGTGTATTATTAATTGATTGGGTATAAACGGAGTACCTCCGTTTTCATTGAATATTACAGTAACGTTACCGGGAGCCCACCGTGCATACAAGTTTAGAACTCCTGCTGTTGTGTTTTGATCGGTCACCGGAGTTTCAAAGTTCCAGCGATTACTTTCAAGCCAGGGCTCTCCGTTTACAGTATACCATCCGCCAAAAGCTAAACTAGAATTTTGCATGGGGGGAGGTTCTTTGACTTTTGTTCCATGGATCAAAATCTGATCAGGCGGCTGCGGGGTTCCGCCTTCTGTAATAAAATTTATCTTATAAGGCGTAGGAATCCATTTGGCAAATAAGGTAAAATCTTTATTAACAATATCATTGTCAAAGTCCCATGTTTTTCCGGAACGGCTGGAATTGGGAAACCATCCGCCGAAAACATGACCAGCCTGAGCTATCGCAGGAACTCTCTCTACTTTTCCGTCACGGATTATCGATTGAGGACCTACCCAGTCCCTGCAGTCCGGGCCCGGGTTGAAACTTACAATAAAGAATTCCCTGCCGGTATTTTTTGTACCTAGGTTATTATCTATGTCCCACCATCTTTCTATGATGTTATTATTGCAGACCGAAAAGAGAAAAATTATAAAAACCACATTTACAATTTTTTTAATTCTTTTTATCATTTTTTGTTTTCCTCTTTATTCGTCAGTCTATGTCAACCTGGGTAATTATCATTTCTACCCGGCGGTTTCTGTTTCTAATGTCCCATTCATTTGTCGCGGTTCTTGAGCCGCCAAAAGAGATTATTACGATTTGATTTTCATCGACGCCTCTGGCTCTGAGCTCTTCGGCGACTACATTCGCACGCATAACACTCAATACCATTAGTTCTTCAATTTCGCTTTGATTAATTGTATATGGATTGGCGTGGCCTTCTATCCTGACACGATAATTGGGATTGGCATTTAAAGTTTGGGCAGTATAATTCAAAACCATTTCGTTTAGCTGCTGGGCGTCATTGTCAATTCCAATATTGTACATTCCGATATCTGGACCAAACAGGACAAACTCAACCGAGGAAATCAAAACCCGTCTTATAATTTCTTCGGGAGGAATGGTTCTTATGACTTCTGTATATTCTGTATTATAATTACTTATAACTTTTTGCGGTAAGGGGAATTTATAACCGGCTGTCAGTGAAACCCCAATAATAAACGGATACCCGCCGCGTATTTGCGGTTCGACATTCCATCTTTCTGTTAATGGAATTGTTACCCCTGTTGCTGCTTCAAAAAGCAGAGAACCGCGTGTCATTGTTACATCATTAAACGGATTAGATGAAGTTCCTCTGTATGCGGAAATCAATCCCATTCCTCCCTGAATAAAAAAAATCCATGGGTTTAATTCTTTACCAAACCTAAGTAAATTCCATCTGATATAGACCTGGCCTTCAAAAGCCAATATGTGACGATTATCCTCTTCTATGCTGAAGTTGACGCCAAGTTTGCTTCCTATCATTAATTTGGGTGAGAGCCATAGTTTAGGATCAATTATTGACTGGAAGGAGGCTCCGGAAACCAGAAAATCACTCATTCCAAGCCCGATATTAAGTGACCAGAAATCTCCTGCCGGAAAGTCGAATAGTGTTTGAGCGAATATAGAGTTTGCAATAAACAAAAACATTAACAGTATGAAAAATATTTTTTTCAGCATTTTTTCCTCATTTTAATAATATGTCAGGAAAAAAAACCAAATCAATAGTTATTTATTTTTTAATTAATGAATATGTTATAAATCGAAAAAAACACCAAAAAAAGGGGAGCAGTGTAAATGCTGTATTACTTTTTGATGAGTAATGGATTTGCCTTCCACTCAGCAACATCCTGTTACTTCGTTCCAGGCCGGGGTTTAGCCCTGCCGGCGCCCTCCTTGGCGCCTATCCTTACGGCGGGCTAAACCCTTCAAATCCTCCACTCCCCACAATAGTTCATCATTTTAAAATTATTCGAAAATTAAAAAAAAGACGACACAGTTTTAACTGCATCGTCTTTTGTGGGGAGTGGAGGATTTGAACCTTCGAAGGCTGAGCCAACAGATTTACAGTCTGCCCCATTTGACCACTCTGGAAACTCCCCAAGGTATCAGACTTTTATCTGATACTTTGTATGGTACAGAAAAATAAAAGTTTTGGCAAGGGGTTTAAAAACGTTTTACCGCGCTGTTCCGTATTCGCCGTCGTTTCTGAGCAGTTGATTTAACTCAGCGTTTTTCTGCGCAGCCAGAGATTGAAGCCTCGGGGATGTTCCCCTAGTATTAATCGATTCTGAGATAACTTCCCCTATCAGATTGCGTGCCTGAACAATCGATGTCATTAAAGGCATAGGATAAGGATTGCCAAACTGTGAAGCATGGATCATCGTATCAACGATACCCGGGTTTATATGCGTTGTTACAGAAGGGTCGTTCCAAACAGAGAGACGCGCCATTGGGATGTTGGCGAGCATTGCTTTTTGAGCGATTTCTTTTGATGCTGCCCATTCAAGAAATCTCATAGAAGAATCAAAATCTTTTGTAGAAGAAGAAATGCTCATCCCCCAGCTTGTTACAATGTAGGGCTGTTGTGACACAGGACCGCGCGGAAGGCGGGCGACGCCGACATTTTCGGCAGGTACATTTGAGACTTGCGGATCAATTAACTGTCCGTAAAACACAGAAGCGTCTGTCCACATAGCAAGACGTCCCGCCTGAAAAATAGGCATTATATGATCCCAAGACATTCCTGCGATACCCTGCGGACCGTACATACCAAGGATTCTGCCGTAATAACGAAAAGCGTCTACAGCTTCCGGAGTGTCAAAAACAGCCGCGCCGTTATTTATGTATCTTCCCCCATAACTAAAAATAAAACTTGATATTTGAGATACAGCGGGGAAGGGCGCTCCGCGTGAAGCAAAACCCGCAACGCCGTCTCTGTTTAAAACTCTTGCAGCGTTTTCGAGCTCATTAAAATTTACAGGAACTCTCAAACCCGCCGCTTCAAGTAAATCCTTTCTGTAATAAAGCACCTGCCATTCAACTACAAGAGGAATAAAATAAGGCTTTCCGTCTTTAACGCCTATTTCCAGAGTGTTAGAAGGATAGTCGCTTAAATCATAGCCGTCTAACGGCATCATCCAGTTGTTTTTTAAAAAGAGAAGGGTTTCTGTCATAGGGCGTGTCATAAAAACATCGATCAAAGGAATGCCTTCGCTGAACTCTGAGTTCAATCTATTTGTAAGTTCATTTTCGTTATAGTGTTCCAATAAAACCTTAATGCCTGTTTCCTTTTCAAAATCAGGTATTAATGAATAAAGTAAATTACCGTAGGGGTGATCTGCCAATAAAACTCTTATTTCTTTATGCTCAGTATCTGTATTGTTTTCGCTTGTGTTGTTTTTTTGACAGGAAGCGGAAAACATAAAAATTAAAGCGATACCAAGGAATAAAATAGAGAGTTTTCTTGTAATTTTATTTATTAACATAATATCATTTTATCATAATTTATATAAAATGTGTAAAAAATATAATTATTTTTTTCTAAAAGTTGAAATCTTGGAATCTTTATTAGAACCCGTATTCGCCGTCGGCTCTTAAAAGGTCATTTACTTCCGCTGCCTTACGCCTTGCCAGAGCCGAAAGACGAGGAGAAGTTCCTCTTGTATTAATCGATTCAGATATAACTTCGCCTATTAGTTCGCGGGCATTGACAACAGATGTAATAAAAGGCCTGTCATAGGGATAGCCGTTACGTGACGCATGAATCATTGTTTCTACAAGACCCGGATTTACCTGCGCGGTTATTGCAGGGTCATTCCAGACAGAAGAACGCGCCATGGTAATGTTGGCTAACATTCCTCTTCTTGCCATTTCTAGCGATGCTGCCCATTCTAAAAACTTTTTGGATGACTCTAGATCATTAGTCATCGAAGAAATGCTCATTCCCCAAGCTGTAATAATATAAGGTTCATCTGCCGCAGGACCGCGGGGAAGGCGCGCGATGCCGATATTTTCGGCAGGGACATTTGAAACCTGCGGATCGATTAACTGTCCGTAAAAAACCGAAGCGTCTGTCCACATAGCAAGCCGACCAGCTTGAAAAAGCGGCATTAGCTGATTCCACGACATTGTGCTGACACTCTGAGGACCTGAGACACCAAGAAGACGTCCGTATAAACGGAATGCTTCCAGCGCCTGAGGGGAGTCAAAGACAGCAACGCCGTTTTCTATAAAACGCGCGCCGTAGTTATAAAGAAAGCTGGAAATCTGAGTTACCGCCGGCGAACCTGCACCGCGTGATCCAAAGCCTGTGACTCCGCCGCTGTTTAAGATTCTTGCCGCGTTTTCTAGTTCTGCAAAGTTTGTCGGAACGCTTAAACCTGCTGCCCGAAACAGATCTCTTCTGTAGTAGAGAACCTGCCATTCAACAATAAGAGGAACAACATAATTATTTCCGTTTCTACGCCCGATTTCGATAGTATTAGAAGGATAGTCGTAAAAACTTATACCATTCAAAGGAGCTAACCAATCGTTTTTGAGAAAAAGCAAAGTTTCCTGAAGCGGACGGGTCATAAAGACATCTGCGCTGGAAATACCGGCTGCAAAGTCTTCTGTAAGTTTTCGGTTTAGATCATTTTCATTAAGCTGCTGAACAATAACGGTTATACCGGTTTCTTTTTCGAATTCTGGAATAAAGGGAATAATTAAGTCACCGTAGGGATGAGCTGCAAGTAAGACTCTGACTTCTTTTGGCTCAGCGGATTTGATTCCATTTGCTGAACTTCTTCCCGGACAAGATGTAATAAAAATACCAAAAGCCGCTAAAACAACTAACGGAAAAAGAATATTTCTCATTGCTGTCTCCTTGGACTATCTTTAGATTCAGGTTGATTTTTTTTGTATAAAATATTATATTATACTAGTATAAATTTAATCAAATGACAATACATAAGTTTTAATTCGTATTAAAAAGAAGTTTGGAGTAACAGGCGATGGGATCAATAAGGCCTTTTTCCGGTATAAAAGCTAAAACAACTCTTTATATGATAATTCCAGTAATTATTACATTTATCATAATATCGTCTGTTTTGTTCATATCATTGTTCAATTCTCAGCAAAAAAATGCAATTTCTGAATTTCAAAATATTACCAGCAGGTTCTCCGCTGACTTTGAAAGAAAAATAAATAATGCATTGGATTATTTGTCATCGGTTACCAGTGTTTTAGAATTTCAAGTTTATGAAGGATCGGCAGACAGAGAAGCGCTTCAGCGGATAATTTATTATATTTTTGACGGACATACTGTCGATAGTTCCAGTATTTATTTTGAGCCTGACATGTATGACAATAAGGACAGTGAATATATAAACACAGTTTACGGGACAGCTCTGTCAGGAAGGATTAGCTATTATTTTTACAGGTTTAATGAGAGAACAGGCTACAGACAAGCAGCGATGGATGACGAAATAGAATTTACCCTGCCGCTTTATACCGATACAAAAGTTTTAAATGCTCCTACTTATACTGAACCGGGTATTTATAATATTGACGGTATAGACATGTTAAAGTTTGTTATAGCATACCCAATATTCGGAAGAAACGGAGAATTTATCGGAGTAATAACGGCAGATATTTTTCTTGGAGACATGCATGAAGAACTTAGGGCAGAAGAAGTATATGATACGGGATATATCATTATCGGCAATGATAAGAATCAGATTATTTATAGTCCGCGGTTTGAAGATATAGGAAAAACAAGAACAGAAGCGGGGATTTTATATCCTATTCCTCCTATTGAAATAACATCAGAAGTTTTTAATTCGACATCGATTTTAAATAATAAAAAGACTTTAGTTTCCAGACAGACTGTTTATTTTCCGCAGTTTGACAGCCGTTTTTATATTTCTGTCGCTGCGCCTGTCGGAGAAATAAATGCCCAAGGAAGACGTTTGTTATTTACTGTAATTATGTTCAGTGCAGGTTTGCTTATTATAATTGCTCTGTTTTTATATTACTTAATAGGAAAAATAACAAAACCTGTAATTGAGTTTTCGCAGAGCACGGCAAAAATCGCGCAGGGCGATTACAGTGTAAGAATAACAGGCGAGTATCAGGATGAATTTTCAGTCTTAAAAAATTCGATGAATCTAATGACAGAGCGGATAGAAAACGCATTTAAGATACTGCAAAATATTTTAAACGGAATTGACGCATTTGTTTATGTTACAGATACTAAAACAGGCGAGATACTTTTTATTAATGAGCAAATGAAAAAAGAGTTTTCTGTTAAAGATGATGCAATCGGGCAGTACTGTTACAAGATTTTTAGGAAGGATCAAGATAGTATTTGCGAGTTTTGTCCCTGCTATAAACTTGATATTGATTCTAATACACCTATTGTATGGGAAGATTATAATTTACTTACTAACCGTTATTATCATAACACTGACTGTTATATCGAATGGATCGGCGGCACAAAGGCGCATTTACAGCACTCGGTTGATATTACAGAATTAAAAACAGTAACAGAAGAAAAATTAAAAGCAGAAGAAACTTCGCGTATGAAATCTTCGTTTCTGGCAAATATGAGCCACGAAATACGAACGCCTATGAACGCTATTTTAGGCGTTACCGAGCTTTTGATTCAAAACGAAAAACTCCCTGCAGAAGTAGAAGAAGGATTAGAAAAAATATACAGTTCGTGCGATTTGCTTTTGGGAATAATAAATGACATTTTGGATTTTTCAAAAATAGAAGCCGGTAAACTTGATATAGTTCCTGTTACATACAGGGTTGCAAGCCTGATAAATGATTCGGTTCATTTAAATATGATGCGTATTGATTCTAAGCCGATCGAATTTGAACTGGATGTTAACGAAAATATTCCTGAGACGCTTATAGGCGATGAGCTTCGTATAAAACAAATATTAAATAATATTTTATCAAATGCAATTAAATATACAGATCATGGAAAAGTTACATTATCGATTGGATTTGAACATTGCGATGAAACAGAAAAGAGCACAATGCTTGTTTTAAGCGTTCAGGATACAGGGCATGGAATGACAGATGAACAACTGGGAAAAATGTTCGAAGAATATTCGCGTTTTAACGCAGAATCAAATATATCTGTAGAAGGTACAGGTCTTGGGCTTGCGATTACACAGAGATTAATAAATCTAATGAACGGCAGTATGCATGTTCAAAGCGAAGTAAAAAAAGGCTCGTTGTTTGTAATTAAAATTCCGCAGAAAAAAATTGACGATCAGATAATGGGCAAAGAAATAGCGGAAAACTTAAAGCACTTCCGTATGAATTATATGACGCAAAGAAAGATAAGCCAGATTGTACGCGATCCAATGCCTTACGGAAGCGTTCTTGTAGTTGACGATGTAGAAACAAATATTTATGTCGCTGTGGGTCTTTTAAAACTTTATAGGTTAAAAATTGATACAGCTATGAACGGTTATGAAGCTATAGAAAAAGTAAAACAAGGCAATAAATACGATGTCATTTTTATGGATCATATGATGCCGGAAATAGACGGAATAGAAACGACCAAAATAATACGCGTTTGGGAATCCGAGCAGTGCAACAATAGGGATTTGCCTAAGCAAATCCCTATTGTTGCTTTGACAGCGAATGCGGTTTTTGGGCAGTCTGATATGTTTTTACAAAACGGATTTGATGATTTTATTTCTAAACCGATAGATATAAGGCAATTAAACGGTATTTTAAACAGGCTTATAAGAGACAAATATCCAAGCGAGGTTGTAGAAGCCGCAAAGCTTAAGTATAAAGGAAAAATCTCCGGAGAAACAAACAGCAAAAGCGATTCTCTTTTGATAGAATCATTTTTGAGAGACGGAAAAAAAGCGTTTGACTGGCTTAAGGAAAAAATTGATTTAAATGACGAAGATACTCTGTATAAGTTTACAGTATCAATACATGGTATAAAAAGTTCGCTCTGGAATATCGGAGAAATGCAGCTTGCAGAATCCGCTGTTAAACTTGAAAAATGGGCAAGAGAAAAAAATATAGAAAGTATAAAAGAAAACGAATCAGAGTTTAAAGAAAAACTCGGTATACTTTTGGATAACCTTGAATTAAAACAAAAAGAAAACAGTTCTATTTATATTACAGATGAAGAAAATATAACAGAACTAAAAGAAAATCTAAATGAACTTATTAAAATGACAGAAGACTACAACAGAAAGGGTTTATTAGAAAAAATATCATCAATTAAACAAGGTACAAAAGAAACAAAAGAAATTTTAGATAAAATTACAAGTTACATAACCCACAGTAATTTTGATGAAGCGTTATCAGTTTTAAATGATTATTTAAAGTTAATTTCTTTTGATTCCGTCGGCAGCCCATGAATTAATTACAGCAAGACGTTTAGAAATAGCAGAGTCTACATGTATCCTTTGAGCAAAAAAATCAGAAATATCCGCCGCGGCGATACTGTAAACAAGAACGCCTTCATTTATAGGTTCAAAATAAAGCTGGGCGATAAATTTGCCTTCTCTTATGACAGGCACAAACATATAACTCATGCTTCTAAAGTTTGACATTGTGTATCTAAGGCCGTTTTGAATAAGAGCCATTTCTCCGCGGTAAAAAGTGTTTCCAAAGTTAGCATCTTTTAGCCTTATAAAAACAGTTTCTGTTTGAGGAACCGCGCTTGCAGGTGCAGGATCAGCGATTGAGTTTGTGTTTCTTTCACTGTTAATTCTGGTTGCTTCTTCAAAAAGAGGAGTAGGCTGTCCCCTTGTTGCAGAATCATATAGCCTTCCTCTTAAATCACGGATGTTTCCAAGAGCGTTATAAATATTTAATAGACTGACAGAACCGGGTCTGCCCGGAATAATAAAAATAGATTCTACAAGATAGCCTGGGTTAGAGTTTAGTACAATATTTACTACAGAAGGATCGAGCCTTGAGTTTTGATTGTTTCCTAAAATAACAAATCCTGAGCTTCTTTGGCTGGACCTTACATAACCTGTTTCACTAAAAACAGCAGCTCTTGTTTCTGCGTCAATATTCGGAAAAATCTGCGCAAATGTGCGGTACTGATTTTGAGCTTGAGCAAAAGAGGCCGCTGTCATTACAAACAATATTGTATAAATAAATAATTTTTTCATTAATACGCACCTTTTCCTATAAGTACAACGCCGAATGTTTTAAATATTATCCAGAGATCGAGCCATACAGACGAGCTCTGAAGATAATAAATATCATAAGCAACTCTGTCATGGTAATTGGCGTCTGACCTTCCGGATACCTGCCATAGACCTGTTAATCCGGGTTTAATCGAAAACACGCGTTTATAATCTTCGCCGTATTTTTCAATTTCGGCGTCAACTATTGGACGCGGACCTACAAGTGACATATCACCTTTTAAAATATTTAAAAGCTGCGGAAACTCGTCGATGCTCGTGCGCCTTAAAATTCTTCCAAACCATGTAATTCTGGGATCTTTCGCAAGTTTATGGTTCTTTTCCCATTCTTCTTTTAATATGGGATCAGAATCCAAAAGTTTCTGAAGCCTTTCATCTGCGTCTATAGCCATAGAGCGGAACTTATACGCATAAAAATGTGCGCCGTTCATACCAAGTCTTTTTTGCCTGTAGAAGACAGGGCCGGGAGAAGTTATTTTGACCAAAAGCGCGGTTAACATCAAAAAAGGTAACAACAATAGACCGCCGATTGTTACAAGAGAAATATCCAAAAAACGCTTTATTACTAAATTTATGGTTAAATTAAACTTATTTGATGTATCAATTCCTAAAATACCGTTAAAATCACGCACAGACATCCAAATTGACGAAATATTATGAAAATTAGGAATAATTACATTATAACGAAATGCGCTGACAGACGTATTTTGCAGTGTTTTTAACTTTTGCGCATCCAGCTTTGTAAGCGCTACTATTGCCATTTTTATATTGTAACGTTTTACAATTTCCGGTCCTGCGTTTAAATCGTGAACAACCGGAATACCCCTGTATTCGTCTTCTCCCAGAGGATTATCATCCAAAAAAAGCACAGGAACATAACCTGTTCGTATACTGCCCAAAAGGCAATCGGCAACAAGCTTTCCTGTAATGCCGGAACCAAAAATTACAGTAGGAATGCCTCCCAATTTTGTTATGTATAAAAACCAGTGGGTTACACTTCTGACTACTAAAAGAATTAATGTAGAAAAAATAAAACTAATTAAAAATGCAGTATTAATGGAATCCCAAACTTCATATTCTACAATACGCGAAAAAATAATACCGCCGTATGCAATAAAAGAGCCAATAAAAAAACGCCTCATTTCTTCGGATGGAGCTAGAGAAACCCCGGGATAAAGTCTATGAATTAAGAAAATAAGAATAAAAGCCGGAAGATACGGCGAATAGGTTATAAAGGATTTGGCATTGATAATAGAGGGATCACCGATAAAAAAACCGTAGATTCTGACCCAGAAAAAACCCCAGGCAAATGACAGCAGAATCGCAATAAGGTCTGAGAGGATAAAGGCAGAAGCTGTAAGGGCAGAACTGGTACGGCGGTATCTCGTTCTATACCAGATATCAAAGTCATTAAGTGTCATTTAATCTAATATAGTATAAAAATAATAGGTTTTCAATGGAATTTGTTGACATTTGCTTAAAATGTAAATATAGTAGCTGTAATGGAGCATAATTTGATAAAAAAAATATTTTTAGCCTTAATATTAACGGCTGTTCTATATATTCCGGTATTTGCGCAAACTCATGAAGCAGTTCCCCTAGGTCATCCCGTTTATGTTGCGATTGAACAAGCTCAAATGAGAGGTCTTATTGGGTTTCTTCCCCATGTTAAGCCGTATTCACGCGAAAGGGTCATTTCGATATTAAGCGAAATTCTCGAAAATAACTCCAATGCCAGATTCGGCGCTCTTACAGAGACAGAACGCAGAGTTTTGGAGCAGTATAAGAGTGATTTGACTTTAAAGAGGGAAGGGTTAGATTTAACGAGGGGGGTTATTTCTTTTGATCATACTTGGAATGACATATATTTTTCCGGAGAGTTTGGTTTTGGATTGAATATGAACTTTGCGTTTTCTCACTTTTTTAATGCCGGCGGCTTCACAGATAGCGGTACTATTTTTAATCCTTATGATCTGAACAAACCACCATCTACAATTGATTACGAAGCAGTTCATCCTGCTTCGGGTGATTCGTTTTTTAGTTATGATTTTATACCGACAGTTTCGTTTAAAGGTGATATAGGAAACAATTTATCATATGGGCTTACGCTGAGTATTTGGGCAGGAAGAAACCCCCGGACAATTTTAGGCGAATACTTAAATATTCTTGATAAATCCGATCCTGTAGAGCGAAGAGAAATGCTTACATACAGCGAACCTTGGGCTTATTTTCCTTTTTCATATAAAAAGCGGTGGGACGGATATGTTTGGACAACATCGGATATTTCTACAGGCGGGATGAGATCGTGGCCGGAGGGCAATTTGTCTGTGGGCTACTCTATGATGCCGGAAATGGCAGGAACGCTTTTAAACGGGCATATTTTTTTCCGTTTCGCAAGGCTTGACCGTGAATGGGCAGGGATGTCAGCTTCTTCCAGTTTAATTTTAAATGAAGCCGCTCAGCCGTTTTTAGCGATGGAAGCTGTTATAAGGCCGTTTGAGTGGATGTCGATTTCGGCTCTGACAGGGGTGTTAGAATATCACAATGCGATAGGCGACAGCAAGGCGGAGATTCAGGAGTCGGCGAGAGTTTTTCAGAATGCGTTTTCTATTGTAATGCTGGAATTAAATATTTCTAATTTTCTGCACATAGATTTTGGCAGTACTGTTGTTTGGCCCAAAAGATTCGAACTTGGATACTTGTTTCCGTTTGCAGATAACTTTATTTATCAGACAAATATCGGTGATTTTGACAATATGGCATTGTTTTTTAATGCAAAGACTCAGTATCCCGGTATAGGTAAACTCTGGCTGTCTCTCTTTATTGACGAAATGAGTCCATCGCGCGATTTTTTCCAGATGGCAAAGATGATGTTTGCGTATCAGTTTGGCGGATCAATTCATATTCCATGGCTTCCGTTTTCTTCTATCACTGTAAGTTATACAAAGATTGAACCCTACAATTATTCTCATATAAGAGAAGATGTACCTTGGTATCCGTATAATCTGATGGAAACAAATTATGTCAGCTTTGGAAAATCTCTTGGCCACTATATTCCGCCTAACTCTGACGAACTATTAATCCGGTTCGAAGTAATGCCGCAGGCGCACAGTTTATTCAGTCTCCAGTATCAGCTAATCCGTCATGGCGCAAATTACGGGTCTAGTGCGGTGGCGGGATCTTCGCTGTGGTCAGAATTATTGTACCACAGGAATGACATAAGAAAACATTTTTTACGGGATGGCGCGTATCAGTGGATGCACATTGTTAGATTGAGGGGAGAGTACTCTTTAACGACATTTAATTTGCCGATAAAGGCGTTTGCAGAAGTTGGCGGGGTGTATTCTTATTTTACAAATATTGATGGACCTGCTAATGAAGGAAGTCATCCATACAAAGTGATAGATACTTCTGAGTATCCTCATTCGTTTAGAGTTGTCGCAACTTTAGGTATCAGGATATTTCCAAAGTTTTAGTAAGTAATTATTAGAAACGAACGCCGGCAGAAAGAGCGGCTTGAATCCCAAAAGTATTATTGCCGCTAATGTGATTATTGTTTAATGACAAAATACCCGTAAGATTTGTTTTTAATAAAAGCCATTGGTTAACTTTCCAGCCTCCGCCCAAAGAAAGAATAAATTTATTTTCTGCTGTTCCTGTCGGAGTTCTTTCGTTCATTGTGTGCTGTCCTTCTTCCCAATTCCATATAAGACCATGTTCTCCGCTGGATATCCATGAAAGATTAATATTAATATTAAAAGTATCTTTGTATTTTAATAATGTTCCTGCAGAAATAGAAAAAGTATCACGCGGATATCCGATATAATAATACCGTCCAAGCCTGTCCATTTGTATAAAGCTCGCGTACGGCGTAGACAAAATACTAAAGTAAGGGTCTGTATAAATTATTTCTAAAAATGATAAAGATGACCATGAACTAAAGTTATGCGCAAATTGAACCCCTGCAAGATAAGCTAAACTATTCGGGTTTAAATTATTTTCGCCTCCGAATGTCAGCTCATTTACCACCCATTGTACATAAACAGAAAGATTTTCTGTAATATTATAATTAATTTCTAAAGAAGCAAACGAACCTATCATATCTCCGTCATTAATATCCCATTTATCATAATCATCCCATGCAAAAAATGCATGAAAAATTGCCGCAGGGTTAAGATATCTAAGCTCAAAAGGATTGTTCCCTGCGAGCAAACCTTCCATTAGAGCTATGCTTACTTTATTAAACAATTTAAAATCCAGACGATGAAGATAAAAATATCTTTGCATTACAGTAGAAGAATCGACATTACTGCCATTGCCGCCAGGTCCTGTCCACCAATCGTCTGTAAATAAACTTTTTTGCAGTCTAAGAGGGAGCTGATTTACAATAAACGAATATTTTACGTTAGACGTAAATATCGAAAGGCGGGCAAAATCGAAGTACTGCGAATTATCGTTAAAAGTAAGGCTTCCTGATAAAGATGTTCCCCAATAAAGGCGATCGCGTCCTATCTGAAAATTCCAACAGTCTCCGCCGATTGCGGCAAAAGCGCGTAATGGAGGATCGTGATTTAATTTTTCGTATCCCAACGGAATATTAAAACCAAAGTTATCGATGGCATACTCACTAGAGTTCATCGCAATTATAGGTTCTATATAAAGAACTATTAAATCTTTAAAGTGGAGTCTGACAGGAATCGATATTAAAGGCGTAACATTAGGATAAAAAGGATGGAGAGATATTTCTGTGTTAGATCTAAAAGTACTTTCTAATGTAAAATCGATATCCATTAAAAGAGTAAATCTGTTATCCGAATATGATATCCGGGAAGAAGGAGATAGTCTTTTTAGGATTCTGGAATACGCTTCTTTACCGTTATCAGAAAGTTTTGATTCATCTATTTTGTCAATAAAATCCCTGATTTCATAAGGGGATAATGGCGGTGAAAAAGAAAGGAAAGGGATTCCGGATTCGAGAGAAACAAAACGAATATCTTCGAGTATTGGATCGCCTGTTAAGATCATGTCAAACGGAACGGCTCTTAAATTATTAAGAGTAAAAATAAAAATTAATAAAAGTAATATTTTTTTTATTTTAATAACGGAACCCCGCTGTAACAGAAACTTGAGCGCTTTGAGTATTATTGCCCTGTACATGATTATTGTTAAAAGAGAGAATACCGGTTATATTTGTTTTAAATAAAAGCCAAGGATAAGGTTTCCATGTGCCTCCAATAGAAAGAATAAATTTATTTTCTGCTATACCGGATGGAGTAGTTTCGTTAAATGCTTCTTCTCCTTTTTGCCAGTCCCATTTAACGCCGTCTTTATTATGACTGCCTCTTGATATCCAGGAAAGACTGCCTGTAAAATTTAATGTATCATTATTAAAGATGTGAGCGCCTAATGTCAGCCCTATTGTGTCGCGCGAAAATCCAAGCAAGTAATAATTATAATCGTTTTCGTGCAGGTCAAGCTGTATAAAACTCGCAAACGGAGAAGAGAGCATATAAAGATACGGGTCTGTATATAAAAATTCGAGATAAAAAACAGCTCCCCAATCTTTAAATGAATGAGAATATGTAATACCCGCAAGATAGCCAACGCCGTTTGGGCGCCAGTCACTTGGATCTTCTTCCATTTCTGAGGATGTAGCAAAATCATTTATTACAATCTGTCCGTAAAAAGCAAGATTTTTTATTATATTCCAATTTAGTTCTAACGAAATTATCGAACCGTTTATAAAACCGTCGCTGCCGTCATAAGGGCTTTTCCATTTATCATAATTTTCCCATGAAAAAAACGAGTGAAAAATCATAAGAGGATTTAAGTATCTTAGTTCTATAGAAGAGTTACCGACAATTACGCCTTCCATGAGTCCGATATTAACTCTGTCAAATAAAGTAAAATCAAAACGATGAAGATATAAATACCGCTGCTGACTGTTTCTTAAATTTTCGGGAAGATCCCAACCTGGAATATTAAAAAGACTATCATGCAATGTTAAAGGCATTTGATTAATTAAAAGTGAATATTTAAACGAAGAAGAAAAAAGCGAAAGACGCGCGTATTCCATATACGGCGAATTATCATTAAATGTAAGGCTTCCTAAATTTGCAGTTCCCCAATAGAGGCGATCACGCCCTAATTGAAAATTCCAAAAGGAGCCTCCTGCCGCGGCAAAAACACGCAGAGGCATGCTGGAATTATATTCATAATATCCTGTAGGAATATTTAAATCTGCGCTTCCATTGCCGTATGCGCCTGTTCTCATTGAAATACCCGGTTCTGCGTACAATTGAATAAAGTCAGAGAAGAAAAATCTGACAGGGAAAGCGGCAAAAGGTTCTATTTTTGAATTATACGGCTCCCATGAGACATCTTCGTTAAATCTTATTCTGCCGACAAGATTTAAATTAACATTTAAATGAGCGGAAAAAATCTCATCAGAATACGAAAGGAACGGCGCTGTTGGATTAAGTCTATTTAATATTCTGTTGTAAGCTTCCAGAGCAGGTGCGGATAAAAGAGACTCGTCTATCTTGTCAAGATATTTTTTTATTTCTGACTGCGAAAGAGGCGGACTAAAAGATAAAAATGGCCTTCCTGTTTCTATTGTTAAAAATCTTAAATCCTGCAGTACAGGATCTCCTGTAAGAATCATGTCGTAAAGCTGACCATAGATCAAAATGGAGACGAAAAATAAAATTATCAGAATAAATAATTTTTTCATTATGTTCTTTTTTTCTCGTTAAAAACTATATTCATTTTTTCTTTAAATGAATCGATAGAAAACTGCTGAACATGTTCATTAAATACATCACGGTTATGAAACTTTAAGTTTTTTTCAAAATAATCCATTGCAGAAATTAATGAATCAGCTGTCTGCTCATTAAAGAAAATACCTGTATCGCCGTCTTTTACTGTCTCAAGAGCTCCTCCGTCACGGTATGCAATAACAGGACAGCCTGCCGCATTTGCTTCAACAGGTATTATACCAAAATCTTCTATACCAGGGAAAATCAGCGCTTTTGCGCCTGCATAAAGCTCTTTTATTTCTTCATCGGAGATTCTTCCTTTAAAAGAAATAAGACCGTTTTTTGCGTATTTTTTTATAGTCTTTTTTTTCGCTCCGGCACCTGCTACAATAAGTTTCCTTCCTGATTTAACGCATGCGTCAATTGCGATATCCGCGCGTTTATAACCCGTTAGCTGACCAAAGAAAAGATAATATTCCTGCGGCTTTCTTATAACAGATTTATATTTTTCTATATCGACAGGCGGATGAACAACATTACAGCCTCGGTTATAATAACGCTTAATTCTTTTTGATACATAATTAGAATTAGCGACAAAGCAATCGACCATATTAGAAGAAATTACATCTTTAATGCGAAGTCTTGGTATAAGGCGCTTCATAAAATATTTTACAATCGGTTTTGTTCCCTTAAGGTATTCATGATACATATCCCAAAGATAACGCATTGGACTGTGACAATAACATACATGAAAAGCGTTTGGATTTGGAATAACACCCTTGGCAGGACCCGACTCAGATGAAATTACAAGATCATATCCTTGAAGGTCAAAATCCATTAGAGCATCAGGCATCCAGGGCATGTAAAACTGATAAAGTTTTTTTGCAAAAGGAAAACTATTAATACGGGAAGTATAGACATTCCTGTTTCTTATTAAAGGAGAAACTGATTCCGGATCATAAACATGCGTAAAAATATCAGCATCCGGATACATTTCTAACAGCGCCTCTATTACTTTTTCTCCGCCGCGCATATTAACAAGCCAAAAATGTATAATTGCAGTTTTCATATTACCCCCTATATTAGTATACTAGTTATATATTAAGTTTGCTTTTTTGCTTTTTTTGTTAAATTTTATTATAATGCTTTTTAAAACGTTTTTTACAAATGTAAAGATACTATTATAAAAATAATATATAAAAGGAAGTCTTTTTTTTACAAGAAATAAAAACTGGAACAAACTGGAATTGACGACATATAACATGTCTTTCCCCGCGATAATCTGCGACTTAAGAGCAAATGCGCCGCGCGGATTATTTAAAAGCGCTATTGTTTGCTCGTTTATTACGCCGGTTCTTTTTATTTCTTTGAATATTTCATTCTGTCCAAGCAGAAACGGAGATTCATTAAAGACCATATCTGTTGCAAAATAATGAATTATTTTTGAGCAAGAAAGCCAAGGAAGACCGTTATGGGCAATCTGACAGTTCCAAGAGCCGTCAAGTTCTGTAAAAGAAGAGAGATTTTCCTGAATCGCCATATTCAAAGCAGGCTGGTCTCTTACAGTTTTTTTGCTTTTACTGTAAAGCCAAAGTTCATGCCAGCGATCAAATATTTTGTGAACTTCCGGCGTATCTGCGCAAAATAAAACACCGCCGTTATAATGAGTGTTTGATTTATGCGAATCAAACTTAAGTTTTTTATCTTTTTTAATTATACTGTTTTTTTTGGGATGAGAATCGAGAAGCAAATGTTTATCAAGACAGGAGGCGAACTTAATATTTAGATTAGCTATAGAAGACAGGTCATCTGTAACAATAGTATCCCCGTCTAAAAATAGAAAATCTCCTTTTACAAGACAGCGCATAGAAGTTCTTACCCATCTGGAAATTTCTACCTGAGAAAACCCGGCAGGAACATCAACTGATATAGTCTCTTTTATATATTTAGAATGTTCGTTTCTATTATTTACTAAAGTATCTTTAGTGGCAGAATCACAAAGAAGGATTATATCAGCATTCGGCATTATTTTTTTAAGCGAAAAAGCCGAAAGGAGAAATTGTTCGTAATAAAGGTCATTAGGAGTGCTTGTCAGTGTGTAAAGATAAAGCATGATAATCTTTAAGTGTTATTCCTTTAAAATGATGTGATATATGTTTAAATAGAATTTCTAAATCATTATATAGTTTTTCTATAGATTCATTTGTAGAAAATGTTGGGCTTCCTTTTGGCATTAACTCAGATGAATGGAGCATAAACATTAAATACTGCGATTTACTTTTTTTTATGTAATCACATAACTTAAGCATTTTAGAAAGATTTTTGCCGTTTGGCCTTATCCAAACAGGTCTTAAAAAAAAAGGAAACTTTCTTATTGTTACAGGTATTTCTGTTATTGCGTTATTGTTTTTACTGTGTTTTACTTTGTATGGTTCCGAGCTGTTTTTTGAATAATCACTTCCTCCGGCAGAATGTCCCATCGACCTTTTCCATGATACAAAAGGAGTTACAGAGCAATCAATTTTGATGTCATGTTCAATTAATATATCAATATAATCTTGATTTAATGCCCATCTTCCTGATCTGTGAGAGACAGGTTTAACATTAAACTTTTCTGTTATTGCGTTATAAAGATAATCAAATTTTTGATTCATTATATCTTTTGGGTATTCGATTAAATAAGGAAGTCCTTTGCCGGAGCCTTCCAGATCAAAAAGGGGAGGGGAGTTCCACGCATGAGGATGAATACCGATTTCGCAAAAATTGTCTTTTAAAAGTTTGTTAGCGTATTCGCAAAAAAAATCATTCTCAATTATTTCGTAATTAACTAAGTATACAGGTTTAAAATTATATTTTTGCGCCAACTCCTGAAACCTAGGAATAAATTTAACATTTTCTGTATTGATTTTTCCGCTTGTATACTCCCAAAGATTATCTCCTTCTGTATCAATTGTAATAAAAAAGTGTTTCATGCGGTTAATTCATCATAAAGCGCTGCATATTTTTCTGCCATTACAGGAGCAGAGAATTCTTTTACCATTTCTTTGGATATTTTTCCCATTGTCTGTCTTAGTTCGCTGTTATTCATTAATTTTTTCATCGCTTCATAGAGTGCGTCATCGTCATCATCTGCAATAAGAATACCGTTTTCCTGAGCAAGATCTCTTACTCCGCCGACATCAGTTGCGATAACAGGAAGCCCGCAAGCCATAGCCTCCAACGCAGAAAGAGAAAGCCCCTCACGGTGCGCGGAAGAAATATAAATATCAGAAACAGCAAGGTGTTCTTTTGGGCTTGTAATAAAACCTGTAAATTCTGTTATATGAGCTATTCCGAGCTTTTGTGCTTCTGACTTTAAACTATTGTGAGTTTCGCCGTCTCCAACTAAAATTAATTTAATTAAATCATTATTATTATTATAAAGACGAGAGAAAGCCCTTAATATTAAAGATTGATTTTTGTTTTTATCTTGTCTTGATGTGTTAATAAATGTAAATAAATCATGTGTAATCGATGCAAATTCTTCTATATTTATTCCGTTATTAATATAACGAACACTATAATCATCTAAATGCCAATAATTTTTTATTATATCTTGATTATACTTTGATATACCGACAAGAACTATTTTTCTTCTTTTTATTAATCGTTTAAAAATGATTTTTTCTAAAGTTCTAAAAAAAGTAGCAGACGGCGAAGTATGTACTGTCGCCAAAAGCAGAATATCATTTTTTATTGTCCAAAAACCGGCAAGAATTCCGCGCTGATGAGCATGTACTATATCGGGATTTGATTTTTTAATTTGTTTTAAAAGAGGGGAGAGTATTAGTAATTCGGCAGAAAATCGAAAGATTCTTTTAATAATTTTATTTAATAGTCTAAAAGGTGTATTTATATAGGATAATAAAGAACTCTTTAAAAATATAATTTTACATTTACCGGATTTCTGTAAACCGAGCATTTGTTTTTCGAGAAGGGAATCAGTTTTACCGTCTGTGCATATAATAGTAAGTTTATATTTTTCTGTATTAAGGTGTTTGACAAGTTCATAAACGACACGCTGCGCACCTCCCATATCAAGTTCATCAATAACAATTGTAACATTCATTATATATTGTTAAAATTTTCCTATTAATCTTTTACATAATAAAAATAAAAAACCTTTAAATGTTAGAGGGATCTGGTTTTTATATTCTTTTATAAGTTCACCGCCGAAACATTCTTTAAACTTATTAATCGCTTGTGTTTCTTTGTTCTTTTTATCTTTATTAATACCTCCAAAATCATAGATTAAAAAGTTTTGCTCTTTAAAATAAAGAATGTCCTCCCAATGCAAAAGACGATTTGCCCTTCCCACAAGATTTTTAAAAGAATTGTCAGAATCTCTAAAAAGAGATGCAGAAAGCATTAAACGAGCTCTGTTATTAGCTGTCACATAGGTATGATAAACAATAGGTTCGCCTTCATAAAAAGCGGCTCTTATTACATATATATTATTTTCTATAAAGCTGTCAGTTTCGTTAATATTAATTAAAGGAAGCTTTTTAGAAGAAGCAAAAGTATTGTAAAATGAATAAAAGTCTTGTTTTGATTCGCAGTTAACAGTTTTTATTTCTAGATTGTCTTTGGTTTTTGCGCGGTTTATTTCGTATTTTGTATTTTTTTCAAAATTAGATAATATTTCTTCTTCATTTTTAGGTAAATCTAAGGCAAGAGTATAAAAATCTTGAGAAAAACCTTTTTTTTGAGTATATTGCCATTCATAAATAATATCTACTTTAGGTTTTGAATAGAAAGAATCAAAAAAAACATTCGCCCATTTAAGGCTAAAATTATTAAGATACTTTTTTTTAGTTATTGTCATTAACCTTCCAATAACCGCCTTTATCAGGGCCAATGCGTTCTATAATACCTTTTTCTTTAAGTGATTGAACATCTCTTTTTATTGTCTTATGATTAACATGTAATTTTTTTGATAAATCTAGCATGGATATCTTTGCATCCTTTTTAATTAACTCGATTATCGATAAACACCTATTTTCTGGGACATTTTCTGGGACATTTTCTGGGACATTTTCTGGGACATTTTCTGGGACATTTTCTGGGACATTTTCTGGGACATTTTCATTTAAAAAAAATGTTACTTCAGAAAAGTCAATATAAGTATTAAATTCAACTTTATGTTTCCATGCAAGCATTTTATCAAAACCAAACCCTGCATTTTCGGCTAGTTTTGCCAACCGAAATAATCGTGCAATAACAGGATTTCTAGGTTTTGAAATAGCAATCTTTGGTAATTCTGAGATATTTATATAAAATCTGCCAGGATTTTGGAAGACAATTCTGTTTGAAAAAACCCTTATTGTTGAGTGCATTACACTAAAGTAATCTGCGTGCATTAACATATTAACAAGACCTTCACGTAAGGCATATAATTGGGTATCTTCTTCGTAAGCAAAACCATCACCACTCATTCTAAAAGGGTTGTCTGCGTAATTTCTAAGTCTTTGTATAAGAACATTGTAGTATTCCCATAAATTTTCCTGTTCCTGAATACGAAAAGTATATCTGGTTTCAGCATCGGAATAGGAAATACCCGGGATTTCGAGATAATCTACCCAAAAATCATTAAAAGTCTTGCGTATTATATCTGATTTCCCAAGAGTTAATAAACCACCGTATGTTAATGTACCATTTTTTGTAATTCCAAACTTTTCACAAAAATCTTCATTAGATAAGTTATTGTAAATTAACTGTGGATTTTGACTTCTTACTCTGTTTCTATATGTATCTAATGAACTTATGTTTATATCATTAATTCCTAAATTATCAATAATTAACTCTGAACGAATACCAAACGATTGATCCCTCAAAAGAGAATTTATTTCTGAATCTGTAGCACGATGATCTCCGCTTCCTGTACGAATAAAAGTATTTTGTAATGAATTGTAATATACTGGTTTTTGTTCAGAAGATTGGATAAAAAATACTAAAATAAATTTATTATTTATCTTGTATTTTTTACATACTGGATTAATTAATACATTAAATTTCTTGTGACTTCTTAGAACAGTTGTAAAATCCTGTTCTATTTTTTCTGGGTTTTCAACTCCTGTAATTTCATATTTTTTTCCCTTTTTTGAAGCACCCAGAACAATCCAGCCTCCAGCTCCGTTAGAAAAAGCAGAAACAGTTTCCCATATGTTCTTTGGCAGGTCAGATTTTGCTTCTTTTACTTCGAAATCATCCCATTCAATATCAGATAATTGACTTAATAATTCTTGTTTGGTCATTTTTTAAATATAGATTTTATGTACAATAACACCGCTAATGTTATTTTTTTTGAATTTGATATAAATGATGAGTTAAAATTAATATATTTATCATGTTTTTTTGATTTAGATAAAAATTCATCCATTAACAAATTTATTGTTTCTTTTGAGAAGTAGGAAGGAAGTATATCGAAGAACTGTTTTTTTAATTCTGGATTTAAATCAGAAGGTAGTCTATTATATAAAAAATCCCTTAATAAAAAGACTTCCATGTCAGAACAATTTTTTGACAGCTCAGGAATATATTTATTTATAAAATTCCTTGTTTTTTCTATTATTACACTATATGAAGCTAACCAAGAAGTAAGTATATCGATAGAATATTCTTTCCTTGCACTCCAGCCTGTATAAATATAATAGTTAACAAGTGCTTTTTTTAATAAGCAGAAAGTATTTGAAAAATGAGCAAAAACAATTGAGGAATAAACATCTTCAGGACCGGATGCATAAAATACTTCCATTGCATTAAAAGATTTTTCTAAGATACTTCGTTTATAGGCTTTTGTCCAAACCTCAGGGGAATATCTTTTTTCTAAAGCCAGATAATTTTTGATACGCTCATTCGATGAATTATAGAAAGGTGAAAATATCTTTTTATTGCTTGGAATTTCTTTGTAACCATATTGGATAATATCAGCTTTTGTTATATTTATTTTTTTTATAATCAATTTGCATGCATTTTTAATTAATGTATCATCGCTGTCAATAAACATTATGTAATCGCCTGTAGATTCTAAAAAACCGTTTCTACGGGCGATATATTGACTTTCATTTTTTGAATGATAAATACACTTTATTCTATTGTCCTTGTTCTTATAGTTTTCTAATATCTCCTTTGAGTTATCTTTAGAAAAATCATCAACGCAGATAACTTCTATATTAGAATAATTTTGATTTAAACAAGAATCAATACATCTATTTAAGTATTTAGAAGCGTTGTAGACAGGGATTATAATGGAGAATTTAAGCATTTTAATTTATAAATTATGCAGCTGCTTTTTGTTGATTTTTTAATTGTTCATATAGATATTCTGGAGCAAAATCCACACCATTATCCCAACATAAAGTATCTAATTCTGTATTTAAAGTTTTAAAGATATCAATGTTTATTAGTTCTTTAACAATTAAACGATGATCGTTGTTTATTACATTAAATAAATTTATGATTCCATTTAAACCATCATTAAACTCAACATAAACGTTATAACTATCTCTTATCTCTGCTTTAGTTACCCAAACCATAAAATTCTCCTTATACTAATGGCTCTATTTTAATAAAATTACCTGTTTTTTGTATCATTTCCCAATTCTTAATTAATTCGTCTTTATGTAATTCTGCCCATTCTACAACTAAACCTAATATACGAGCAGGTAATTTGCCCTCTATTAGTTTAAAATCACTTATTGAAATTAATGCTCTGCTTTCATTGTATTTTACATGAAAATGAGGAGGGCTATGATCGTTAAAATACATCATTATCGAAATACCTAAAAATCGGCTTATTTCCGGCATATTTACTCTTTATAACAATTTTTTTAATTTGTCAATATTGTTTTTAGACAAAGTGTTCTTTGTAGTGTTCCCAGATATAATCTTCTATGCACATAAAGTCTTTCTGTACTCTGTTAAAATTGTCTATAACAGCAGTAACTCTGGAATTATAATCCTCTTCGCAGCAATTTTTAACTGCCTTCTTAATTTCGTCGAGGCTTGGATTAAATATTTGAATAATACCGTCAGGATTAAAAAAATTGCTTATTTTTGAAGCGCCGATATATATTGGAATAGTCATGGAAGCAAAACAATTTAGAATTTTTTCTGTAATATAATATTCTGTTATTTCATTTTCTATAATAATGGAATAACGATATTTTTCTAAAAGATCGGGCAAATCAGCTCTTTTTCCGCCGTCAAAATTTCCAAATGTATCAACAATATTTGTATTTTTAAAATACTTTGCTGTATCTATTCTAAATCTATGCATATTACAAGATGATTTATTTGACGAAAGAATAGATATATTTTTTGATTTGTTCTTACATCGTTCAATATCCAGTTTTCCTCCACCTAATTCTGTACCATAACGCGAACCAGCAGCAGGAATAAAAACAGCATTTTTATATTTGTTAAGATGTTCTGAATTATGAGTTAATATTAAATTAAATGATTCTGCAAGCCCTTTATATTTGTTAAATAATTCGTAATCGTTAGGTACAATTGCTTGAGATTCCCAAAACATTGCAAATAATTTGTCTGGTTTTCCGTATATATTTAATATAGCTGCATGTCCGTATCCGTGATTTTTTAATCCAAAATTATATTTATCCCAGAATATGTTTCTTGGAATTTCTCCATTACCATTAAGTCCATACGGATAATCATTTGGTATACTGCTCGATAGAAATATAGATTTATATTTTTGTCTTTGTTCATTGAATAGCGGAGGTTCTATCGAAGGAAGAATATTGTGTTTTGACTCTTTTATATATTTTTTCTTTAGAATTGAATTACTAATTCCATAAGGAAGAAGATTTTTAATTATCGCAGATACTCTCATATATTATCCTTTATTATACTCTATTCCATGAATTTGGAACGATATCAAGTTTTTTGTTTTTCTCTTTTATTACCCAATATTTTGGAGCAAATATGTATTTATCTTTATTTTTATTAAGCCAAGCGCCCCACCAGCTAAAAGAACTATTAGCAGTTATATTGTTTTCACATATACTCATAAGATATAAATCCTCATAAGCATTTAAATTATTATTATGTTCAATAAAAAATAATTTATTGCTTGTTTCTAAATTATTCTTAGCCCAAGAAGGATCGTCAGAAAAAACAAAAATATTTAAATTGCCAATAATTTTATTTAATTTATTGATACAATTATTATAATAATCAAGCGAACAAACGCCAAAGTAATCAAATACTTTTGGATTTGTTATATAATCTCCTCGGCGTATATGCAATGAAACAGTATTATTTAACGACTTAATTGTTTCTTCTGCTTCACAACTTTTTTGAGATAATGAAATATCTAAACAGAGCTCCTGTTTAATTGTTTCTTCTATGTCAAAAAAATATTTTTCTGATTGCCAATAACCCGATAAATATGTATTATCTGGTAATTTTAATATATCAGGATCAAATATATACCATTCTTTTTCTTTTATATATTTGTTTTTTCCTGTTCTTGTCAATGCTTTTGATTTACGAATTATTCTGCTAATAATATTTTTTTTATAAAATTTATTTGCTTCTTTTTTCTCAAGAATATCAGCATTAATATTAAAATGTTTCAGCGAAAAAACTTCATGAGGAAGATCTTCTAAAAGAGTTAGATCAAGTTTTAATTCTGTATTATTTCTTATCGCAAGTTTTCTGCCTGTTGCATATTGAAATAATTGATTACCTAATCCGCCATTTAATTGAACAATTATCATTTATTTTTATTTAAAGAACCTAAGAAATCATTATATGATAACTTAATACCCTTATCTAAATCAACTTTTGGAATAAATCCAAGAGATTCTATTCTTGAATTATCCAATAATTTTTTAGGAGTACCATTTGGTTTGGATACATCCCAATTAATAACGCAATTTTTATCACTAGAATCATATACAGTATTTTTAATTTTTTCTGCCAGTTCTTTAATAGTTATATCTTTGCCATAACCAATATTAACAAAATCACCTGCAGGATTAGATAAATCTTTTGCATTTTTATTTTGAATTAGCATAATAACAGCATTAGCTAAATCATCACTATAAAGGAATTCACGGTAAGCGGAACCATCACCCCAGAGCGTTACAGAATCTATTCCGGAAACTTTTGCATCATGAAATTTGCGTATCAATGCAGGTAAAACATGAGAGCTGTTTAAATCATAGTTATCACCGGGACCATAAAGATTTGTCGGCATTACAGAAAGAAAATTTGTTCCATATTGCTGGTTAAAAAAAGTACAAAGTTTAATTACGTTTATTTTTGCTAATGCATAGGCTTCGTTTGTCGGCTCTAATGTATCAGATAATAAGTATTCTTCCTTCATTGGCTGCGGAGCCATTTTTGGATAGATACAAGAAGATCCGAGATTTAATAATTTTTTTATGCCGTATTTGTATGCAGCATGAATAACATTAAAACCGATCATTGTATTTAAATAAATAAAGTCGGCAGGGTAGGTTGAGTTTGCTCCAATACCTCCGACTTTAGCAGCCGCAAGAAAAACATATTCTGGCTTTTCTTTATTAAAAAAATTATCAACTGCTGATTGCTCACAAAGATCTAATTCTGCATGAGTACGAGTAATCAGGTTTGTATATCCGGATCCCTGTAAAGAACGAATAATTGCGCTTCCTACAAGACCGCGATGACCAGCGATATAAATTTTGGAATCTTTATTCAAAATAGTTTTCCGTTTTATAGCCGCCATCTTTTAGGTGGACTTCTCGTTTTGCGAGTTCTAAATCATGCTTCATCATCATATTTACAAGTTCGGGAAGCTGCACTTTTGGTTCCCAGCCAAGTTTTTCTTTTGCTTTAGATGGGTCGCCGATTAAAATATCAACTTCTGTTGGGCGGAAATATCTGGGATCAATCTCAACCAAAACTTTATTACTTGAAACATCAATTCCTTTTTCGTTGACACCTTGCCCTTCCCATTTTAAAGTGATTCCAGCTTCTTTAAAAGACATATTAATAAAATCACGAACAGTCGTTGTAATTCCTGTCGCCATTACATAATCATCAGGTTTATCTTGCTGAAGAATTAACCACATAAGTTCTACATAATCACCGGCAAAACCCCAGTCACGTTTTGCATCAATATTACCCATATATAGTTTATCCTGTAAGCCAAGACTAATACGAGCAGCGGCGCGGGTAATTTTTCTTGTAACAAAAGTTTCTCCGCGTAATGGGCTTTCGTGATTAAATAAAATACCGTTACTTGCGTGCATTCCGTAACTTTCTCGGTAATTAATTGTAATCCAATATGCGTATATTTTTGCAGCTGCATAGGGACTGCGAGGGTAGAATGGAGTAGTCTCTTTCTGGGGGATTTCTTGTACTTTACCAAATAGCTCAGAAGTAGAAGCCTGATAAATACGAACCTTTTTTTCCATACCAAGTATACGAATAGCTTCTAAAAGACGCAGAGTGCCAACGCCATCTACATCAGCAGTATATTCTGGAACTTCAAATGAAACTTGAACATGGCTTTGCGCTCCAAGATTATAAATCTCGTCAGGTTGAATAAGCTGAATGATTCTAATAAGATTAGAAGTGTCTGTGAGATCTCCATAGTGAAGAATAAAGTTTTTATTTTCTACATGGGGATCCTGATACAAATGATCGATACGCTGTGTATTAAAACTAGAAGCTCTTCTTTTAATACCATGTACTTCGTATCCTTTCTTTAAAAGAAATTCTGATAGGTACGCGCCGTCTTGTCCTGTTATACCTGTAATTAATGCCTTTTTCATATGCCACCAATTTTAACTTGCTCGATAATCCAAGGGATAACCTCATCAAGGATTTCACTTAATTTTGTATCTGCAGAATAACCAAGCATATTTTTTGCTTTTTCTACAGAAGGAACTCGTTTTTGAACATCATACTTAAACGGATCATCAGATTTATAATTGAATGGTTTATCTCCGTTTATTTTTTTCCAAATAGCTTCAGCTAATTGCAGAACAGTTGTAGATTCTGGAGTAGAAAGATTAAAATCTTCGTTTACAGAAGCGGGGTGTTCTATACATATTCTAATACCTCTTGCAAGATCGCCGGCATAAGTATAATGACGTATTTGATTACCGCTTCCCAATATATGCAGAGGATCCTGACCTTTTACAACCTTATGAACAAGATCAGGAACAACATGGCTCATAGCAAGTTTAACGTTACCAGAAAGAATTTCTTCGTCACATAAAGCTCTTTTTTCTCCTGTGCCAACACAATTAAATGGTCTGATAATTGTATAAGGTAGACCATATTGTTCAAAAGCGCCTTGGCAATAATACTCGCAAGCAAGTTTCTGAAAACCATAAGTGCTTATCGGAGGCGGCGATTTACGTACATCTTCTTCTTTACTTGGATATATATCTGTACTTTCAAAAACCATGCTTGAGCTTAAAATGTTCATTTTTTTTAACTTTTTATTTTTAAACGCCCAAATAGCAGCATCAAATGTAGAAGCTGTTATGCGCTCATTTTCTGCAAGAAGTTCATAAGCCTGCGTATGAAAGTAAGAAATACCTCCGATCATTGCTGCAGCTGCCAAAACAGCGTCACAATCAGAAATTAAATCTTTCATTAAATCTACATTTTTGCAGTCGCCTTCTACAAAATGATAATTAGGATGATTATCGTAAGATTTTTCAACTTTTCCGTATTTGGAATAATTATCTATTCCAACAATTGTGTGGCCATTAGAGAGAAGTTCATCTACGAGATAACCGCAAATAAAACCTGCCGAACCTGTGACTAATATTTTCATTATTTACTCCTTGTCCAAAAATCCCAGCAGTCAACGTATGGGACTTTTAATGGTATTTCTTTATATTCATTATGAGGTGTTCCAAGAATGATACCTTCTGCATTTTTTAATACATCATTTAGGGGAGGAGAAGAAGGTATATAAGGGTCATGTGTTACAACATTTGCCATTTTAAATTCTAAAAGTTTTCTTATTTTAAAAGAAAGGCTTTCACGGGTATCATCATTATTAGCTTTAAAAGTCATGCCTAAAATAACAATATTTTTACCTGCTAGATTTCCAATCTTTTTTTCCAATTGGTTAACAAGGAAATTAGGAAGACCTTCGTTAACGAGCATGGCAGACTGACCAAGGAAAAAATTATTTTGATAAAATGCAGCTAATTGCATAGTATCTTTAAAAAGACAAGGACCTGCGGCAAGCCCTGCTTTTGGAAAATTCTTTGCGCGCGGATAATCGTCTGTGATTGCGTCATATATTTTATAAAAATCAAGCCCGTCATTTTCTACCATCATATAAAATGCATTAGCGGCAGCAAACTGAAGATAACGCCATGTATTTGTAATTAGTTTTACTAATTCTGCTTCGCGTGTTTTTAAACGGATAATCTTTGGGCTTATTTTAGAAAAAATTGAAGCAGCAGCTTGATAACTTTTATCATTTTCCGAAGATACAATCTGAGGCAATGTAAATATTTCTTCTATTCCTTTGCCTTGCAAAATACGTTCCGGACAAAATGCTACATTGCTTCCGCCTAATTTATTCTTAAATAAGCTGCTTATTACTTCTGTAGTTCCTGGATAAATAGTGCTGCGTAAAATAACCAACTGTTCTTTATTCATTAATGGAATATAAGCATTAATAACTTTTATTACTGCTTTAATTTCTGGATTATGGTGCTCGTCTACCGGCGTTCCTGTTACAAATATAACGGTATCTTGATCTTTTACTTTTTGTATATCAGAAGAAGCAATCAAGTTTTTACCTATGTACGTTTTTAAAAGTTCATCGGCACCTTCTTCAACAAAAGGCAGTTTACCGCTGTTTATTGTTTTTACAGCATCATCATTAATATCAATGAGAGTTACATTATATCCAACCTTTGCAAGCGCTAATCCCAGCGGAATACCAACGTGACCGCATCCACCAATAATACAAATATTTTTTATTTCTGACATGTAGTTCTCCTATTTTAATAATAAGAATTGTTTAATAAGATGAACGATTTGCATTGTCTTTTCTGAAGTCCCAATTACAGAAACTGGTCCCAAAAATAACATAATACAGCAAACTAGTATAACATAGAAAAGATGTCGTTTTATAAATGGAGTTACAGACTGAATAATAGATATTACTTGTTTATTCTTTACATGAATAAAGTAAAAAATTAGAGTAAATTGAACATTAAGCATCATTATAATCCATCTGCCGTAATCAATAAACATAAAAAACATTATAGATTGAAAAAACAAAGTACCTATAGGCAGTAAGTAAAACAATTTCATCATTTTTACAGTTTCCTTTTGGTAACATCTTATCCAAAAAGCAGAAAATAACAATAATACAGGAATATTTACTATTACACTAAAAAGTCCCTGGTATTTTACAGATACTCTCCATGTATTTAAATGATCTTCTAAAGTACTAAATAATGCAAAATGTAAAAAACCTTCTTCAAAGAAAAGATCTGTTTTATCTTTTAAATGTTCACCAAATTCTGCCGCATTATTAAAAATAAAAGTATCTTTATAAAATAAGGTATACAATATAAATGCAGCTGAAATAATTATAAAAGTAAAAGATGATAAAAATATATATTTTATTTTTTTATCAGGCTGCTCATACAATGAATATAATAACAAAATGATTACAAGAGGAATATAAAAGAAAATGAGATTAATATGAGTTGCAAAAATAAATAATGCAAATAGTGGTATAAACCAAGAAACAAATTGCTTGTTAATAAAAAATACTATAAAAAGCAAAAAAAGCAAAGCAAACACTTCTGATCTTCCAAATGTATCATGCATGAAATAAGCAGAAGGCGCTGTAAAACCTGCTAAACATAATAAACTTAAAAGTAAAACAAATATTTTAATATCTTCTTTATTATTGTTTATAACTTCTCCAATAAAAACAGATATTAAAAATGATAAAAATGCTGTAGTGCAATAAATAAAATGCCAAACAAAATGTTTAGAAACAAAACCTCCTCCTGATAAGAAATCAATTATTGTTGCTATAAAACTTCTAGAAGAAATACCATAACGGAATGATAAAAGAAATGATGAAGAAACAAATTTATCAACATTCTCCATACTATTATCAGGCATTAATGCTAATAATTGTATAAAAAGAAATCCAAAGATACCAACTTCATATTTATTTATTGAATTTTTATAGCATATAATAAACAACATTAAAGAAATATTTATCGTATAAATTAATAATATCTTAATTGATAAATTATTAAAAATGGGACATATTAAAAAGAAAGCAAAGCCTAAAAATAATGTAATAAATACAAGTGTTTTACGAACCTTCTCCGGAAAGAGGCAATTCATTCTTTCTGACAACATAAGATCTCCTTTATTTCTTTTTAAAAACAATATATTTTGATAAAATAAAATTAATTATCATGCCAGCTGCTATTCCAATTGCTTGTGCAAAAAACTTATAAGGTAATGTGAAATTAATAAGAATTAATTTCATTACTGTTATATTTACAGCAAGACCTAAGAGTGAACTTGAGACAAACATAAAATATTTTTTAATTGATAATTTCTCTCCTATAGTATTTGTTTTAAAAGACCAAAGATGATTTAAAATATAATTTTGAGTAACTGCTATAATAAAACAAATGATACTAACAGGAATTTCTGGTTTGTTCAATAAATCTGCAAGGAAAAAGAAGATAATTAAATTGGTTATAGTACCCAAACCGCCTGTAATAAAGAATTTAATAAATTGACTAAAAGCTGTTTCTTTTTTAGCGTTTTTTCTAATTTTTATTATATTTAAAAGAGCTTCTATAAATATTTTTTTTGACATCTTTGATTTTCCCTGTTTTCTGTCTGGGAAAATTATTGGTATTTCTACTATACTGCATTTTGAGAGAAAAGCTTTATATTTCATTTCTATTTGAAACGAATATCCTTTAGAAATGATTCCAGATAATCCAATTTTTTCAAGTGCACTCTTTTGCCACATGTTAAAACCACCTGTAAGATCTTTGATAGGGCAGCTAAGGATAGTGCGTGAATATAATGACCCGCCTTTAGAAATAAGGTTCCTTAACATCGACCAGCCTTCAACTCCTCCGCCTTTAATATTTCTAGATCCAATTACTACTTCGTTAGTTTTTATTTTTTCTATCATTACAGGAATATAAGCAGGATTATGAGAAAAATCAGCATCCATTTCTAAAAATACATCATAACCACGATTTAATCCCCATTCAAATGCAGCAAGATATGCCTGTGCAAGACCCTGCTTGCCCGGACGTTTAAGTATATGTAATCTATTTGTATAACGTTCAATAAGGTTCTCAACAATGGCGGCAGTGCCATCAGGAGAATTATCATCAATTATAAGTATTTCTACATCAGAAGAAACAATGTTAAATACAGATGTGATAATAGCTTCTACGTTTTCCTTCTCGTTATACGTTGGTATTGTGATTAATAATTTCATGGTTTTCTCCTATTTAATGAATTAATGCAATTTATCATGTATTTAGCTGTTGCTTCTTCTGAACATTTATCATTCCACCATTCTAGTGTTTTTTTACTTAGTTGTTCAAGTTTGTTATCTTGATTTATTAATTGTCTTGCAATTTTAATGCCTTCTTTCCAATTAGAGACTTGAATAATTGGTGAATCTTTATATAGATATGTTGACGGAAGTTTTTCGGAAATTATTACACAACCTGCTTTCATAGCTTCATAATGTCGAAAACATTCAGTTGAATGAAATCCTTTTGGACATAAAACTATTTTACTATCATATATTTTTTTACTATATTCCTTACCAGATAATCCTTGTTTAAAACCATTTGTAAAACGAATAAAACTATCTTTAATTTTATAATCAAATTTAATTAAAGTCAATAAATATTTTATTATTTTTATATTTAGTAAATAATTAATTATTCTTTCATTGAATATTAAATAAAATATAGAATTTATATTAATTCCGGTTAAAAGCTGTAAATATAATGGCAGTCTTGAATAATTTAAATTACCAATAAAGAAAACAGAATTGGTTCTGTTTCTAATATTTATATATGGTAATTCTAAAAAATCGTCATGGTATCCAACAGGAAAATTATAGATATTATTAGAATGAAACTTCTCATTTCTTAAATATGATTTAAAGATAGTATAATAATATGACGATAAAAAATCAGGGGTATAGCCAGTTTCTTCTGAAATATATATTAATATTTTTTTTTTATCAGAATTGTACGTTATACTTTTTGGTAATGTATCTGTATTTTTTTGATTATAAGAAAAAATAAAAAATATATAATGATTAAAATTATCTTTCATAATATTTTTTAAGTATGAAAAAGTATTAATTAGGTATATTTTTTCGCATAAGTTGGTTGTTTGAGAAATAGGACTTTCAAATATTACATTCTCAAATTCTTTAGATAGTTGTTGTGAATAATATATAGTCATAATCCTAAAACGATATTTATTGCTTTTTTTTAATTATATTCGAAATATCATTAATATTTATTTTTTCTAAACCAATCTAATTTACCATAGCTTTTGAACTTTTTTTCATTTATTTTTAAAACAAATGCTATATATTCTAATTTTTCGTAAATAAGACTTTCCATATTTATTGCAACTTTTTTTATATCCTTATATTTATATAATTTCCACATTAGTATTTCATCATTTTCTAAACCAGCTTCAATTACACGTTCTATTATTAAATCCTTATGTTTAAAAAAATCTATTTTATCTTTGTTAAAATTCCAAAATAAACCATTAGTAAATTGAGTCAATAAAAATTCATTTTTTTTAAAATTATTTGACAAATTATCCATGATAGATTTTATTTAATCCCTAATATTATTTTTTCTCTATAATTTCTTTTAGCAAATTTATTCTTTTTTTTACAATAGAAACTAATTTATTTTTTTTATCTTCTTTAACATTTTCATTATTACATAAATTATCGTACACAATATTACTTATACAATCTATTTTTTCATTAGAAAAGCATTTTGGATTATCAATATATTGTAATTTTTCATAATTACCTCTAGGAAACCATCTGCATAATGTATCAACATTATCTTCTATGTTATTAATTGTATTAGTATTTTGATGAAATGAATTACCGTTATCAAATATAGGAGCTACCTTAAGCCATTCTAATGTTTCGGAGTTCCTAATAATTCCAAAATTTGATGTATGACGATCAGTATTACCAATTAAAAAATCAATAATAATCATATTATCAATATTTTCTTTTACATCTTTAATTCCTTTCTTATTACAAATATTAATAAATCTATCGTATTCATTTCTATTTTCCTTTAGCTCGGTATCTAATACAACCTGGGCAGTAACAATCTCAGTATCAATATCTACCATGCATTTACAAACACTTAATGGCATATTATTACTTTCATTTCTAACAAGACCGTATTTTACATGTTCTATTTCAAATAAATCCATAATTTTTGATGCAATTAATTCATTAAAAGGCTCTTGCATTTCGTCATAACGGCTCCCTTTTAATAAAAGTCTTTCATTATTATTTATTATCCATTTTTTACGTAAACTGCCATCTACAGTTAAATCAGGCGCAACAAGTATTTCTCTGTTTTTCTCAAACACACCTAATATATCAAAACTAACTACTTCTTTAAAATTGTTGCTAAAAAAATTTACATTTTCCCATTTTAAGTTAATATCTGATTTATGAACCCAATAATGATCAGCCAAATTTAATGCATAAGAACCAAACGTTAACTGGATTGAATTTTTCACATTAAAATCATATTCAATATTTGCTAAATCAGATCTGCTTCTTGGCAATCCTCTATTTTCTATCCAGTCGGATAACTGTTTAAATTGTGCTTCTTTTTTTCCTGCATACTTTAAACCAAATGGTAATCTTTTTTCGTCTAATATAGTAGTTATCTCTAATAATTCAAAATCTTCATTTAATTTAAAAAGTAATACAGGAATGTTTTTATGTTTTAGGATATATTCTTTGTCCATGTTATTTTAAATAATATTCATTCATTTCATTTTAGTTCTTCTTTAAAATATTCATAAATATAAGATGAACTTTCTGTATATAATCCAGTTTCTATATCTTGTAGTTTTTCGAATATATTAGAATTAAAAAATAATTCCATTGATTCCTCTAAAGATAAATTATTATCAAATGATATAAAACAAATTATATCTCTTATTTTATACTCAATTAAATATTTTTGAGTTTTATTCATATGCTATATGAATCAATTTTTTTTAATATACTAACAGCATTTGTTGTATGAAAAGATACTTGATTTGTTAGTTTTTTAAATTCAAGCCTTTTGGTTAATTCATCAATTGTTAAAAACTCATCTTCAAATAAATCAAATAATAATCGTATATCGTCATTTGCAACAGGACCTATAACAACATCGTACTTATTATCTGTATTACAATTGATATCGGTAATTGGTGTAAAATATTTATTTCGATTGTTGAGAACAAATAATGCCCATTCATTAGATGGCATATTAAATACTTTTTTTTTAATTTTTATGTCTTCAAAATTATTATCATTAATTAAATATTTTGTTATATATGGACTGCCTCCAAATTGTTTTACTGTTCGTATTGCCATATTAGCGGCTTGTTCTTCAATCTCTGTTGTATAAAATCCTCTCCCAAAATCTTTATATGGTTTGCAGATATTTAAATCAATTGATTCTATTTTTACATTTGAGCCATGAAATAAAATCAAATAATATGTCCTCCATTATTATGCGCAATACGATACATTGCTTCTAAAGTATCATCTTTAGATAGAGTATGCTCTATATCGTAATTTTCTATCAAGTATTGTATACAATTATATTTGTTTAAATACAAAAAAGAATCTTTTATATTAATATTATTCTTTTCTGCAAAATTAGAAATACATTTTATTATAAATAAAGTATATTTTTTATTATTATTCATTATTGTATAAATCCTTTTAATATTAATAAAATCTAGTAAACCATATAACTTATTTACTTAATTTTTTATCAATATCTTCTATTGCATTTTCAATACGTTCAGCATTATATTGCTCATACATATTATTAATATATTCAATAATATTTTTTTCTTGCCATAATTCTAATACTACTTTTGAAGATACTTTTTTTATTTCTGCGTACCTTTCTAACAAAAATATAAAAAAAACAGCTTTATCAGATATCATTCTCATACTAAACACTCATAATAATCTGTATTGCTAAAATCTCCAGTTTGATATTCTGCGTTCCATAGTTCATAAATTAAATAAGGTGATAATAAATAAAGACTTGTATTTTTATCCAATAATTTATCTGCAAGTTTTGTTTTATAAAAAATATTAATTGCTTGTTGTTCATCTAGCCTGTTTCTTTCTGCTATTAAACTGACAACCATACTTATTAAACTTATATTAATATATGTTATCATAATTCGTATGCCTCAATATATAAAACCCGCTGCCAAAATCCAAATATTTTCTGCTTTTTCCTAAATTTGGAGTTTCTATTATCTGATTAGTTCCGTGGTATAATTGCATATACTATTTCTTTTTAAAATTACTAAGATATTTTTTTATGGTTATTAAGTACTTAAATATACTAGGAAAGTACTTTCTAAATAATTTTATAATTTTGTTTTTCAAACCTTCTAAATCATGTCCCATGAATAATCCGCCATGCAAATCCTTGGGCGTATAATATTTATAATTAATACCAGAATTACTAAAATAGTAACCTAATTTTAAAGTATCTTCGATTGGGATAGGTTTTAAGTCTGATAAAATAAGTTTAATTAATTCATCATGAGAAGAAGGCATATACGCAATATTTAATTTCTCGTATATTGAATTAGAACATAATATTGAAGGAATCCTCCAATATGTTGCCTCAATTCCAATAGTAGAATTAAAAGTTATAACAACATTGGCTTTTGTTAATAAAGTATACGAACTAATATCACTTTCTGCAGATATCAAATGAAAATTGTTTGCTTTAATATTTCTTAAATTAGCTCGTTGTTCATTATTTCTATTATTTTGATTTGGATGCTCTCTTAAAAATATACCTATTTCTGGATATGCAGATAATGTATCTACGATTTTATTAATACCATCAGATTGAGAATTATAGAACTTATAAGTATATTCATCGCTAATGTAATCATATTCGTATGAACTAGAATCATATATTACTACAATTTTATTATATACACTATAATTTTCAGGCAGTTTATTTAGGTTTTGTTTGTTTGTATAAGATACATCATTTGTAGGTTTTCCTGCAAATCTATCTTTAAAAAAGTTGTCAGCAATTTGTTTTTTTAATAATTCATTATTTTCTATATCCCAAAATTCATTAATTAGATTTGGATAATTATCAATATCATGCAGCATTTCATTTTTTATTAAAATATATTTATAATATTTTCCACCTCGATCATGATTATAAATTGGTTTTGATTCATAAAGAAACGCTTCAAAGAAAGCTCTTGTATAACAAAATCTAGCATTATAAACATAACCTTTATCTATACTATAATTTTTAATAATTGTTTTTACAATATAGTATAAATTGTATCCTTCAAAATATAAATTATGAATTATATGTATACAATCATTAAATGACGATTCATCTAATATATTTTCTAGCGAAGATAATATTGAATATCCTATAGAATATGAATCTATATAAATCCTTTTAATAGAATCGATATTATGTTCATTACAAGGAAGAGAATAATTGTTTTTTTTGTAATTATTTAAATCTATTATTTTTATATTACTAGATTTTATTATTTTAAAGGCACGTTTTCTTTTATTAACACATGCTTTACAAATTCTTTTTTTATTCTCAAAATTATTATCACATGATTTAAATCCACCATTACAAAATAAAACATATATATTATTATCTTTATTTTCTGATTCCAGTTTTATTAATTCTAAGTCTGTTTCAAAATGAGGAGAATAAGTTCTAAATGGAAAAAATAATATATTTGACATTTTCTACCAGTTTACCATACTATTATTTAAAGGTGTTCCATTACTAATATCAATTTTTGCAGTTTTTCCAATTATGTCATCATACATTTTTGTCGACAGTCCATATCCAGGACGAATTGAACGAATATTTTCTGTAGTAAAGTTTTCTCCACTTTTTATATCTTTTACTGTAAAGAGTGAACGTCGAAATTTTAATGATGGTATCTCAGTTTCTGTAGGTCCATAAAAAACTTTTCCTAATGAATGATATGCATTATTTACATCGTTTACTAATTGTTTCATTTCATCTGGTTCTATAGAGAATGCACTGTCAACACCGCCTTCTTTTCTTGATAATGTAAAATGTTTTTCAATAACCATTGCGCCTAATGCTACCGAAGCCACAGAAACAGAAGTTCCTAAAGTATGATCAGATAATCCTATTGTACAATCAGGAAATTGTTTTTGCATATCTTTTATTGTTAATAAATTTGAATTTTCTGGTAGAGCAGGGTAGGTGCTGGTACACTTTAAAAGAACAATTTCCGGGCAGCCATTGTTTTGCAGCGTACTTATACTTTCTTTTAATTCCTCTAGTTTTATCATACCGGTAGAAATAATTACAGGTTTTTTAGTTTTTGCAACATATTTTAATAATGGAAGATCGTAGTTTTCAAAACTTGCAATTTTATAACATGGAACATTTAAGCTTTCCAGAAAGTCCACCGCTGTAAAATCAAAAGGTGTACTAAAACCAATTACTCCTAATTCAGAACATTTATCAAAAATTGGTTTATTCCATTCCCAAGGTGTATATGCCTTTTGATATAATGAATAAAGAGTTTCACCTTTCCAAAGGCTGCTATTATCTTTTATTAAAAATTCTTCTCTATTTGAATCAATCGTCATAGTATCTGGTGTATATGTTTGTATTTTTAAAGCATTAACTCCGGTTTTTGCTGCTTCTTCAACAATTTGGAAAGCTCGTTCAAGACTATGATTGTGGTTTCCGCTCATCTCAGCGATTATAAATGGTTTTGTCAATCCTTTAAACATAATATTTTAGTTAAATACTTCTCCAATATTAAAAATAATTTCATTTTCTTTTTTATAATCTAAAATTTCTATACATCCATTTGGTGTTTTTATAATAAATTTATCATTATTTATATAGAGCAATGTACCATTTCTAATATTATTTGAATATCCAAAATCAGAGAATGCAATTTTATTAATTACGATCTTAACATTATTATAATAACAAAATGCTCCTGGATAAGGTGGCGCTAAAGCTCTTACCCAATTGTATAAACGCTCACGTTGCCAATTCCAATTTATTTTACCATCTTCTGGATTTCTTTTTTCATAATATGTACTTAACTTATCATCTTGTTTTTTTGGATCTATTTTATTATCAAATAATAATAACAGAAATTGTTCTATTATTTTTGGATAATGATAAAAGTATTTATTAAGTATATCACCCCCTGTATCAGAATATTTAATAGGAATTTCTTTTTGAAAATATATATCCCCACTGTCACAATCTATCGTTATATCATGTATAGTTATTCCTGTTTTATTTTCATTATTTATTATAGCCCAAACATGCGGTGTCCTACCTCTATATTTTGGAAGAAGCGAGCCATGTATATTAAATTTATAATAGAATAAATTTAATAAATTTTTATCAAATAAAAATAAATAATTTACAGAAAATAAAATACAGCTTTTATATTTTTTAACAAAATTAAAACATTCTTCATTTCTTGGATTACCAATAAATATGTTAATATTTTTTATTGAACAAAAATCAATAATATTAGTAGACTTTTTATCTGTTAATACAGCGCAGATTATTCTATTTTTATATAGGTTTAATAAAACTTTTTCTCCTAATAATCCAGAACAAGCTAATAATATATTAGGATTCATTTTACTACAGATTCTCCATAATAAAATGAAATAAAACTAATATGTATAATTAAATATTTATAAGTGGGAGGGGGGGGGGGGGGGGCATTATTTTTTAAATAAATATTACGAAATCAATTGTCTTTTTTTTTTTTTAATCAAAAAAAAAAAACTCAGAACCAGTTT
>Ga0123356_10000031_pt1 | contig 155231 bp, 146 predicted proteins | sample TergutEmb28metaG_2_FD_92546 | JGI IMG/M metagenome (GOLD analysis project Ga0123356, IMG submission 92546) | Embiratermes neotenicus P3 segment gut microbial communities from Petit-Saut dam, French Guiana - Emb289 P3 | ecosystem: Host-associated > Arthropoda: Insects > Digestive system > Gut ... | reverse complement strand
TCTCGAACACAGTAGTTAAGCTCGTCTGCGGCAACAATACTTGAGTGGTAACGCTCCGGGAAGATAGCACGATGTTGACACAAAAACAAACTCAACCCTCGTATTATTCGGGGGTTGACTTTTTTGGGCTTTAACAGTATAATTTTACAAACAGGAGGACACAGCCATGAAACTACGACTTATACCGTTGATTATAATGCTATTGCTTGTATTTGTTGCCTGCAACAAAAGTGGTGTGAATGTTGTAAACCCCGGTGAAACCACAAGCAGTAAAAGCGAAGAAAAAAGCACGCAAACAACTCCGCAATTGTCAACCGTTCCCGACGACGGCGAAGTGCAAACAAACCACGGACAATCGGTTGAGATTGGTACTGTTATTCAGTTTGGCGGCTATGACTGGCTTGTACTTGATGAACACAACGGCAAAGTGTTAATTATCAGTGAAAAAGTGCTGGAAGACCGAGCGTATAATACATACACTGCAGTAACATGGGAACACAGCGATATACGTGCGTATCTCAACGGCGAGTTTTTGAACAGCTTCAACAAAGAGGACAGGGCAAGAATTATTCAAACAGAGGTAATTAACAATAACCATTCAAACGGTACACTCGGCGGGAGTAATACAACCGATTATATATTTTTATTGAGTGTTGACGAGGCGGAGTCTTTATTTTCGGACAATTCTTCACGCATCGCCCGAAGCGATACAAATGCGACTGTTTGGTGGCGTCTTCGTTCTCCCGGCGGAGTTGACAAATATGCCGCAACTGTCAGCCGCGAGGGAAATGTTTATGCCGACGGCTTGAGCGTCAGTGTAGTCGGTGGAATTCGCCCTGCTTTGTGGATAAGTCTGTAACTTTCGTTGTTATCGGGAAGAGTATAACCCCACTTCTTAGTTGAGGTGGGTTTTGTTTTATTTAACCTGCTAAAGTTTTCCGTCTTTCCGACGATATAATGATTAAACGACCTATTATAAATATCTCTTTTTATAAATAACCGAGGAGTGTCTACCATGATTATAAACGCCAATAGTCTAACTTTTCCGGCTTTCAACAGCCAAATCAATCAAAACACGCAAACAACTCATGACAGCGGAATTGCCAATTTAAGACAAGCCGTTGCATTAGATAAGCGTTTCGATTCTTTTATCACTCAAGTGAGCGAAAACTTCGTTGAGAAGCTCAACGAGAAAATTGAAGCCAAGCTGATGAATGTCATGAGTATGTCAGCAGAAGACCGTCGATATTTCGCTTCTATGAATAAAGAAAACATGAAACGCCTCACAAGGGAAGCCATTGAACATGAGGAAAAAGAATTAGAAAGGTTCAAGGACTTACGTGAGCAAAAGGAATATTATCAAGGTATATTAGATAAAAACGGATATGTCGAGCGTGGCAAATTTGCATTTTCAGGAACAAACAAAACACAAGTAAGCACAAGTGAAGTGCAAAAACTGCTTGATTCGGTTCAAGAAAAAATCGATGATATAGTAACCGCAAAAGTGCGGAAAGAAAGCGACCCGCTCGATTTCAGAACATTTGAATACCTGTATTCGGGAGCGGTGTTTTTGGCGGCAACAGGAATGAAAAGCTTAGGGGAAGCAATGCTAAACGATAATTCTTTAAGCGGTCAGTGGACACGTACCGAGGAAAACTATATTCAAGAGGCAGAACGCTCAATAAATTCGCTCAACCAACGCTCAAAGAATATAGACAAAATGTATAACGCTTTTAAATGTGATGATGGCTTTGAAAAACGTGTTTCGCAAGAAACGCTTGATGATAAAATAAAGCACACTAAAGCAACGATGGACATTTTTAATAAATGGAGTAAAAGAGCTGTAAATATGTTATCAGAGCTAAACAGCATTAACCAAGACGAATTAATTACATCTTTTGAAAAAGTCATCAGCCACTAAGGAGGAAATAATCATGCGTATAGGTGATGTAACCACAGAAAACTACAAGGAATACTTAAAAATCCTCGGCGTGAAAGACACGACAAACCTTGACAAGATGTTGGGCAAATCGGCTAAGGAAATGGAAGCTGAATTTGACCATTCTTTTGAGGCGGCAGAAAGAGCAATGGTTGCTTCAGGCTTCGGTCAAGAGGGAATGTTAATCAGAGAGGGAGATACAAGCTGGAAGAAAATCATTCCTGTTTCCGATGAGGTCAGAAACAAGCTCATTGAAGTCGTGAGAAGACAATTAATGACAAACAAAAACGGAATGGGGGATTACCGTGACGGTGACGAAATCGGTGCCGTATACAGAAATTACCGTGAGGGTATACCCCCGAGTGAACGGTTATCCGCCACTTATACCATGAGTCAGATTGTTCGGGAAGAAAATCAACGATTATATAATTATATTGTTGCCCATGTCCCCGGCTGGAGACCCGGTCAAACAATTCCCGCCGACGTTCTCAAGGGGGCAGTTTCGGGAGAAAGTCATTTAGACATAAAAGCGTAGGAGGACAACATCATGGCAGCACCAATCAACCCCACCCCTTATTCAAACGCGGTTAATGCGTACACCGCAAATAAAAGACCCACTCTCGAGCAAATGCAGGAGCGGGCAAATAATCCATCATTAATTCTAAATTTCGATACTTTTGAAATGGGGAAAATCACACTTCTCTCAGATGAAGAAATGCAAAAGCATATCGAAGAAAGCCGCCAAATCCCCATAAAACACCAGCAGTTTTTTAACACCGCACTAACTGTTGAGGACACTTTTACGCTATATGAAAAAGGGCGTGAGGATATTCTCAAAACCTATGCCGGTGACAATATGTTGCAGGTACATCTTGATGTGTTCGACAATGCTTTTGCTAATCACCTGCGGTTCCTCGCCTGTAACTCTGTTATGGTTTTGAGAAATCAACAGTCAATGTATGAACACACAAATAAGCAGGGTTACGAGTATAACAGAATTGCAACACACGCAGATTTCAACGGTGACGCATTCCAAAAGAATGTGACTAATCTTATGTCACAATTCGCAACCTCTTTCATTCAGCAGATTAAAGAAGGCGTTGATTATGAAACCGCTCAAAAAACCGCAACTCAATACATGACCGCCGCTTTCCCGACCACAACCTCTGTGAACAATCTGTCATTCGGTGACTTTTCGGTTTATCTTAAAACAATCACAACCGAGAATGACCAATTCGGTTTAGACCCGCATGTCTGGGGGAACTTCCACACAGGTCTGTCGGGTGAAAAGAATAAGCTGTTTAATGACAGCCCGGAAATCTCCAAAGAACTGCAGGTTATTCTGAACCAAAAACCGAACAAAGTATTCACGATTACACTTGATGCGGTAAGGCATGACGAGTATGTCAAGCGAACCCACTCATTTACTTATGAAAAGCTCGATAATTCATACCTACGCAATATTCACGACAGCAAAACGTTAGGCGACCCCGATTTCTTGCGTTATTCGTATTACGTTGTCCTTTTCTCAATCAAAGACCATAATCAAGTCAACGCAAATCTCGACAAAGGCTGGTACAATGCCGGCGGATACGGTCAGGGCAGTCTGCAACCGTTTACTGTTGAAGCCGCCATGTCAAAATACATGGAGCTGCGTGACGAGGTGTTCAAAGCGTTCGGACATGATGAAAACCTGCTGAACAAAAACCTTGACACACTCGACAAAGCCTTTGAAAACAGGCTGCACGTCTTAGGGGTGGGGGTTGCACAAAGTGCGGGAATAAGCGGGGATTACGCTGAATACTCACAAGAACACGGCAACGATTATGAAGCCCACGCCTTATTCTCGAACGTCAATTTCAACCAAAATGCGTTCCAAAATAACGTAGCCGAATTAATGCGAGAGCTTGCACAAGCGTTCCTTAACAGCATAAGAAGCGGCATAGATTATGCAGATGCACAGAAAAGTGCGTTTGAGTATATGTTAGAAGCGTTCAACAAAACCACATCCGTGAACAATCTTTCCTTTGCTGATTTTCTGGTAGTCATGAAGTACAGCAACCTTGACGAGCAGTATAACAATTCTCATGAAACGCTTTTCATGACACGCAGTGAGGTTCATAAAGGCTATAACCAAAGTACTCAAATATCGGAAGAATTACGAGAAATGCTGAAATTGTCGTAATAGTTTAAACAATCACCACCCCCGAATTAATTCGGGGGTTGACATTTTTATGTCCCGTATGCTAAAATAAAAACAGAGGTGATATTATGAAACGAATTATATCCGCCGTATTATTGTTCAGCATGGTTATGGGGATAACCGCCTGTGAGGCATATGAGGCATTGCCAAACGAGGAAGCGGAAACTACCATAGAAGTATCTCAACCGGACGAACCGGTCGTAACAGACGAACCGGACAAATCGGTTATAACAGAAGAACCCTATGAACCTGATGAAACTGTCGAACCGAATGAACCTGATATTACAAATGAACAAGAACCTCCGCTCCCCATAACGACAACATCAAGTGAATTTGATTTTGTAGTTATTCAATTTAATGAACGTACTTTTCAATATAGTGAAGAAGGCACGTTGAGTATCTGTTGGGGCGAGGATATAAAACATAAGTTAGCCAACGGTTCAATCGATGCAATTGCAATACCGTTTCAACAAAAATATAACCCTTATGATATTCCAATTCACTATACCGAAAGAGAAAATCTCTCTTTCAAAAACGGATTATTTTGGAACAACATCTCACATATCACAGCAGATTTTTATATCGCCGGGGCAGATAATCAAACAAATATCGGAGATATTGAGTCTATAATGCCATACGTACAACTTGGTAGCTTCGTAGGTAACAGTGCAGAAAAAAGTGATACTCTTTTGAGCTGGGGAACCGGATATAACGGCGGACGGATGACGTATACTTGGGATATAACAACAAAATTGAATGATTTTGACACTTCACGTGTCGGCACATTTGATGAGTTCGGTTATCTTGATAACGGCTACGAGGGTTTATTGGTTTTTGGTTTAGCAATTGCGAGGAAACACGTTGAAGACCATGCCCCCATAAACATTACCCTCCACTGGCTTGATGTAAATATTTACGTTTATGATTTAGATTTGTTCTACAGCTACGTTGATGAGTTATCCGCAGTTAACTCAAACATAATGTCTGACGAGATGAGGGGCAGGGTTCATGAGGTGATATTATGAAAAAACTGTTATCAATTTTACTGTCAATAATACTCATCGTTGCTTTTGCCGCCTGCAAGCCACCGGAAATCATCATTGACGATGATGAAAGGGGTTCAGAAAAGCGAAGAACCGCAGGTGAAATTTTCGATGAATTCCTTGAAAAGGAGTTTATCGAGCATGTAACAAGCGACACAATATCGCTTCACTTCTCGGTAAGATACCCGGAAACCTTCGGGATAAAGCCGTTTGAGGCGACCTTCGGCGAATTCGGCATAAACTCTTTTTATAAATACGAAAAAGAGATAAAAGCCGCCCACAAACTGTTAAAAAGCCTTGACTATTCAAAACTCAACCAAGAACAGCAATTGATTTACGATATTTTCATGTATTCTATAGAATTCGACCTCGAGCATATGTCCGAGGAGCTATACTATTACAATAACGTATTAAACCCGTCGACGGGAATTCACGTGCAAATGCCTGTTTTGCTTGCGGAATACAGGTTTTACAGTGAAAAGGACATCAAGGACTATCTGTCACTTCTGACAAAGTTAGATGAATATTATGAGGCGGTTTTAATATTCCAGCAGGAAAAATCCGAACGCGGGCTGTTCATGGCAGATTTCACAGCACAGGAGGTTATTGAAGCCTGCTACGAATTCGTCGAAACGGGCGAGAACAATTTTTTAATCGACACGTTTGATTCAAGAATTGACCAACTCGACATACCCGATGAAGAAAAAACAGCATATAAAGAGGAAAACAAAAACAATGTTTTAAACCATGTTATCCCCGCTTACATTAATTTAGCTGAGGGGATTACCGCCTTAAAAGGAACGGGTACAAACCCGAACGGGCTTGCCCATTATGAAAAAGGCAAGGAGTTTTACGAATACAGGATAACGTCTACAACCGGCTCAAGCAAAAGCATTGACGAGATGATAAAGCTTATCGACAAAGAGTTAGATTTATTGCTTGATGAAATGATTGGGATAATATCACTTGACCGTTCACTTCTCGATTATTTAGACGATGTGGACTACGGTTACTACGACCCGATTGAAATAATCGAGGTGCAGAAAGAAAAAATGCTTGAATACTTCCCCGAGGGTGCAAATGTCGATTATGTGTTGAATTACGTTCATCCGTCGCTTGAAGAAAGCCTGTCCCCCGCTTTTTATTTAATGCCGCCGGTTGACGATGTTTCATCTAACGTAATGTACATTAACATCAACCAATTAGGCGGGCACTCGGTATTCACTATATTAGCACATGAGGGATACCCCGGTCACTTATACCAAAACACCTATTTTAATGACAAGGACATCAACCCCATAAGAAAGGTTTTCTACTATCCCGGCTACACAGAGGGGTGGGCAACCTACGCGGAATACTTTGCACTCCAATTTGCGAATTATCCCGCTAAAGGGGAAATGATTGCAAAAATCCTCGACCTTAACGCACAGTGGGGCAGGGCGTTCCAATCGAGGATAGACATAGGTGTGAACTATGAGGGGTGGACTCTCAACGAGCTTAGCCGTTTCATGAAAGACTACGGGTATGACAGCCCGGAAATGGCAAAAGACTTGTTTGAGTATGCTATTGGAAGCCCCGGCGATATAATAAAGTATTACATCGGTTATGTCGAGATAATTGAGCTTAGGGATTACACAATGGACGCATTAGGCGAAGATTTCTCGTATATCGAATTCCACCGCTGTGTGTTAGACACAGGGCCTGTCCCGTTCTTTATTTTGAAGCAGGAGCTTGATAAGTATATATCCACAGTTTCATAAACCTACTGCCCCGATTATATAATCGGGGCAGATGCTTATTATTAGGTTTTCCCGTACAAGTCCTCACCCTCGGCATAAGCCTCACAGTCTGCATTCTCAAAATAAACCGCTTCAGGTTTGAAGCCCGTTTTTTCCCCGTCATAAGCGGAGCAGGTTGCCTTAGTATAACCTTGTTCTGTTTTTAATGCATTTTTGCAGGTTCTGCAAGCGACTTTTTCGGGGTCACAGTGGATTGCACCCAATCCGAAACCATCATCTATTTTGCTCATTTTATGCTTCGTCCTTTCTTATTTTTCAAACTTGACCTGTCGGCACGGTTTTAAGATACACACAGATTTTATCTTTTTCATATTTAATCTCGTTAACATGGAAAACAGTGCCTTTTTGCAACAAAATCTCAACCTCGTTACTAACCACAGTCTCTTTGTTTTTGTTCTTTTCCGTATATTTACCGTCCCATATATCGGTTTTAGCATTTTTCCCGGAATAATGCTTTTCACCTGCACCGAAAGCACTGAACGGCTCACAGTAAATCGCTTTGCTGCCTTTTTGTGCTTCGATGATATACTTAACCTTGAAATCATCTGCGAATGCTCCATCTGTTGCTGATGTACTGCAGAAGCCCGGGTCTTTAACCATTCTTCCTGAATGCTTCTTGCTGAGCTTTTCGATTGATTCAACACTGAGGTCGCGAAGTTCTGTTTCATTAATTCCTAAAAACGCTTCAAAAGCTTCCTTAAACGAACCTCTGTAAAGTATCGTGTTTTCTTCGAGGGACGATTTGTTGATTGCCTCCTCTAAAAGCTTGGCTATTTTAATATCTTCTTTGGACTTAGCTGTTATTACGGACTTTTCGCTTTTCACCCAAGCGTCTTCACCTTTTTGGTTTTTTTCGTAGTCATAACCACGCAGATACATATTTACCGGTCTTGAGTCCTGCGTGTATGTATAAGCGGCTTCTCTCTGCTCTTTTGATAATCCTGCCCACCACTTTTCTGTTTTGGGGCGATAAACCGTATCTACATCAATTCCTGTTTTAAATTCTTTTACCCTATACACGTCCTTCATAGTCATTGCAAGTGCAATTTCACCGTAAAGATTCAATATCTCCTTATAGGTTTTGAACGCTTCTTGTCTTTGCAACACTGCGAGATAGAATTCCAATTCGATTTGCTGCTTTAAAGACGGCTTATCGACATTCAGCAATTGTGTAACAAAATTATTTGCGAGTTCTTTTAAATCCTCGAATTTTTCCACCGGTGCGGCGTTAGAGTTTTGCCGCATAAGGGAACTTGCACTGCTTAAAAACGAATCGCTGAAAATGTCATTTTTTCCTTGAAGGACGGGTGCGGTTATATTCTTTTGCTTTTCCTTGAGGGTGTTTTCATCGTGCAGGGGAGTGTAGTGTGTACGGCTTAGGTTTAACAGCTTGATTGAGCCGTTCAGCGGCTCTGAACTGCGTCCGTAGGTTGTGCAGGTCATCATTTTATTGGAGTCCTGTTCTTCGGAATAGTGATACGCCTCAATGTTAACCCCGAAAATATTTGCGAGTAGTGCAATATCAATATCTTCTGCCCATTCATAAGGTCTAATCGTTGCTTTCTCGCTGATTGCGGCACACATCTGACGCAACGCTACCGGGCCGGGGTTGGGGAGTTTCAAATCGTCCAACTTGGCACAAATGGCGTTAAACAAGCAGTTGCCGTCGCCTCCCGCCTCATAATAATCGGCGTAAAGCTTTTCATTATTCCCTGTGAAGGCATAGCTTACGCTGTCTTTCTTCGTACAAAGCTTGTATTGACGTTTTTCGCCGATATACTTTGAGAGCTGTGGTTTAAACCCATAGTTTTCCTTTGATTTTGTTGTAATATCCAAAAAGCGTTTGCGTTCACGGCTGACAAAGCCTGTTTTACTGTCGATAAGCTTGGAGTGGTATTCACCCTTGACAAGCTCTAAATCTTTTATTCTGTTTTCTTCATCTCTTTGCTTTTGTCGTATTTCTTTATTCACTTCGATTTTTTTGTAGACTTTTGCAACTTCTGTTTTGTCCATGTTCCATAAGACTGTTAGGTCAACTTCCTCAGGGTAGTACATATACTCGTTTGCAATGGTGTCAAACTCTTTCTTTAAAACCTTGATTTGCTGTAAGCGAGTCTTGACGGCTTGAAGATAAAGAGTTTTTAAGTCCGCGTTTGTAATGTCTTCTGCTATGTTGGCACCTCCGGAGAAATGCTTGACAAAGCCGGACATAGTGGTGCGTTGTTCTTCTGTTAAATGCACCGCATTCCTGACAGCGGCTTTTGTGTTACCGTCAATTGCGTTTTGGTGGATTTTTTTCAAATCCTCATAGTCCTTCTCGGACAAAATTTGATTATCAAACACAACGTTTAAAGCCCATTCAGAATCCTGCTTGTTGAGCTTACTCATCTGCTCCGTATTAATCATTATATACTCGTATATTTTGGTTTTTTCTTCTTCGGTTGTCAGCTTAACTTCTTTCTTAATTTCTTTCTTGACTTCTTTCTTGGGGACTTCTTTCTTAGGAACTTCTTTCTTGACTTCTTTCTTAGGGACTTCTTTCTTGACTTCTTTTGGTTGTTTAAGCGCATCTTGTTTTAAAAGCTCTTCGCCCGTTTTGCTTAATTTCTCTAATTCTAATTTTCGGTTTGGTTCTTCTGCGAGTCTTTCAAAGGTTTTTGTATGAATTTCTTCAAGTATGTCTGCCTGCCATTTGCTCGCTTTTTTAACCACAAACATTTGTTCAAACATGGCTTTTTCGGTTGCAACCATTTGCGGATACACATCAAGTAAATCGGTGAACAGTATTCCCCACCGTTTTTCCAATGCATTTTCTATTTCTTTTTTCTCTTTTTCCTCTTTCTTTTTTAATTCTTCCTCTTTAATCTCTTTTAACGCCATTTTTATCATATCGGCGTGCATACCAAATTGCATAAGGTTGTTTCTCTTAGCGTCTTCCTCGTTTTCCTTAGTACCCTTCTCAATTTGCTTTTCTGACAGACTTGCGGCATTATTCGGGATAAAGTTCTTAACAATATTCGCATTTTCCTGAACATTGTCATCCAATCCATAGGCTTGAATATAAACCGTCATGGCAACCATGAAATTCATCCTCAAATCTGATTCTTTTTGCATTCTTTCATATCTCTCAGGGCTGTGCTCTTTTAAAAGGTTGAGATAATCTACATCGGTAAATACATGGAATCTTTTCGCGAGTGTCCTCAGCTCCTTAAAGTTCTTTTGAATATACTCGGGATTGGTCATCTCCTCAGTGATTTTGAGGCTGAAAACATCATCGGCGGCTTTCTCCAAATGCTTAACTCTATCCACGGGATTATCCGAGAAGAAGTCATCGATTAACTCCATGTCTTTTAACATCTTTTCCGCTTCGGTATCGTCAGTCGGCTCACCATTCTCGTTTGTTTTATATCCGGTAGTCATGTTAAATAATTGCCTGAAATCGAACCCGTAATTAACAGTTTTGTCGTCTTTTACACCGTGCTTTTTCTTCCATTTAAGAGCCGCTTTATCGACATAACGGAGAGTGGGAGCTAACAGCTGCTTACGCTCAAGCAAGGTAAGTGCCATTTCTTTTTTAATCGGTTCCTTAATCGCCTCAATTTCCTGACTGTCGCTTTCAAATAACTCATTAACCTGCTCAATACGTTCCTTCGAGGTATAACCATAGCCATGCTCAAGGACGACATGGTCATCACGTGACATTTCCTTGCCTTCCAGTAAATACAGCATAATACTCTCAAGCGAACTCATAGTGTTACCTATTGAGTCCTTGAGTTTTTCAGGGAACAGGCTCTTCTCATATCTATCCCATAAATCATCATCTTCATTCATATAAGACGAGGGAGCAGTTCTTAAATTAAAAGCATGCACCTTAAGGTTTAACTTGTTGGACATAGAGAGCAAATCAAAATATTGCTTAAACACAGCATCAAGAACAGCTTTATTATTGTTATACTTTTCGGGATTGCTGTCAAAAGCGTTCTTAATCTTTTCGCTGAGATTTTCCGGTTTAAAGGTTTCTTCATTCTCTTGGATTAGTTTCTGCAACGGTTCTTGCATGTGCTTTTGATATTCTTCAAAAATCAGATTATCCTTATTTTTGACCATGTCTTTATATTTTTTTATAGCTTCGTCTTTATTCTTGAGTAACACATTAACGTCATTCTTGGCAGTTATATGTGTACCGTCGAAATTAACGCCCTCCACCGCTAAAATCGCACTAATGGTAGTTTTCATCTGCTGTTGCATTGCCTTCAAAGCGGTTATACGGGCGGCGGCTTCTACATCTGTTTGTTCATCGTCGTCATATCCGGACCCATTTATAGTGGCTTGGATTACATCAATCTGACCCATAACCTTCCGAACGTCGATAGTCGTATCCCTGCCCGACTGATAAGGGACAGGGGAGAATAAATTAATATCCTGTCTCTCTCTTGAACGCTCCCCCCAGTCTGTATAAGAAGTCAACCGAACTTTTTCTTTAGCCTTGTTATATTCTTTAATCTCCTGCATAAGCGGCAAGGTTTCCGCACTCGCTTGAGGAATCCCCATTTTTCTTGCGTTAGCCAGATTGTTTGAACGGCGGCTATCTAACTTCTTACGTTTTAAAAGCCACATATTCCCATAGGGCTTAAACACCGGCTCAGGACTGTCCGGCTCTTGAATTTCACGAGGCTTCTCGACCTGTCCTTGTTGCTTGTCGATTAACTTCAAGCGGATTTTCTCAGCCTGTGCTTTCTCATAAGCGAATGCGTTCAGGCGTGTAATATATCCTAATTCATTTTCGTCAGCATCATTAGAATAATCCTTTAACATTTGTGAGGATATGGAAAGCTCCTCTTGTTTAATCTCCTCCTCTTTTTTCATTAAATCTTCAAATCTCTCTTTTTCAATACCTTGTACATCATTTTCTATTCTCATGACAAGCTCCCTTCCTCTGTTTCAGATTGATTAATATGATATACCGCACAACGTGTTTGCTGCGGCTGTGAATTCTCGAACAGCTTTCCCATTAGCTTCGCTGAAGCGTCGGTAATAGCGGCAAGCGATATACTTGTATCGGCAGGCAAAGTGTCAATAATAATTCTACCGGACTTATAAAGCATTGCGGGCAAAGCGGTTTTCTCCTCCGGTGTCACATAAGCGTAGGAAAGCAGTAGTTCATTGTCCAATTTTTTGAACAGCAGAACCCCCCTAACCTCGTTGTTTTTTATATACACACTGCTTAGCTTCCCGTCATATTCCCGCCATTTAATCGGGAAATCCAAGGCAACGCTTACCCCCGCCAACGACAGCTTAACCTCGAATTCCTTCAGCTTAACGTCGATAACATTATCAAGCGTGTCTGCGTTTTCACTCCCGCCTTGTTCTTTTTGCCAAAATCGATTATTATGTAAATCAGCGGCTTTTAATGAATACAGGTTATTCTCTCCGTCCTCAAGCTCAAAGCCGTTTTTCGCAAAAAGGTTTTCAAGTGCCTTATTATCCTGAGCGGGGAATTGTGAAAACACACCTGTTATATCGGATTCAGAATCAACACACGAAAGCAGGTCACTCAATAATAATGTTCCGCCGCCTTTATTGCGGAATTCATCATCTACATAAAGCCACAGGATTTCCACCCAATCGCCGACAACCTTTGAAACAAGGACACCGGCAGAAACGTCATTATCGTTAGCAACGCCGAGTACGATGGCTTCGGGGGCTTCGATAATATTATGCAAATCTCTTGGGATATATCGCATAAAAGCCTGCGAATTCTGCTCCCCTTTTTTCAATAAAACCGTGAACATGTTGCACCTCCTAATAATTGCTGTGGTAATATTATCCATTATAGCATGTAGTTGTAAAGTATTAAAGAGTAATTAACAATTCTTTAATAATTCTTTAGAACATATTTAAAATTAAAAATCCCCCTGCTATTGCAAAGGGATTGTTAAATCTAATTCATGTTGAGCATTCAGCTACACAATCTTTGGGTTTTTCAGGGTGAACAGCAGTGGTCCAATTGGGAATAAAATCTGCAATAAACATTACGTCGGCGGTTATTTTTGTAGATGAATCAACTATGTCGCCGGTTGTGGCAGAACGCCATACGGTGCTATAAGTAGGAGTACGATAACACGTCTCATGCGTAGGGTGGACGCGAACCCTTGGTCCTACCCTTTGAAGTTCCAGCCCAAACATCGTCGGAAATGCCCCTACAGCCGTATCATGTGCGACTTTTTTTTCCAAATGTGTTAATTCTCCCCAGTTAGTGTCACCAGGGGCTACATAATGTATGAATACAACTGTATGTTCGACTACCGGTCCGGTAACCGCCGTAGTAGTCGCTGCAGTGGTTGCGGCAGTAGTCGCTGCAGTTGTAGCAACGGTAGTCGCTGCTGTGGTGGCAACAGTAGTCGCTGCTGTAGTTGCTACCGTAGTAGCGGCAGTTGTGGCGGCAGTAGTAGCCGATGTAGGGGCAGACGACTCTGTCTGCCCGTGTGTCGCCGTCGTAGTAGCGGCGGTTGTAGCTTCCGTAGTGGTTTCTTCAGTTGTGGTTTCCTCAGTCACAATGTCATCAGGTTCAGACAAGTCCTCACTCGGCTCAAGGGAATCGCTCGGCAAAGTACTCAACACAGGGGTAGTATCATTCGCCATATATATATTTTGAATAATCTGCTCGCCCCCTCCCAAAAGCGTAACAACACCAACCATTAACGCAACAGCAACAGCAAGCAACCCCACAGCGGAGGCGGCGGTTTTGGCTATTTTAAATATCAGTCTTTTTACTTTTTCGGATTTGCTTTGGAGATACTTCTCAGCCAACCGGTCAATAACCGCCTCGAAATACTCGTTGTTGTCAGCGGTAACGCCGTTCTGCGTTTTTATGAACTCAATATCCTCAGGCAATTCCTCGGGCCACTCGAACCCCCTCATCATAATCGGAACAATATTTTTTTCAGCTTTTTGAGCGTGCAGAATTTCCTTACGCACCCAGTCATCATCGTTTATACAACGGTCAAGGCAACCAACCGAGCAGACTAACACAAAGTCTGTGCACCCGTCAATAACCTCAAATAATTTTTCGTTGAAGTCACCGGCGTTCAGGTTTTCGACATCTAAAAAAACACGGTATCCTTTTTCGGTCAATCGGTCACGCAGAAGAATTGCCATAGCCTCCCCACCGTCCCGCCTGTACGAAAGGAACACGTTATACTTTTTTGAAAAATCGACTTTACCCTGCATAATAATTCCTTTCTTTAGTTAGCTGGTCCTCCGGGAAGGGGATGCCTAATCAATACAATAGTTGCTGTAAAAGTGTCACTGGTGGTTATAGGTGTTGATGATGAAACGTCTGAACCGTGGTTATTTGAACTCCATACGTGTTTATATTCGTAATAATATGGAATACCATCCTCCCGAGCTTGATGCCCTTCTTTATTAACATGAGGGAAAGAACCCGCCGTTTTGCCGTGTTCTACGCTGATTGTTCTTGGTTCGCTAATCACAGCTACAGTCCCTCCCGACACAGCTGTGGGGTCATTCAAAACAAATGTAATCGTATGGTAGACAATCGGCGGGGCGGTAGAGGCAGTCGTCGCCTCGGTAGTCGCCGCCGTTGTAGCCGCCGTGGTAGCCGCAGTAGTCGCAACAGTAGTAGCCGATGTAGGGGCAGACGACTCTGTCTGCCCGTGTGTCGCCGCAGTAGTAGCGGCAGTAGTCGCCGCAGTGGTAGCCGTCGCCGTAGTTGTTTCTTCTTCGGTGACCGCCTCGGTAATTTCTTCGGTAGTCGCTTCTATAGGTTCAGACGACTCTGTCTGCCCGGGTGTTTCCGTAGGGGCAGACGGCTCTGTCTGTCCTTGTTTCGCACCCTCATTCGTCATATAAATATCTTGAACAATCGGTTCGCCCCTGCTTAAAAGCGTAACAACACCAACCATTAACGCAACGGCAAGGGCGAGCAAGGCTACAGTAGCAGAGGTAGTCTTAACTATTTTGAGTATCAGCTTTTTTGTTTTGCCGGGATTACTTTTAAGGAATCTCTCAGCCAATCGGTCAATAACAGCCTCGAAATACTCGTTGTTGTCGGCGGTAATACCGTTCTGCGTTTTCAAAAACATAATATCGTCCGGTAAATCCTCGGGCCACACAAACCCTTTCAACATAACCGGAACGATATTTTTCCCCGTTTTATGTGCGTGAACTATTTCCTTGCGAACCCAGTCGTTGTCGTTTACACAGCGGTCAAGACTTCCAATTGAGCAGACTAACACAAAGTCCGTACACCCGTCAATAACCTCAAATAATTTTTCGTTGAAGTCGCCGGCTTTTAAGCTCTCGACATCTAAAAAAACACGGTATCCTTTTTCGGTCAGTCTGTCCCGAAGAAGAATAGCCATAGTCTCCCCGCCGTCCCGCCTGTACGAAAGGAAAACATTATACTTCTTTGAATAATCAAGCTTACTCTGCATGAATAATTTTCCTTTCTCCCGCAATCTCTAAAGAATTACTCACAACCCGTTAAGGGTTACATTGCGGAGTACACGGGAGCGTATTCTCGTGAATGAGCGTTTGAGTGAATCGGGCAAAAGTTACTGTAAAGGTTATATCGGAGGTTATTTCTGTTGATGATGAAACATATGCAGAGCCAAAATTATCATAAAGAAACCAATTGGTTTCATAACCTATTAAAAAACATCCCTTTGTAAAGGTTTCATTAATTTTCTCATATGTATCCTTTCTGGTGACGTCCGGCAACGCTCCTATCGGTTTGCCGTGTTCGACTGTTTTTGAGTATACACCGTTCCAAGTAACATCAGCGGGGTCTACTCCCGAACCTAACACAAACGTAACCGTGTGGTAAACTACAGCCACGGTGAACCGTGCTTCTAATGTGCGGTTTGCAGTTGCGGTAAATGTATACGTAGTGCTTGTACTCACTCTTGTACCGCCACTGTACCACCCGTCAAAATTATAACCGCTTGCGGGGGTTGCCGTCACTGTAACTGATGAACCTGTATTAACCGTACCGCCTCCGGTAACAGCCCCGCCTGTTCCCGCCGATAATGTAACGGTATGGGTTTTAATGGTGAACCGTGCCTCTAATGTACGGTTTGCCGTTGCAGTAAATGTATAGGTGGTGCTTGTGCTGACTCTTGAACCGCCGCTGTACCACCCGTCAAAATTGTGGGTTGAATTAGGGGTAGCCGTCACCGTAACTGATGAACCTGTATTAACCGTACCTCCCCCCGAAACAGTCCCGCCTGTTCCCGCCGACACAGAAATGCTATATGTAACAACAGGTGCGGTAGTCGCCGCAGTAGTCGCCGCAGTAGTAGCGGTAGTAGTTGCCGCAGTAGTAGCGGCAGTAGTTGCCTCGGTGGTTACTTCGGTAGTCGTCTCGGTGGTTACTTCGGTAGTCGCCTCGGTGGTTACTTCGATAGTCGCTTCGGTAGTTGCCGCAGTAGTAGTCGCTTCAGAGGTTGAACCCTCCCCCATCATATAAATATACTGGATTATCGGCTCACCCTGCCCTAAAAGCGAAAACACACCGACAATTAACCCAACAACAACGGCAAGCATACCAACAGCAGCGGCGGTTGTTTTAAGTATTTTCAGTGCAATTTTTTTCATTTTACCGGGGTTGCTTTTGAGGAACTTTTCAGCCAACCGGTCAATAACCGCTTCAAAATACTCGTTGTTATCGGCGGTAATGCCGTTCTGCGTTTTCAAAAAATCTATATCCTCGGGTAAATCATCGGGCCACTCAAACCCCCTCAGCATAACAGGAACGATATTTTTTCCGGCGTTTTGTGCGTGAACTACTTCTTTATGTACCCAGTCATTGTCGTTTACACATCGGTCAAGAGCACCGACAGAGCATACTAACACAAAATCCGTACACCCGTCGATGACCTCTAACAGCTTATCGTTAAAGTCACCGGAGTTGAGGTTTTCCACGTCCAAGAACACACGGTATCCTTTTTCGGTCAGTCTGTCCCGAAGAAGAATAGCCATAGCCTCCCCGCCGTCCCGCCTGTACGAGAGGAATACGTTATATTTCTTTGAATAGTCGAGCTTACTCGGCATAAACAATTCCCCCATATACACACAGGGGACACCAAGGGTGATGTCCCATGTAAACTGAATTGCGTCTGCGGTCAACGGCTCAAAACTTGAACCAATCACGCCTGTGATTTCGCCTGCTTATCTGAATTTGAGGACAAAACAGGCTGTGCCTGCACCATCAGGGACTCGAACCCCGGACCAACCGGTTATGAGCCGGTTGCTCTAACCAACTGAGCTAATGGTGCTTGTGCGTTTCACTTCGTGAACCGCGGGTGTGCCGCTTTAGCGGCGGGGTGGTTTTGGAATAGGCAAATCCGCTAAGACATTATAACACAACATACACAATATGTCAAGATTTTTTATAAAAATTGCCGAAAACTTGACAAAAGCATAATACAAGCGTATAATTAATAAGATATAAGACAATGTAACAGACAAAAGGGGAAACTTCTTTGTACACAGACATTAACGGCATAAAGACGAATTATCTTACAAAAGGCAACGGCACCCCCCTGCTAATTCTGCACGGCTGGGGCTGTAACGCCGCTGTATACACATCACTCACCAACTATTTAGAAAAGCACTACCATGTCTTCCTCCCCGAGCTTCCCGGCTTCGGTGAAACGGCAGAACCTCCTGAACCGTGGGGTGTTACTCAATACGCCGAATTCGTAACAGCGTTCTGCAAGGCGGTGAACATCGAACCCGCAGTAATCCTCGCCCACAGCTTAGGTTGCCGAATTGCGGCTAAACTATTATCAAGCAATACTCTCACCCCTGAAAAGGTGGTGTTTACCGGAGCGGCAGGGATAAAACCCAAGAAAACTCTCTCGCAAAAGGTAAAAATCCGCTTGTTCAAAATTAAAAAGCTGTTTTTAAAGCCCTTTCCCAATCTCACTCAAAAACTGCAAAGCAAGAGCGGCTCGGCAGACTATCGAAATGCGTCCCCGATAATGCGGCAGTGCTTGGTGAAAATTGTCAACGAGGACTTGACACATCTGCTACCCGAAATAAAAAACGACCTGCTTCTCATATGGGGCGAGAACGACGATTCAACCCCGCTGAGTGATGGTCAGCTAATGGAAAAGCTGATTGAAAACAGCGGATTAGCGGTAATAAAAAACGCAGGGCATTACGCCTTTTTGGAGCAACCCGTGCTGTTTGAAAAAATCTTAAATTCATATTTAGGGGACAATAAATAATGGAAACAATTATATTCTTCACACTATTGATTTTAACAATCCTCGCTTCATTGTTTTATTTCAGACGTTCAATGCACATGTTCCAATTAAACTCATATAAAGCGGACACACATTTTAAGTGGTTCAGGCAAAACTGGCACAAGCTGTATTTCCATTTCAAGAAAACCAAAGCGAAAAAACCATTAGTATACACACACCGAGTTTTGCGAATGTGCGTAACCGTCACAATTATCTACACTGCCTTACAAGTGCTGATTATCTATTCGGGAATGTATTTTCTACTACCCCTGTTAGCTGTGTTTATACCATTTTTCCCAATAATCGCAAATTTCATTAACATTCCTGTAGAAAGAGCCAACAACGCCCGCTATATCAAAGAAGCGGTGCATATTATAAACTCACTGCCTAACCTTACTACCATAGGAATAACAGGGAGCTACGGAAAAACCTCCACAAAGTATTACCTGAACAAGCTACTCTCGGTCAAATATAACGTACTCATGACCCCGGAAAGCTACAATACCACACTTGGCGTGGTCAAAACTATTCGAGGCTCGCTTAACGCCACCCACGACATTTTCATCTGCGAAATGGGGATGAAGTGGAAGGGCGACATTCGTGAACTGTGTGACCTTGTCCGCCCCCGCCATTCAATGCTGACCTCGATTGGACACCAGCACATGGAAACAATGGGAAGCTTGAATAATATAATCAAGGAAAAGTTTGAAATTGTCGATTGCATTATCGGCGGAACAGTTTTCTTAAATTACGATAACGAACATATCCGTGAACGCCAAACCGAAAAACTGAAAGAAAAAACCACAGTAACATACGGTATAACGTCACAAGATGCCGACTACAAAGCTAATGACATTTCAGTCTCGGAAAAGGGTACGGAGTTTACAATAACAGCGAAAGGCGAAACCGTCACCTTCACAACCAAGCTTCTCGGCAATCACACGGTTCAAAATATAACAGGTGCGATTGCGATAGCCCACACAATGGGAATTGAGCTTAAAGAGCTGGTTCTCCCTGTGAAACGCCTCGAACCTGTACCGCACCGCTTGCAAATTATAAACAAAGGCAACGATATAATTATCGACGATGCGTTTAACTCCAACCCTTCCGGAGCAAAATCAGCGTTAGAGGTGCTTAAGACTTTTGACGGTGTGAAAATTCTCATAACCCCCGGAATGATTGAACTCGGCGACCAATCATATTCACTTAATAAAGAATTCGGCATAAATGCAGCAGCCTCGTGTGACTATGTGTTGCTAATCGGCGAAAAACAGGCAATCCCGATAAAAGATGGCTTGCGTGAAGCCAAGTTCCCGGAGGACAAAATAATTACGTTCGCCTCATTTAATGAGGGAATGGCACATACTGATTACATCGAAACCAACGGGAAGAAGAAAATCATTCTCATCGAAAACGACCTACCCGACAATTATTAAGGGAGAACTTTATGAAAATCAAAATCGGCTTATTTTTCGGAGGCAAAAGCACCGAGCATGAAGTGTCAATCATCACAGCTTTACAGGCATATAACGCCTTTAATAAAGACAAATACGAGGTTGTTCCTATTTATATAACAAAGGAAAATCAATTTTTCACAAGCGAGCATATCGGCAGAATAGAGGAATATTCCAACATACCTGCCCTCCTGAAAAAGAGCAAGCAGGTAATCCTAATCGCCGACAACCTATATGAATTTACAGGCAAGAAAATCAGCAAGAAACCGCTTTTTGAAATAAACATCGCATTCCTTGCCGTCCACGGTACGAATGTGGAGGACGGGGCGTTACAGGGGTTTATGCAGACTATGGGGATTCCATATACCGGGTGTGACGTGACCTCCTCCGCCATAGGAATGGACAAATCAGCAACAAAGGCAGTTCTCAAACAAGCGGGAATCCCTGTATTAGATTGTTTCACCATAACCGCAAAAGAATTCTCGGCAGGTTATTCCCTCCCCGATACAATGTCTTATCCGGTAATTGTTAAACCCCTAAACCTCGGGTCAAGCATAGGCATTAAAAAAGCTGACAACCCAGAAGAATTGACAGGAGCGTTAGAGCACGCATTTCTCTTCGCAAACCGTGTAATCATTGAACCCGCAATCGTAAATCTCAAAGAAGTCAACTGCTCGGTACTCGGCGACATTGACCATGCCGAAGCCAGCGAATGTGAAGAACCGATTGCTTCAGGTACAATCCTCGACTTTGACGATAAATACTCCGGCGGCGGGAAAAATAATAAAAACACCGGCATGGCATCGCTGAAACGCAAAATCCCCGCAGGCATATCAGCTCAGCAAAGGGAGGAAATCCGTGACTTATCCGTAAAAGCGTTCCAAGCCTTAGGCTGCTCGGGCGTAGCGAGGATTGACTTCCTGCTTGACACCGAAAGCGGCAAAACCTATTTCAACGAAATCAACACAATCCCCGGAAGCCTTGCGTTTTACCTGTGGGAACCGGTAGGAGTAACCTACCCCGAACTGTTAGACAGAATGGTGCAGTTATCACTAAAACGTGAGCGTGATTTAAAAAATCTTAACTTCACATTCGAGAACAACATCTTATCGAATTTCAAAGGCGGCATGAAGGGTTCAAAATGAAAGAAATCATAATAGGTAAAAACGACTCCGGTCAACGCCTTGACCGATTTTTAACCAAGGCATTCCCGCTCACAATCGGTGTAATAATGAAAGCCGTCCGTTGCAAAAATATCAAGGTCAACGGCAAACGCACCGAGGCGGCATATAAATTACAAGAGGGCGACATTTTAAAAATATATATCCCTGTCACTCCTAATGCAAATCGCCCGCATGAAAACATCTCCACCGACCTTAATATAATCTATGAAGACGATAATATTCTACTCGTGGACAAGCCTGTAGGTCTATTATGCCATGACGGGGAAGACTCGCTCATAGACCGAATAAAAGCCTATTTAGGCTATAACGACAGCTACACCTTTGAACCGGCGTTATGCAACCGCATAGACCGCAACACGGGCGGAATAGTAATCGCCGCAAAAACCGCAGAAGCATTACGAATTCTCAACGAAAAAATCCGCAACCGTGAAATAAAAAAGCTGTACCTTTGTATTCTCACAGGCATACCTAAAGAAAAACAAGCCACCCTAACCGCATATTTGGAAAAAGACAGTGAGAACAACACAGTCACAATCAGCAATCGCAAAACCCCGCACAACAAAACGATTGTCACCAAGTACAGGGTTATTTCTTCAAAGAACAATCTCGCCTTAGCGGAAATCGACCTAATCACGGGCAGAACCCACCAAATCCGTGCCCACATGGCATATATCGGGCATCCCCTGCTCGGTGACGGGAAATACGGCAGAAACAAAATTAACAAACCGCACGGCATGGACAAGCAGGCACTGTACAGTTATAAAATCGTATTCGAGTTTAAAGAAAAAAGCCCATTGGATTATCTTAACGGCAAAAGCTTTGAAGTAAAGGATATATGGTTCATGAAAGAGGGTATTGTATGAAAACCGTATACATACTTTTGATGGAATACAACATGTTAATTCCACGAATGTATAAAAAAGTTACCTCGAATAAATACACTCACTCAGCCATAGGTTTTGAGAACAGGGTGTTCTTCAGCTTTTTCATAAAAGGCGGCTTCCGTGCGGAAAAACCGTGGTTGTTCCCCAACACAAAGGACAAAACCGACTCCTGCGTTTTATACAGCTTAAGCGTTCCTGATGAAACATACGATGATATAAAAGCCCGCCTGTCCGAGTTTAAAGCGAACAAAAAGAAATTCCGTTTCAGCACATTAGGACTGATTTTGTGCTTCATCGGAATCCCTCACAGGTTTAAAAATCGTTACTTCTGCTCACAATTCGTAGCGGAGCTTCTTTCAGAATCAGGGGCATTACCGATTGACAAAAAGCCATCGTTATACCACCCGCACGATTTCACAAAAGAGGAAGCACTTTCACTCTGTTACCAAGGCGACATCGACCAATTAAAAAACGCATTATAAGGGGACAACAGCTAATGAAAGGAAAAACACAATGAAAAAGTTAATAGTAATAATTCTGACACTGACATTCATAATGAGCCTTGTATCTTGCGTTAAAGAAGATATACCTGTACAAACCACCGATAGTTCATCTGAAACGATACAAGATAGTCTAATTGTAGAAGATGAAATTAATTTTATTACAATTGAGTTTAACAGTATTTCTTTTGAAATACCCGATTTTTTTGAAATTAACGATAACTCTTCAATGATGACAATTTCAAATAAAACAGAAAAACATGAAACACGCATAAAACTATTCACACACGACATGGACGAAACACCCTCAAATGTTGTCCAATCATTAAATCTTTGGAAAAATAGTACAAAAGAATATGAGATAGACAATATAATTAATATGTTCGGGGTTAAAACATTATTTACGAGAGAAATCAAACATCACTTTAATCATGAAGAACGAGAAGATATTTTTTCTTTCTTTGCTGGCAAATCATTATACAGTATTACAATTAATTATAATATTCCAAATGATATGGATGGAGAATTAATCATAGAACACTTTTTGGATACACTCACTATTAATAAGTGGGCAGGATATTAATATAAATAAAGCCATGGAGAATTAATTAAAGTAAAGGTACAAGTCTACAAGGAGTAAGCTCTAAATTGATGGTTTGAATGTTTTTGATTTGAACGACAATGTGTTTTGCATTATAAACAAAAACAGACCGATGTACACAACGTCGGTCTGTGTTATTATCGTTTAACAACGGAAAGACAGTATTTCATTTGTCGCCTGCCATCCCCTCCGTGGAGGGGTGCCCGCAGGGCGGGGTGGTTTTGGTACAGGCGGAAATATATATAACACTATAAATAACGTAGGGACACCATACATGGCGTCCCGTTTTCTTTAATACGTATATATCTTCTTCAGCCTTGCACTTCTTATGATGAACGGTATCCCAGTAGCAATTCCTACCGCCATAACCCCGATAATATATGGTATGTATTTCATAAAATCGGGTGGCTCTCTCGGAGTATCGACACTGCCGAAACCAAAATCATCGTCGTCGTCATCAGTTTCATCGGGGTCAAAATCCGGGTCAGCGACGGTGTTCATAGTAAGCGGAGGTTCGGTATCGAAAACAGGCTGTGTGGGCAGAGGGAGCGATTCCGGCTCGGTATCGGTGTCGGGTATAGGTGCGGGAGTCACCGCAGTTGTCGCCCCGGTAGTCGCTTGTGTGGTAGCCTGCGTAGTCGCCTCGGTAGTCGCCTCAGTGGTATCCTCAGTGGTTTCCGTCGTATCGGTAGTTTCCTCTGTAGATGCCTCGGTACTCGCCTCGGTGGTTTCCTCGGTACTCGCTTCGGTAGACTCCTCGGTACTCGCCTCAGTATCACTGCTTTCGGGCGAGGTATCGCTTGCTTCTTCTGCAAAAGCAACCCCCGCCAAGAAAAACATTGAAAGCAATAATGTAAAAATCAGAACAATCCTTTTCATTAATATCCATTCCTTTATTCATATAGAATTCTACGCCGTTTTTTTACTGCCCATTCCGAAGAAAAACCGCAAAACTCCCGCAAGCATTCTCGGGCTTTTAACCACAACAACTTTCATAATATGTACCTGCTTTCTTGTTTAATTTCTCATTAACCAAATTCCCAAAGCGATTAGTGCGATGGCGACCGCAACAACAAGCATTTTCGGGGAAACAAAGCAGAAACACAGGAGGGCACCGCCGAACGTAACGACAACAATGGGTGCCTTTGGGTTGCACTTGCCTTTCCTCATCACGTAAATCACCGCCTTAATAACTTTGAATATGTTATTATATTCAAAAGGCTGTGAAAGTGTTACATTGCTTAAACCCCGAACGACTCTGCCGCTTCGATGATGATGTTGACGGCGGTTTCGAGTCCCATAGCGGAGTTTATGGACAGGTGATAATTATTGGCATGACCCCATTTATTCTGGGTGAAATAGTTGTAGTAGGTTACACGTTTTTTATCCTGTTTAAGGATATAGGTTCTAATGTCCTCATTAAAATCGCCATGTTCCTCTTTCACACGTTTAATTCTCTCCTCCAACGGAGCATAGACAAACACATTAAGGCAGTTACTCTCGTCCCGCAGGATATAATCGGCACAGCTCCCCACGATAATGCACGAGCCTTGTTTATGTATTTCTTGAATAACCTGCGACTGTGCGAGGAAAATCTGGTCAGAAACAGGCAAGCTGGTCATATACAAGCTATACAGGAGGCTGACGGTTTTCTTTTCCTCGGCGGCTCTGACGAACTCCTCGGTGAAGCCGCTTTTCTTTGCGGTAAGGGCGATAATATCCTTATCATAAAAAGGAATACCGAGCCTTTGCGACACCATTTTTGCGATTAACCGTCCTCCCGAACCATATTCCCGAGTAACAGTGATAATACAACTCATAATAAACCCTCCCGATAATCTTATCTTATTTTATATAATTTGTCAATGACATAAGGCTTGACAATTTTTCCCGTATATGATATACTGCATTATTGATATGGTAATACTTTATTGATATGCGGATTTGCCGCAACGCAAAATTGTAATAGGAGTAGCCCACGCGGCTTGCGAAGCAAGCTGCAAGAGGAACGAATGTTCCTCAAGAGGACGGAACAGTCCTTAGGAGGTTGCCGTTAGGCAAACTCCCAAGCACCTTTAGCTCAGTTGGTAGAGCACCTGACTCTTAATCAGGGTGTCCGGGGTTCGAGTCCCCGAAGGTGTAGTTAAGGCTAACAAAGACGAACTCTGTTTAACAGAGTTTTTCTTTTTCGAGAGGGCTTTGCCCACTTCATCAAATGCCATAAATGTGTTTTAAATCGTTTAATAAAAGAATAATTCCGTCTTTATGTAATTTATCTTTCTTAATTTCATACAACCGCTCAAGCATTTTTATTTTTTTCTCAACAGTGCCAAAATGAATCATTCGGTGGCAATTCGGACATAATGAAACAATATTTGATTCTGTGTCGATATTTTTTTTATATTTATCCCAAAACTCTTCGCTTATTTTTACGGTACAACGAATTAAATGATGTCCCTCCATAAAATAATCACCCTTGTTTGTCGAAAAAGTCTGGTGTGTAGGGTCATACTCACACAAATATTTTGCCATAAATAACGCATTTTTTGACACAGACGGCTTTTTACTTATACGTCTGCCGTTGGAAGAATTACATATAGATAAAGGTTCATTGCTACTGTTTTTACCCGTTTCAATTTCGGCGTTTTCTATTTGCTCGGGTTGTAAATCAATTTCGGTGTCATTAAGGAAATTAGAAACTCTTTCAATGATTTGTTTCCGTAAACTCTCATATTTTGTTTCTTTTGATAATGCTCTTTGTGCTCGAAAAAAATATGTGCATTCTTTTGGTATGCTAATAGGTATAAAGTTTTCTTTCAATAAATGCATATCATCAACATTTGTGACGGTGTGATAGCCAACTGTTTCGCTTTCGCCATGCAAATGATGGTCGTTGCTGGATTCAAATAAATGAACTCGGTGCTTGACTATATCTTCGTCTTCTTGAACTCTTCGATAAACTATTGTATTCTCGGCAATCGCTACAATACAAGTTGAATGTTGGATTTCCTCAAAATAAACGATTGTGACACCATCAATCATCATAGTGTTTTTGTTTGCACTATTATCAATTTGCTCGAGCGAAATGTCATCCAGTCGTCCGGTATTTAGAATTGCACCATAATACTTTCCGTTGATTATAGCATTTTCGTTAATGTTAAATTGCTCCCTACCTTTTCCATACCCACTTTTTACAAAGTTTCCAGTACGGAGTTTGAACATCAGTATTTTATTATCGGTCATATTCACTCTCCCTCTTCATCTCCCTCATCTTCCTCTTCATTAAAATACGTCTGCTCAGCCAATGCAAGTGCCATATCCTCGATAAGCCTCAGGTACGACAACTTTTTCACCCATTTCTTCTCAACGAATCCCGCCCCGTGATACGCACCGAGTAGCCCCCCGCACAACGCCCCGCAGACGTCACTTTCCCCGTCATGGTTAACAGCCAACCGAATGGCGTTACAGAAATCATCCTCATGCAGAGCGGCGGCGAACAACGCCACCCCCAACGCCTCATTTGCGTTTAAGCCGGTACCGATTTCCTTAACAGCCTCAAGCGGCGGAACATTCTCATCAGCCAAGAGCTCCTTAACCAATTCCAAGGTTTTCAAACATTCCGAATGCCCATCATAGGTTTTCAGAATAACAATAGCCCGTTCAATTGCATCGTCGATTTTCACGCCGTTGATTAATTCAGCGATAATGGCGGCATAACACCCGGCGGCGAGGAACGCAACAGGCGAACCGTGCGTAATAGCGGCGAAATCTGCCCCCGCCCGAAAAGCAAGAGTAGTGTCATAGTTGAAGAACAATCCGGCGGCTAACACACGTTTAACAGCACCGCTGTCGGAATTTTCGTTTAAGGGTGCATTAATTTTCCCATAATTGAGATTTCTCGCTTCAAGCAGAGCGTCGATGTTGACGGTACTGGTGAAGCGTTTTTTGTACAGTCCTTTTGTCTTAACCAAAACCGACTTATATGGGTTCGCTAACTTATCGAACAACCAGGAATACTCGTTCCCGGCAATAGTTTTCGTCTGGGTATAAAGCCAATACTGATACGAATAAAACACATAAGAGGCATAGTTAACCCCGTCAGTCGCATTAGTTTCAGCAGCCCAGGTAATCCCGTCGGCAGTGAACAGCATTAACTGCGTGGCGTCGGTGAAGAGTGCGGTGTCGGTTTTTCCGCTCACGGCTAATCTCAAGCAGCCCTTTTTTTCAAAGCGTCTGCATATCTCCTCGAAGGTTAATCCCCTGCACGGGAAACCGAAAGCGTCCCCCACGGCGAACCCCGTGAAAGCCCCTAAAAATCTTAAAGCATACGTTAATTCCTGCATAATTGCCCCTACTTATGATAATTTTTATTATTTTGAATAGTCAACGCCCGATATAACTGCTCAAGCAGCATAATTTTCGCCAATCTATGCGGAAACGTCATATCCGACATACTTATTTTCATATCCGCGGCAGACTTTACTTTCTCGGACAATCCCTCAGAACCGCCTATTACAAAGTATATCCCTTTTTTCTCAGATAAATAAACTTTTTCTAACTTTTGGGAAAACCCCTCACTCGAAAGGCGTTCCCCCTCGACACACAAAGCGAATACAAATGCACTTACGGGGATTTTCGGGAGAATATCATCATCAGATTTAACATCGATAATACTAACTTTCCCAAACCCGCCTATTCGTTTGATGTATTCGTCGGCGGCTTCGCCATAATAACTTTCCTTTAATCTCCCCACCGAAACAATCGTAAAATTCATAATCCTCAATCCACAATTTGCTATTTATTAATCCGAAAACCCCATTCTCCATTTACTGCCTGCCATCCCCCTTTCCGCAGAAAGGGATACCCTCCAAGGAGGGGTGGACGCATCAGCGGACGGGGTGGTTCTGGTACAAACCGGTATCCCCGCTTACATTGCGGTCTTGGTACAAATCGGTGTCTTCTCTGTAGGGGCGAACTGCGTTCGCCCGCTTACACCCACATTGTCTACCCTCTCGTAGGGACACCATACATGGTGTCCGTGTTTGCGGTCACGATATATCGTTGACCCTACACCCCCACCGAAACAATCGTAAAATTCATAATGCCAATTCTCAATCCACAATTTATTAATCCGAAAACCCCATTCTCCATTTATTGCCTGCCATCCCCCTTTCCGCAGAAAGGGATACCCTCCAGGGAGGGGTGGACGCATCAGCGGACGGGGTGGTTCTGGTACAAACCGGTATCCCCGCTTACATTGCGGTCTTGGTACAAACCGGTGTCCCCACCGACGTGGCGTCTCCCTCGTAGGGGCGAACTGCGTTCGCCCGTCTACCCCACCGACATTGCGGTCTTGGTACAAACCGGTGTCCCCACTGCCGTGGCGGTTTCCCCTACCGCCTAATCCTTCTGTTATGGTGTTTCTTTTTAGAAACACTCTCGAACCTATTCTTACGAACGAAGTTCAGCACAATCAAAGCGATAATCATCACAGCCAAAAGAACAATAGTCGGTTTAAACCACCACTGGTCTAAAATCCCCTCGAACTTCTCCCGTGTCTCGGCAACTTGAGAACGCTCCACCGACTCAATCGTGACCAACTGCCACTTCCCCAAGGTATTATTGGCGAATACAAGCTCAATGCTCCCGAAAACCGTACCGGCGGGCAACCCGTCAGCGGGAACAGTAACCTCGGTAACACCGACATCTATTTTATATTGGAAGGCACTCCTCATATCAAGCTCTTTAGGCAGCAGCGTCCAATAATCCTTGTCCATCTGTGGATACAGTTTAATTTCGTCAATACCCTGACCATCGAGAACTTTAATGCTGCCGATAGGCTCATTTTTTGATAACGCCATCTGATAATCAAAGGTGTTGAACGCCCACTTAAACAACAGCTCATGGTCAGCATAGGTATAATGGTGTGCCTCCTCCCCCTCCAGGCGTTGACTTCGTAAGTGCCAGGGAGCACCGAACGACACAATAATATAGTTAAAGCTGTTGCGTGAGGCTGATGAAACCAAATTCGTGAACCCCGGCACAGGATTAGCGGTATCGAACACCCCCGGCGAGGTTTCGAGGTAATACTCGGGCATGCTCCCGGTTTTAATGCCTCTCACAGGCTCATAGTAATAAGGGTTGTCAGAGCTTCTGCTGTTTATCATCATGTTTGTGTTGGTAACGGGATAACCATACGGCTCTTCAGAATTTTCCGGCATTTGATAAATCTGTGTGGCACATATCTCGGAAAACAGCGGATAACGCTCATAAACGAACTGCGTAATCAAATACATGTCATAAGCAGTGGAATAGTTACGGGTTTCATACAACCCGTGCGGATTTGTGAAGTTGGTGTTCTGACAGCCAAGCTCCATTGCCTTATCGTTCATCATTTTCATGAACACATCAAAAGCGTCCCCACCCTTGCCGCCGACGTTAAAGGCTAATATATTCGCCGCATAATTGCTGGAGGACAGCAAAAGTGCATAAAGGCAATCCCGATAGGTCAGGTTAGTCTGGTTGGGCATAATCCCGGCGGCATTCCCCTCAAGATACTTATTGGGAACATCTTTATTCCAAAACTCATCAGCACAAAGCGAGGAGATAGCTACAATCTCGTCAAGGTCAGCGACCTTCTCAAGGACTATCAGGGCGGTCATAATCTTAGTGGTGGAGGCAGGCGGAAGCCTTTCATGCTCATTTTTCGCATAAATGGGAATTCCGGTATTGGCATTAACCACAAAAATACCCTCACTGTGGAGCGTTCCGGCGGGGGGAATTCCGCCCAAAACGGTAATATCGTCGTTGCTCGCCGCAACGGTTGAGGAATTTTCATCATTATTTTCATCGCCCAAAGTCTCGGAAAAAGCCATGAAACCCGCTTGTCCACTAAATAAAACGGCAATGGTTAAAAATATTGTCGAAAAAACAATAATATTTTTTTTCATAATCATATGGACAAACCCCCCTGTTTTATATTATAATATATAATGTAATAAATTTCCAATAACTATTATAGCAGAATATTTACAAAAATAAAAGCCTTTTTTAAAATTGTAACCAAATTTTAACTATTTCGCAAAAATGAAAGGAAAACAGATGAAAGACTGTGCAAGCTACGGGTTTGAAACAAAGATGATTCACGCAGGCTACGGGGGGGACGAGCAGAGCCATTCGGTTGTCCCGCCGCTGTACCAGACTAACGCATATTACTATGACAGCACCGAACACGCCCAAAAGCTGTTTGAACTGAAAGAAGCCGGCAACATATACACACGGATTACCAACCCGACTAACGCATTCCTTGAGGAGCGGATTACCGCTTTAGAGGGCGGGGTGGGTGCATTGGCGTTCTCGTCGGGTCATGCGGCAATGTTTAATGCAATCGTAAACCTTGCCGGAGCGGGGGACGAGGTTATATCCTCCCGTAATATCTACGGCGGAGCGGTGAACATGTTCGGCGTGTCCTTAAAACGCCTCGGCATAACCGTAAAATTCGTCGACCCGGACGACCTCTCAGCATGGGAGGAGGCAGTCACCGATAAAACAAAGCTGTTCTTCACAGAACTAATCGGCAACCCCCACGCCAACATATCAGACATAGAAAGCATAGCAAACATCGCACATAAACACTGTATACCCTTTTTGGTTGACAGTACATTTAACACCCCCTACCTATGCCGTGCCTTTGAATACGGTGCAGACTTCACAGTCCATTCCGCCACAAAATATCTCTCGGGGCATGGGCAGGTCATGGCAGGTATTCTTATTGACAGCGGCAAGTTCAATTTTAAGAACAATCCCCGTTTCCCGCTTTACAACGAGCCGGACGTGTCCTACCACGGCTTAGTATTCGCCGACTTAGGCGGCATGGCGTTTATACTTCGGTTAAGGGCGTTAATCATGAGGGACTTAGGCTCCTGCCTTGCCCCGTTTAACTCATTCTTGGTACTGCAAGGGGTGGAAACGCTTTCCCTCAGAATGGACAGGCACTGCCAAAACGCATTAGCAGTCGCCGAATTCCTGCAATCCCGCCCCGAAATCGAGCAGGTCAACTACCCGTCACTTAAAAGCTCACAATACTATGACTTAGCCAACAAATACATGCCCAAGGGTGCGAGCAGTGTATTCAGCTTCCGATTTAAGGGCGGTAAGGAAAAAGCGGCGTCTTTCATGAACGGCTTAAAGCTTATTCAAAACGTGTCAAACTTAGGCGACATACGCACACAGGTCTCCCACCCCGCCACAACCACCCACAGCCAATTATCCGAGGAATACATGCGGCTTAACGGAATAAGCGGCGGCGACGTAAGAATATCGGTTGGGTTAGAAACTCTTGACGATTTATTAAAAGACATCGAACAAGCTCTGTAATTCTGCTTTATAAAACGCGCGCACCCGCCCGCCCGCATCATGCGTGCGTACTATAAGGGGAAACTGCAGTTATTGATACAAAAATGAACAAAATCGTACAAAAACGAACAAAAAAGGTAAAAACAAATGATTTATATAACAGGCGATACTCACGGCGACATAAGCAGATTTAAGAAACCCATGTTCCGCAAAATCAGAAAGAGGGATACCCTGATTATCTGCGGTGACTTCGGATTTATATGGGACGGTAGCAAAAAAGAGAAAAATACACTGAAGAAATTGGGCAAACGCAGATACGATGTGCTTTTTGTCGATGGTGTCCACGAAAACTTCACCGAGCTTGAGCAATACGAAATCGAAAGCTGGAACGGCGGAAACACCCGTAAAATCAGCGGAAAGCTGCGTCAGCTTATGCGTGGGCAGGTGTTTGAAATCGAGGGAAAACGTATATTCACATTTGGTGGCGGTAATCGTGATGAGGATGATAAACCGGTCAGCGGCTCTAAGGAAAAGCCGAGCGAGGCAGAGTTTAACGAGGGTATGGCAGCTTTGGAGGAGGTCGGGTTCACGGTGGACTATGTCATAAGCTACGAACCCCCCACACAGATTACAGAATTCTTAGCCTTGAACAAACCCGAACGGGACAAGGCGAGCCACTACCTTGATGAAATCAACGAAAAAACCGAATACCGCAGATGGTTCTTCGGCAGGCACCATATTAATAAAATCGTGACCTCGAAATTCTTCGCACTATTTGATAATGTAATTAATGCAGAATACACTCCCAACGTAAAAAACAAGAAAGGACTTTAAAAAAATGGCAGACTTTACTTATGAAGTGACAAAGGAATTAGGCGTAATTTCCGAAAACGCAAAAGGCTGGCAGACCAAGCTTAACTTAGTCAGCTGGAACGGCAACGAGGCGAAGTTCGACATTCGCCCGTGGTCGCCCGACGGCGAACGCATGGGCAAGGGCATCTCCCTCAGCGAAGAGGAAATGAAGCAGCTTGTAGACCTGTTCAATTCCCGCGACGAAGAAGACAAATTTGAATAAAAAGGTTTCGCGTATGCGAATACCATAATTGTCAATTGTACATTGTCAATTGTCAATTGTTCAGTATCGTCTCCGCCGTGTGGAATCGTGAGCGGTTGACCCGTCTTAAATCATACAGACATTCTGCGTCACCGGGGGTAATGGTGTTTGACTTACCGCCGCCGGTGAACGCCGCTCGTATTCCTATTGCCTTAAGCACAAGGAACGATTCCTCGCTTACCGCATGATAAGGGTAGGCGAACACTTCCGGTGTAACACCGCAGTTTTCCTGTAAAAGCATTTGCAACCGTTCAAGGTCACGCCCCAAAACACGGTGATAGTCGGTTAATGCCTCTCCCTCCATTCGGACACAGCCTTTCCGTCCGTTTGCGATATAGTGCAAACCATAGGTGTGGTTGCCTATTTCAAAACAGCCGGAATCTACCATTTCACTAATCTGCTCCCAGGTGACGTGACCGCTTTTCAAATCCTCATAAAAGTTGTTGCTCCAGGTTTCGCTATGCTCCCCGATAACCGAGATAACGGCTTTAAACCCGTATTCCTGTAACAGAGGCAACCCGTAATGGTAGTTGTTGTACAGCCCGTCGTCAAACGTCAGCATAATCGGCTTAGGCGGCAGTGGTTTACCCTCATACACAAAAGCGATTAAATCGGAAATGCCGATACCGGTATAACCGGCAGATTTCAAGAAAGCTAAGTCTTTCTCGAATTCCTCGGGCGTGATTGAATACTGTCCCGTGTTCTTATGCAAATTGTGATACATTAGAATAGTCAGCTCAATCGGCTCAGGAACAGGATTTGCGTGTGCGGGCGTTACAAATAAAGTAACAAGTAAAAATAAAATAAATATTCTTTTAATCATAACTAAATTATTCACTTTTCCTGTCGATATTATACATGAGGTGAATTGACATGACTATAAAGGATACAAGTTTACAACGCCCCCAGCCAAGGTTTAAAATTAATATTGACGACCTGCGTACCCCCGTTAAACCGCAACAGCAACCACAGCAAACCAACGGGATTTTAGAAATGCTGAAGAAAACGCAGGAAGAAAACACCCAAAAAACCATAACTGCGATTATAAACAAGCTCTATTCCGGGAAAAGACTAAGCCCGGAGGAGTTGAAGTTTTTACAGGAACACGCCCCCGAAATGTATGAGGAGGCGGTTAAGATTATGCGTGCGAGGGAAGAGCTTGAACGCCAAATGGAAGAAGCCAAAACCAAGGAACAAGTCGAGATTGTCAGAGCAGCGATGACTGCTAATCTGATAGCCGATACCAAAGCCAACCCCTCAAAGGCAGATATGAACATGGCAATCTTAGAACAGTTCAAAAACGCCTACGATGAATACACCAATACCGAGCATTACAAGAAAAAGCAATCAGGAACATACGATATATTTGAGGACGGTTAATCAACCGTCCTCAAAAATTCGCTGACCTCAACCGCAGACGGCGGACAGCCTTTTATGAACTTATCAAAGCCTGATGTACAGTTCCCGCAACCAATGCGGACATTCTGTCCACCTATGCGGACATTCTGTCCACTTATGCCCGACTTGCCCTTGAACCCTTGTCCTACTGCGATTTTCCCGCCCCGATAATGTACACGGTTCAACCCGTTGATTAACGCCGAATAACATGCTGAACACGCCTTATCCTCGATTACGTTCGCCGCAAGCCGCTGAACCAATCCGCCGTCGGGTTTATCCATAACAGGTTTTTTGTCGGCGTTAATTTCAACAATATCTGTAGGGGCGAACTGTGTTCGCCCGTGTTCCCGCAAATCCATGTACTCCTGTAAATACTCTATTTCATCTACCGCATACCCTAACAACCCCGCACAATAACAATCAACCTCAAAAGGGTTCTCCCCGCATAACAGCATATTACGGGTTATGGGGTTGCCGCCCTCCTCGAAAGACAAATCGCCGCAAATCCCGTCAACCACGCAGAAATGCGTCTTAATTGCTTTATTAAGATATGCAATCGGCTTATGCAGTCCTATTTCGTGGAACCTGCGTTTCTCCCTGTCGGAAATGCACCCCTTCAGATTTTTGAAACAGCAGGTCATGCGTGTTTGACAATGTGCTTTTAACACAGGGACATTAATCAAAAAATCGGTATCAAGAGCTTTTTCAAAAATCTCGAAATTATACTCACCCGCTTGAACCCTGCGGACTTTATCGTCCTTTAAATCGTGGATAGGCACGTTATACTTCTCGCTTAACTTATCATACCCGCAGACCTTATACACCCGCTTGGTATTATCCCCGAGCCATGCACTCTCGATAATTTCTATATCCCGAATACCGTGTTCTCGCAGGAAAATTATAATCCCCTCGACTACTTCGGCATGGGTAGTTGCCCCCTCACTCGGGTGACGGGCAAGAACCATATTCGGCTTAATGCTCACACGCATAGCGTGCTTTGTTTTCGATACTCCGTAAAGTGCTTCATCGAGAGACGATGCTTTTAACAATTTCAATGTGCCGTTTAAAATATCACTGCTGTAATTAATCGTTATCATTATTTAATTCTTCCAATTCTTTTTCAATGTCAAAACGGGGGAATATTATATCTCCCTTAACCACGCTGTAACTGCGGTTGCTGTCCCATACCGCTTTCTCATAGGTCACGTCTGCTTCGGTAACACCGAGCTGCTCAAATACCTTAGGCATGGTTGATGGCATAAATGCCGTTAATAACGACGAGCAAATTCTGATTGTTTCAAGCAGGTTATACAGTACACAAGCCAATCTCGGCTTATCAGATTCCTCCTTAGCTAATATCCAAGGCGTTGTTTCGTCGATATATTTATTTGCCCTGCCGATTACCGTGAAAATCTCGCTCAAAGCTTGCGACAACTGCGGAATTTCAATAAACGAATCTACTTTCTCACGCAATGCCCCTGCCATTGTGATTAATTCATCATCGGTAGGGGACGCACACCCGGGCGTCCCGTTGGGGAGTGTACCGTCAAAATACTTAATCACCATTGCAACAGTACGGGAAACAAGATTCCCCAAATCGTTGGCTAAGTCGGTGTTTATACGGGTCAGCATTAATTTATTCGAGAAGTCCATGTCCCCGTTGAACGGCATGTCGCGTAATATCTGATACCGCACGCTGTCCACCCCGAACCGCTCACCGAGTATAAAAGGGTCAATGACATTTCCTGTGCTTTTCCCCATTTTCTTCCCGCCGAAGTTAATCCACCCGTGGGAATACAACCTCTTCGGCAAAGGCAGTTCTAACGCCATAAGAATAGCAATCCATATAATCGAGTGAAACCGCACTATTTCCTTAGCTGTCATCTGCACCACAGAGCCATTCCAGAATTTTTCAAAATCATTAAAAGTGTCGTTTTCGTATCCGAGAAGCGTTATATAGTTAGTGAGTGCATCAATCCATACATAAACCACATGCCCCTCATCAAAAGGCACAGGCACTCCCCATTTAAACGTGGTTCGTGAAACGCATAAATCCTCCAACCCCGGCTTAATGAAGTTGTTGACCATTTCATGAACACGGGTCTGCGGCTGAAGAAAGTCCGTTTCGGTAAGCAACTGCTCAATACGTTTGGCAAATGGCTCCATCCTCATGAAATAGGCTTCTTCCTTAGCGTCAATGACCTCCCGACCGCAATCGGGGCATTTCCCGTCGACTAACTGTGACGTTGTCCAGAACGATTCGTCCGGCACGCAGTATTTCCCTACATACTCGCCTTTATAGATATATCCCTTGTCGTGCAGCTTCACGAATATATTTTGAACTGCCGATTTATGATAATCGTCGGTGGTTCTGATATAACGGTCATAGCTGATGTTCATGAACTCCCACAGCTTTTTGAACCGCTCGGCGATTTCGTCAACATAGGCTTGGGTGTCCATTCCCGCTTTTTTGGCACTCTCCTCGATTTTCATGCCGTGTTCGTCTGTTCCTGTGGAGAACATCACGTCATACCCCTGCCAACGCTTATAACGGGCGATAGTGTCACAAGCAACGGTGGTATAACAATGCCCGATATGCGGGTTCCCCGACGGGTAATAAATCGGCGTAGTTATATAAAAAGTGTTTTTGTCCATAATGTCCTCGCATTTATATTATTTTGCTATTTATTATAGCATTATATATCATTTTTGGCAATATAGCAAAAAAATTAATTGAATTTTTTACATTTTTCACAAAAAAGGCTTGATTTTTTTGTAGCTTTCTATTATAATGTTAAGAACAACCTTATCGCGCTTGCAAATTTACGCAAGAGAGCAACGAGGCATGTAGGGGACGATGACCCTATCGTCCCGCCTAATTAAAATTAAGGAGTGACAGAGATTATGTCAAACAGATTGTTTCAAGGTGTGGTACATCAAATGCGTGAAGCCGTAGGGCGTGTGGTGGGTGTTATTGACGAGAATGCTACTATCGTAGCCTGCAGTGATTCTTCAAAAACGGGGACAAGCTGTGACTTTTTCTCCATTGACCTGAGTGAAACACACGATGTTTTCATTCGTGACGGGTATACATACAAGCCTTTCGGAATTCACCCTAAGCCTGATTATGCGGTGTTTGTGGAGGGTGTTGATGAAATTGCGGGGAAATACGCTTCGATTATGGCAATCTCTTTGACGGGGATTAAACAGTATTACGATGAGAAGTATGACCGCAATAACTTTATTAAAAATATCATACTTGATAATGTTCTTCCCGGGGACATAGGGATTAAATCAAGGGAGCTGCATTTCAACGCCGACATCAGCCGTGTTGTATTTTTGATTAACATTGTTTCAACTAATGATGTTTCTGCATATGAGATTATACAAAACCTGTTCCCCGACAAGAACAAAGACTTTGTGATTAATATAACCGAAAATGACATAGTCCTTGTTAAGGAAATCAAGAATAACATAGACATCAAGGATTTGGAAAAGCTGGCACGTTCTGTTTCCGACACGCTTTCCGGCGAATTCTTCACTCGTGTAAATGTGGGTATAGGTGCACCGGTTACAGGGATAAAAGACTTAGCCCGCTCGTTCAAAGAAGCCCAGATGGCTCTTGAAGTCGGAAAGGTTTTCGACACCGACAAGAACATCGTAAGCTATAACAACTTAGGCATTGCAAGATTAATATATCACCTGCCGACAACATTATGTGATACGTTTTTGAAAGAGGTGTTTAAGAAAGGTTCGATTGAGTCCCTTGACCATGAAACACTGTTTACTATTCAGCGATTTTTCGAGAATAATCTGAACGTCTCGGAAACCTCAAGAAAGCTGTTCGTACACAGAAACACATTAGTGTATCGCTTGGACAAAATCAAGAAATTAACCGGTCTTGATTTACGGGAGTTTGAACATGCGATTATATTCAAAATTGCACTGATGGTTAAGAAGTATTTATCAACCGACCCCATGAAATTCTGACGAACAATTGACAATGTACAATGTACAATTGACAATTAGTATAATTCACAGTAACTGCGTTAAAACAGACTTTGTTGTTAAATAATAAAAAATCTTCGCGGATGCGAATACCGAAATTGTCAATTGTCAATTGTCAATTGTAAATTGGAGTAACAATGGTAGAACTGAAAAACGTCGATGTTCATTATAGGGAGAGCGGTGTTGAAGCGTTAAACGATGTCAACATTCGCATCAACGACGGCGAATTCGTGTTTATAGTAGGCGACAGCGGTGCGGGGAAAAGCACACTGTTGAAGCTCCTCACTCATGAAATGCTGCCCACAAAGGGGCGGGTTTTCGTGAACGGCTACAACCTGTCTAAAATGAAGAAAAGCAAGCTGCCTAAGTTTCGGCGTTCAATCGGAATGGTGTTTCAGGATTTCCGGTTAATCCCGAATATGACGGTGTTTGAGAATGTTGCGTTCGTTTTGCGTGTCACCGACAGGAGCAAGAAGTTCATTCGCCAGCGTGTTCCGTATGTGCTGAACCTTGTGAAATTAGCCGACAGAGCCAAGTCATATCCTTCGCAGCTTTCCGGCGGAGAGCGGCAGAGGGTGGGCATTGCTCGTGCTTTTGCGACTGACCCGGGGCTGATAATTGCGGACGAGCCTACCGGAAACATCGACCCGAGGCTGTCTTATGAAATAGTTGAGCTGTTAATGGACATTAACAAATGCGGGACTACGGTTTTAATGGTGACGCACGAGCATGATTTGGTTCAGTATTTCGGGGGAAGAATAATAAATCTTAAAGACGGCTGTGTGGTTTTCGATGATTATATTCAAGGGAAAAACGAAGGTTAGGAGGCAGGGATTATGAAATGGAACAACTTCACATTCCTTGTCAGACAGGGAGTGACCTCGGTATGGTATAACCGAATGATGTCCTTCGCCAGCTTTTGCATATTAATGGTGAGCCTGCTGTTAGTGGGATTGGCAGTTCTTGCGGCTTTGAACATCAACATCATATTGTCGTTTATCGAAAATAAAAATGAGGTTATGGTGTATACCGAAGGCGACTTAACCCCGATTGAAATTGCCGAAATTTCCGAAACGCTTATGAAAAGTGCATATGTGTCTGCGGGCGGAGTGCGGTTCTATTCAAAAGAGGATGCGTGGGACGATTGGCAGAACAACTATCCCGATTATTACACGATTTACGGCAACATGGACTATAACCCCATGCCGAATACGCATATTGTCACGGTTAATGACTTAACCATGATTTCGTCAGCGGTCAACGAGTTCAGGGGTGTTGAGGGGGTTATAAAAGTCAGTGCCCCGTATGACTTTGCAGAGTTTTTAATCGGCGTGCGGACAACATTAACAGTTATAGGCAGTGCGGTTATTCTCGCACTAATCATAGTCAGCCTTGTTATAATTTACAATACCTCGCGAGCCAGCGTTTTTTCACGTCGGCAGGAAATTAATATAATGAAATATGTGGGTGCCACCAACGCATTCGTGAAGATTCCTTTTTTCATTGAGGGGATGTTCATTGGTGTAATTGCGGGGGCGGTTTCGTGGATTTTAACCAAGTTAGCGTATGAATCCGTGATGACTGTGTTCAGCGGTGATATGACATTGTGGCAGGCGTTGGAGTTCTCGAATTTAATTGAGTTTAACGAGGTAATATGGTATGTGCTTGCCGCTAATTGTACTGCGGGTGCGGTTTTAAGCGCGGCAGGAATAATTATGAGTATGGGGAAACATTTAAGGGTATAACAACATGAATTGTGTAGGGGCGAACTGCATTCGCCCGTTAAGGAGCAGAACATTACGATGAATAAAAAAGTTTCGGTGGGCGTTTGCGTCAGCTTAATAGCCATAGCCTGTGCGGTTACGTTTGTTGTAACCTGGACGGTGTCGTTCAACATGTACAATGAGCGTTTTCCCGGGTTCACCCAACGTGACGAAATCAGCTCGAAGCTACAGGAAATTGACGCATTTGTCCGCAACAACTATCCCGGCATTATTGACGATTCTCAGATTGCCTACGGAATATTCAACGGGTATATTTTGGGAATTGGCGATAAGAATACTGTGTATATGACAAAGGAAGAATATTCCGAGTTTCTTATAACACAGGAGGGTGAGGTCATAACCTGCGGGATTATTCCCGAGAAGCAGGACAGTGGTTACGTTGTTGTTTCCGAGGTGTATTACGGGACTTCTGCGGCGGCTGTCGGCATTCAAAAGGGCGACACCATTATTTCAATCGACGGGAACAACGTGCTTGACATTGGTACGGACGCCGCAATAAAGCTGCTTGAGGGTGAGGAGGGGACACGAGTTCACATAACCGTTCAAAGGGAGGGTGAGGTTTTCGGATATCCTCTTGTTCGGCAGGCGATTGAGGTGGTTTCGGTTGAATATGCCGTTGTGAATAATGTGGGCTTCATTCGCATAATCTCGTTTAATAAGCTTACGGCAGAGCAGTTTAATTCGGCGTTGCAGGCGGTTCTTGAGCATGTGGGCGAACCCGCTTTCGACGAGGAAGAACCCCGGCAAACCAAAGCGATTGTTATCGACGTGAGGCAGGTAACAAGCGGGTATTACGATAATCTCGGTGAAATTCTCAGTCCGTTTATCGGAAGTGAGCTGATTGCCCAAACACAATTGCGGAATAATCTCACTAACGATTTTATAACAACCACCGGTGAAAAAACCGTTGACGTTCCTGTGATAATTATGGCGGATTCAGCGACCTCGGGAACGCCCGAGCTTATGGCGGCATCACTGAAAACTTTTGCAGGTTCGATAATCGTCGGGAATAATACAATGGGGGACGCCACACTTCAAACCCTGCACAGGTTCAAGGATTTAAGCGGGGTGCTGATGACGATTGCACAAATCAGACCGACGGATTTTGAATATGCCGGTGTGGGGATTGCCCCGGATTATGCCATCGATACGGGAGGCGAAACCATATATGAGTTAAGCAGGCTGGCAGAGCTTGAAAACATAACGGAAATAACCGACCCGTATATCATAAAAGCATTTGAAATAATAGAAACAATTACATAATAGATTTAAATAACTTGAGGAGGACACATTAATGCCTAAAACAATCTTAACGCAAGAGGGACTTAAAAAATTAGAAGAGGAGCTTGAGGTTTTAAAAACCGTTCGGCGGCGTGAAGTCGCAGAGAAAATTAAAATTGCTTTATCCTTCGGCGACCTTTCGGAAAACTCGGAATACGATGAGGCGAAAAACGAGCAGGGGATTATCGAAGCCCGTATCGCTCAAATAGAAAATACGCTGATGAATGTGGAAATTCTCGACTCGGAGAGTTTGACCACTGACGAGGTTCAAATCGGTAATAAAATAAAAATCAAGAACCTCGATAATAATAAAATTCTCGATTTGTGGATGGTGGGTTCAAAGGAAGTCGATATGAAAGCCGGAAAAATCAGTGACGAGTCTCCTGTGGGCAGTGCCTGCATGGGGAGGAAGGTCGGCGACCAAGTCGATGCGGAAGCTCCCGCAGGAGTAACACGGTATGAGATTTTGGAGATTTCAAAATAATTAATAATTAATAAGGAATAATGAATAATGAATAGTGACGTAATTGCACCGGAGTTGACTGAAGAGGAAATTCTTGCCGGATTAAAAGAGCAGAACCGATTAAGAACCGAGAAGCTCAACGCCCTTAAATCACAAGGGCAAAGCCCCTATTTACAGACTAAATATCCTGTGGATACACTTGCAGAAAATATCCATGATAACTTCGATAATTTGGAAAACAAGGATGTTGTTATTGCGGGCAGGATAACGAGCTGGCGGGACATGGGTAAGGCGAATTTTATTGATATTCGTGACTCGAGCGGACGGATTCAGGTATATGTGAAAATCGACGATGTGGGCGAAGAGTTATTTAATGAATTCAAGACGTGGGACTTAGGTGACATGGTTGGCTTAAAAGGCTTCGTGTTCAGAACTCGGCGGGGGGAAATATCGGTTCACGCTAAGGAGATGACCCTGCTCGCAAAGTCCTTGCACCCGTTACCTGAGAAGCACCACGGCTTGCGTGATAAGGAAGAGCGTTATAGAAAGCGGTATCTTGATTTAATCGCCAATCCCGATGTTAAGGATGTGTTTGTTAAACGGTCATTGATATTACGGGAAATCCGTGCTTATTTAGATGGATTGGGGTTTCTTGAAGTAGACACGCCTGTTCTGCATACCTTGGAAATCGGGGCGGCGGCACGCCCTTTCATAACCAAGCATAACGCACTCGATATAAAGATGTTTTTGCGGATTGAAACCGAGTTATACCTCAAACGCTTAATCGTCGGCGGGTTTGACAAGGTTTATGAGGTGGGCAGGATTTTCCGGAATGAGGGAATGGACTCCACTCATAATCCGGAATTCACCTCCATTGAGTTATATCAAGCGTATACCGATTATTTTGGGATTATGGATTTAATTGAGGATATGTACCGCCATTTGTGTAAGAAAATCTGCGGCTCTGACACGGTAGTTTACAATGGGGTGGAAATTGCATTAGGTAAGCCGTGGAAGCGGATGACCATGTGTCAATCAGTTGAGCTTTACACCGGAAAAACCGGCGTAAAAGGCAACGAGTTAATCGCTTTATTCGAGGAGCATGTGGAGGATAAGTTAATCCAGCCTACGATAATCTACGATTATCCGGTGGAGAATTCGCCACTTGCCAAAAGAAAAGCTGATGACCCGGATTTCACCGAGCGGTTCGAGTTTTTCATAAACGCCTGCGAATTCGGGAACGCTTTCTCCGAGCTTAATGACCCGCACGACCAGCGGGCTCGCTTCGAGAAGCAGGTGAATGAAAAGAGGGCTCAGGGTGCCGATGCAGATGTGGACGAGGATTATATTCTGTCATTAGAATACGGGCTGCCCCCTACAGGAGGATTGGGCTTAGGGGTGGACAGGTTGGTTATGTTATTGACCGACAGTGCGTCAATAAGAGATGTGCTGTTGTTCCCGACGATGAAGCCGTTATAGGTAAATGAAGTATGTCAGACAATAATGATAAGCGTGAATTATTAAAACTTAGGCAGGGCTTAATCGAGGAGGAGGAAAGTGAAATTCTCTCCGAGGAGAAGCCCAATGCTTACGTTATGCCTAAGGGTAAGGCGGCGGTGGAAAACTTTTTTTATCACAACAAGTTTTATGTAATCGTTGCGGCTTTTTTTGCGGTTGTAATCGCATTTTTAATATTTTCGATTGTTGCAAAGGAAATAGGTGACATAAGGATTTTAACAATCGGGACAACCTTAGACGCTTCATCTGTTCTGTTTTTGAAAATGGGCAGTATAGAGGAAGCGTTTGAGTTATACACTCCCGATTTTGACGGGAACGGGAAAATCCACGTTTCTAATTATTTTATCACCCTTTATGAAAACTATGGGGTTGCCGCTGACACCATTCACGGGAATACCATTAAGCTGTTCGGGGAAATGCAGGAGGGTGAGGCGTTAATAATTATGGGGGACAGGGGTGCTTTTGAGTTAATCGCAGGGGACACTGAACCCGAGTTGGAACGCTTTTTCCATAATCTTCATGAGCGTTATCCCGATGACCCTAATGTAATCGACAGTGTTTTCTACAGCGTAAAAGGCACGCCGCTTGCGTTGGCAGCAGGGCTGACCGACGAGGAAAGCGAGGATATGTTTATCGCAGTCCGTATGAATATGGGGGCGGCAAATATATCCGAAGCCAAGGCGGCGGCGAACTTAGAAAAAGCGTGGATTGTTATGGATAATATTGTAAGTGATAATAAAATAAACGAATAGAAAATGGTGTGTCTTTTTTAATTAAGACACACCCGGTTTCATTTTTCGTTATCGTCGACTTCCTGCTTACCCTGCTCGGCGTCGTTATCGAATAAAGCGTTGAGCCTGCCGTAGCGATTAGTTTCGTATTTATTAATCGTTACATTTTCAAATAAAGGGTTTATGCGGTTGTTGGGGTTAACCCTTGCACTGTTACCGTGCAGCTTCCTCATTTTATCGTTTCTGTTAATCATTTAAATTCACCTCGTTATATTTTTTGCGGAAAGAGGCAAATTATGCAGTTTAAAAGAAAATCATTCCTAAAACTATTATTGCTCGGTATAGGTTATATGGTGATGGGCAATTTAATGGCGACGATTATGATGATTTCGTTAGGCGGGTTCGCTATGAGTGTGGCAATAATGAGCATGGCGGCGTTATTCGCCGCAGTGATATATTTGTCGTTGGTGTTCATTCCCGCTTATAAGGACGGCATGACCGAGCATGCTGCATTACTTAATAAACGGGTGGAAAGTGTTCCGAAGTTTCGGTGGATGATTGTGGGGGTAATCCTTTTTGTAATTTCGATAGTCCCGACAATATTATTCATGCTCGGTATTGTAAACGCAGGTGTTTTTAGAATTATAAGCGGGGCAGTTTATCCTTTGTCGCTGTTGCTTACGGGTGAGGAGCTTGTTATACTGCCTTTCGCTCCGTTTGTGTTTTTGGGGTTCTATACCTTAACCATACCTGCTTGCCACTTAGGGTTCTGGTGCGGGGTTAACGACAAGCTGAATTCATCGAAAATCATGTATAAATAAATTTAAGCGAGGTTATGATTTATGATACTTGTGACGGGCGGTGCCGGGTATATCGGCAGTCATACCTGTGTTGAATTATTAAATTCCGGGTATGACATAGTTGTTGTTGATGATTTTTCTAATTCTAAACCCGCTGTAATCGACATGATAAAACAGCTTTCCGGTAAGGGCTTTAGGTTTTATGAAGCGGACATTTGCGATAAATCGAAAATAGAGCAGATTTTTTGTGAAAATGACATATCTCATGTAATTCACTTTGCGGGGTATAAGGCGGTTGGGGAGAGCGTTAGTGAGCCTTTGAAGTATTACATGAACAACGTGTTCGGGGCGGTTAATTTACTTGAGGTAATGGGTCGGTATAATTGTAAAAGGTTGGTGTTCAGCTCGTCGGCGACGGTTTACGGTGTCCCCGAAAAAGTCCCTGTTACCGAGGATATGCCGCTTTTTGCAATTAATCCTTACGGGCGGACAAAGCTGATAATTGAGAAAATCTGCGGTGATTTATATAATTCGGATAATGAGTGGGAGATAACCCTGCTGAGGTATTTCAACCCTGTCGGGGCTCACGAAAGCGGTAAATTAAAGGAAGACCCCAACGGCATTCCGAATAATCTCATGCCGATTATATTACAGGCGGCAACAGGAAAAATCCCGTATCTGAATATATATGGAAACGATTATGATACTCCTGACGGGACTTGTGTTCGGGATTATATCCATGTTGTGGATTTGGCGAAGGGGCATATTTCCGCCCTCAATAACATGAAAAAAGGTGTCGCCGTGTATAACCTCGGGACGGGTAGGGGGTATTCGGTTTTGGAAATGGTTGAGACGTTTAAGCGGGTCACAGGGGTTGATGTGCCTTACAGGTTCGCTGAAAGGCGTTCGGGGGACGCTGCACAATGTTGGTCTGACCCGACAAAGGCGGAGAGAGAGCTTATGTGGAGGGCAGAATTAGGCATTGACAGAATGTGCCGGGATGCATTTCGGGGGAGGAGCTGAGGTCATAATTTATCGTTAATTGTACGATTATGTATTAAACATGGTACGCATTTAGCATACATGGTATTGACTAAAAATACTAAGTATGTTACAATTATGGAAAAGTATTTCCTTATAAAGGAAAAAGAGGAGGAAAATATGAAGAAAAAGTTAATATCGTTTATTGTTACATTTGCGATGGTGTTATTATTACTGCCGTCGACGTTTGTTGTTATGGAGAGCAGTGGTGCTGTAACAAGAACTACAAACGGACTCTTTAATATTGGCTCACCGGGTAGCTGGGATTTTGAATACTGGAAAGACAAAGGAACAGCAACTATGTATGCCAATGAGAATGGCACGTTTACAGGTGAGTGGGACGTCAGAGATGAACATACAGGTACGGGTGCGGGCAATGTCCTGTTCCGTTCGGGCAAAAAATTCGGAACGCCCGCAAACATTACACATCCTTACACCTACTATGACGAAATCATACTTAAATATGATGCAACACACGAACCGCTTGACAAAAACTCTTTACTGTGTGTTTACGGGTGGACAACGGATGCTGTTGATACTGTGGAATGGTATATTATTGACAGCTGGGGTGATTATGCAAAAGGAAGAGCCACCAATCCATTTATAACTAAGTATGCAGACTACACAATAGACGGAGGTACATATGAGCTTTATGTATCGACCGAAAGAGACGGTGAACCCTCTATATTCGGAGATAATGATACTTTTCTGCAGTATATCGCTATACGTACTGAAAGACGTACAGGCGGCGGAACTGTTTCGGTTTCCGAGCATTTTGATGAATGGGAAAGGCAAGGCTTAAACATAAGCGGTGCTTTATACGAGGTTTCGTTCTGTGCGGAAGCGTACGGTTCTGCGGGTTCAGCTTTTGTCACTGCCCTTTATTTGGAATATGGCGATACTGTATTATGCAGTTGTACTGCGAGAACTGCCGCTGACTGTACTGTTTGTGAATTCTGCAACACAGGTATAGCAGGTGCGGAACATATGGCAGGTCCGCCCGATGACTGTAATGCAGGCTTGAAGTGCAGTAATTGTGCGGTTATGGTGATTGCGGTGGGTACACCGTGCACGCCTTCTTCCGCGAACTGCATAGAATGCATGGTATGCGGCAGACAAACAAACGGAGGCACACATGTTTGGTCAACGAGCGGGGACTGTAGTGACTGTGACAGATGTACAACTACTCCATTTGATTCCCACCAGAATAGCGGACGCACGGGAGGTGTTTGTACAGGTGCTGTAATATGTGCAAGAGCCGCTTGTAATGTGCAAATCGAACCTGCAGGTACATGCCTTTGGTCGACAACCGACTGTAAAGCGTGTACGGTATGCACTGCCACGAGAACAGCGTTTTGTGCTAACGGGACTTTAAAATGTGCGGCTTGTCAGACAGCATGTACACACGATTTCGATAGCGGAACCGGCGGTTCTAATTGCAAATTATGTACTATATGTCTACTTATAGATTCTGCACAAACCCCTTGCACTGAATGTGCTGATTGTCAATGTGACCACAGTTCATGCGGAACTCTTGCAACCGATTGCACAAAACACGGTTGCGGTGCGGATAAAGCTTCTGCAAGCCATGCAACACATACAAATTATGCGGGTAACTGTGCTAATGCGGTTCTCTGCGGAAATTCTACAGGTGCGGGAACTTGTCCTGTTGTGAGATTACCCGTACAAACAAGTCACACAAACGGTTCGCAGACACAAGCCAACTGCACAACTGCAATTACTTGTGACAGAGCGGGCTGTACCCAGATTTCTACAGCGGCGGGAACGCACGCAACACATACGAATTATGCGGGCAACTGTAACACTGCGGTTACTTGCGGTAACACTATCGTAGGCGGTACATGTGCAGCTGTGATATTAGCGGCACAAACCGGACATACAGCGGCAGGCGTTCAAACAGACTGTCAAGCAGATGTGTTATGTTCCAGAACCGGCTGTACACAAGTAGCAATTGCGGCGATTGCGGGTGGGCATATCCCTGATGAATATCCCGGAACTTGTTTAAGTGCTATAACCTGCTCAAGAACTGACTGTACACAAGAAGCGTTACCCGGCAATGCAAGCCATGCTTGGGGCCCGGCTACCGGAACACCTGCAACATGTACAGACGCAGGTACAAGTGAAACAGCATGTACTCGCTCCGGCTGTACTGTTGTAAGCACAACTACACCTGCCGCCTTAGGGCATAGCTTTGGTGAATGGACTCGAGTCGGCGATACAAATGAATGGGAAAGAATATGTGTAAGAAGCAGTTGTTCTGAAAGAGAAACTCAAATCGTTGAGAATGGTGACCCTGACTGTGACCATGAATTTGACGGTTCAGAAGATGTAACAAAGCTGCCGACATGTTCGGAATTAGGCGAAAGAACTGTTAGTTGCTGGAAATGTACTGCATTTGTTATAGAATCGATTGCTATGATTTCACACACCGAGTCATCACTTCTTACAACAGCGGCGACTTGTTTAACAAACGGAAGAGAGTATACCGAATGTACCGAGTGTGAATTTGAAATGAGTTCAACCCCGATTAATGCACTCGGACACGATTTCGGAACAAGCAAAAACAACGGTACACACGAATGTGACCGTGCGGGCTGTACAGTAACCGAGAATTGTTCACCTAATACAGCGGGTGCGACATGTTCAACTTGCGGGTATCTTACTCCGACAGGAACAACAACCACACCTACCGACCCCGGAACGACTACTCCTACTACGCCGACAACTCCTACCACTCCCACAACTCCATCTACCCCGGGCAACGACGTGGTAATGGACGATGATGTGATTGAGGATAAGGTAATTCTCGACATTCTCAAGAGTGATGAACCGGTTATCGACCTTTCAAAGGTTGATGGCTCGGTGATTTCCGAGGATATGCTGCAGGCGATTAAAGAAAACGGTGTAGACGTTGAGGTAGTTCTCGAAAACGGGTTCAGCTTTACGATTGTGGCTGATTCGATTACCGCTAATGCGGCTGCGTTTGACCTGAACATCGAGGTTTATGTCAATGACAAGGCAACAACGATTGACAAGGTTAAGCTTCCCGCAAACTCAATCGTAATAGCTCCCGATTTCTCCGGCAAATTCGGGTTTGAAATTGAGTTTACTTTCACAGCGGCACAGCTTGCTGAAGCGGGTATAGACGGCAATAATGCTAAGCTTTTCTACATCAACAAGGACGGGATAGTAACCGATTTAGGCAAGGCTAAGTTAAACGCTGACGGTTCTGTGACATTCACAATCGACAGTGCGTCCTACTACGTTCTCTCCGAGGAAGCTCCGGTTGAAGAAAACCCCAACACAGGTGTTATTGTTGGCGTAACAGCGGTAATTCTTGCAGGTGCGACAATCGGTATCAGCAGAAAGAGAAAAGTGTATAATTCGATGATTAAGTTATAATCAGTCAATCAATAAACAAACGCTTCCCGAAAGGGAAGCGTTTGTTTGGGTTAAACTAAGAAATCATTGAACCCTTGCTTATTATTCTCCCTGTTTGTGCATTGATAACATAGCTATAAAAGTTATCATGAATTATCCACACAAGAATGTCGTTAAAGCATTATTATAAATTATATCGTTTATACAGATGTTTGTCAATATACCATACTTTTTAGATAAACGCATAAAAACCGGACATACTATACAGAATTCATAATTACACGGAGGGTTTATGAAATCTGTATGGCTTGACACGATTAATAATTCACATAATTCTAAACCCCCGAGCTTCCCCGCTTTAGGCAAGAACATCAAAACTGATGTTTTGATTATCGGCGGCGGAATGGCGGGGATTTTATGTGCATATTTTTTGAAAAAAGCAGGCGTTGATTATATTTTAGTTGAGGGTAACAGAATAGGCTCGGGTATTACTAAAAACACCACTGCAAAAATCACAAGCCAGCACGGGCTTATTTACGATAAACTTATAAGAACCGCAGGAGTGGAAAAAGCCGCCATGTACCTCAAAGCAAATCAGTCGGCTGTCGGGAAATTTAAAGAGCTTGCCAAAGAATTCCCGTGCGGGCTTGAAGAGAAGAGTGCGTATGTTTATTCGCTGAAGGACACAAACGCAATTGAGCGGGAGGTTCGGGCGGTGAATTCCCTCGGTTTCCCTGCAAGCTTTATTGAAGAAATACCCCTGCCGTTTAAAACAGCAGGGGCGGTTAGGTTTGAAAAGCAGGCACAGTTTAACCCGCTGGAGTTCCTTTATGGGATTGCACGGGATTTAAATATTTATGAGAATACTTTTGTAAAGGAGCTTGCGAAAAATATTGCGGTTACTAATAAGGCGAAAATAAAAGCTGAGAGAATTATAGTAGCCACGCATTTCCCTTTCCTGAACAAGCACGGGAGTTATTTTCTGAAAATGTATCAGCACAGGTCTTATGTGATTGCACTTGAAAATACACCGGACATTGACGGTATGTACCTTGAAGAAACTCAAGACGGCTTGTCGTTCAGGAATTATGGGAATCTGCTGTTAATTGGAGGTGGCGACCACAGAACAGGTTCATTGGGCGGAAAATGGCGTGTTCTGCGAAGATTCGCCAAAAAGTATTACCCCAATTCAATCGAGAAATATACATGGGCGACGCAGGACTGCATGACGTTGGACGGTGTTCCGTATATCGGGCGGTATTCCGACAGTGTGAGGGGGTTATATGTCACTACGGGGTTCAATAAGTGGGGCATGACCGGTTCTATGGTTGGTGCAATGATTTTGACGGATATGGTTATGGGGAGGAAAAACCCGTATGCCGCTGTATATTCACCCGGTAGAAGTATATTAAAACCGCAGTTACTGCTTAATGGTGTTTCTGCTGTTGGGAATTTGCTGACACCTACTGTACCGAGGTGTCCACATATGGGCTGTGCACTTAAGTGGAATAAAACCGAGCAGACATGGGATTGCCCTTGCCACGGTTCACGATTTAAAAGAGATGGAAAGCTGATTAATAATCCGGCAACGGGGGATTTGAAATGAAATTCGACGGTTATTATTTCAAGCATCAGAATGAGAAAAACACAATAGCGTTTATTCCGGGAATTGCAGACGGTTGCAGGTTTATTCAGGTTGTTACCGATGATAAGGCGTATTGGTTTGACGGGTTCGGGAAATGCAGATTTAGCGATAAAGGTGCGATTATTGATATTCAAAACGATGAGGTGTGCATAAAAGGACAAATTCGCTACGGGAAACTAACCCCTTTAAAATATGATATAATGGGGCCTTTTAAGTATTTCCCTATGGAGTGCCGCCACGGAATTATAAGCATGCGGCATAAGCTGTGTGGTTGGGTTAGTATAAACGGGAAAACTACAGATTTTAGCAGTGGACTCGGTTATATCGAAAAGGACAGCGGTGTTTCTTTCCCGAAATCTTATTTGTGGATGCAGTGCAATTTTATGAGGAATTGCTCGGTTTCGGTGTCTGTTGCTGATATACCGTTTATGGGGTTGCGATTTAAGGGGTGTATCTGCGTTGTTTATTACAAAGGCAGGGAATATAGGCTTGCGACGTATCTCGGGGTAAGGGTTTTGTGCTGTAATTCTGAGAGAGTTGTTCTAAAGCAGGGCAGGTATGTACTTGTTGTGAATGTTTCACCTCAAAAGGGACACAGATTGCCCGCTCCGCAAAACGGGAAAATGAGCAGAATTATTACAGAGTGTTTGGCTTGTCCCGCTCGGGTGCGGTTTTTCGAGAAAGGCAGGCTGTTGTTTGATTTGAGGAGTGACAGGGCGAGTTTTGAGGTGTCAACAAATTTATAAGTTTTTGTTGTATTAGGGAGCAGCTTAAAAAACTGCTCCCTAATTAATTATTTATCGCTACCTGGTTTATGACGGTTTCCTGATTGCTTTTTACTGTTATTGTTCCCGTTGTCGGCTTTATCGCTCGCAAAAGATGTTTGTCCTTTCGCCTTTGCCTTGCGGACTTCCTTCGGGTCGATTTGACTGTCTTTCGGCATATTAATCACCTCAGACTTATTATTTGCAAATATAATTTGAATATCCATGCTTGTCATATTTGTCCGGGGTTCATAATATAATTTATAAAAAAACATGAGGTTATATTATGGATATTCGTAAAAATAAGCTGCCGTTGACGCTGGCATTTTTAGTCTGCTTTCTTGTGATTGCATTTACGTTTAATGTGAATAACCCCACTGTTCCCGTTAATGCGGGAGCGGATGGGAGAATGACGATTATTTTAGACGCAGGGCATGGCGGAATGGATGGTGGCTGTGTCGGTATAAACGGTGAATTGGAAAAGGACATCAACCTTGCCATAGTTAAGAATCTTCAACAGCTCTTAGAATTCTCCGGGTTTAATGTAATTCTTACGAGGGGTGAAGACCGTTCCATGCACAGTGAGGGTGTTACGGGGATACGCAACCAGAAGGTCTCCGATATGCAAAACCGCAAGGCTGTTGTAGACGCTCACCCGAACAGCTTGTTCTTCTCTATCCACCAGAATAAGTTCACTGACTCGGTTTATTACGGCGGGCAGATGTTCTATACCCCAAACCACAGCGATAATTATATGCTTGCACAGCTTTTGCAAAACAGCATTGCAGAAATTCAAGAGGGTAACAACCGTGAAATTAAAATAATTGACAACGAGCTGTTTTTGTTTAAGTCCACAGCTCAGCCTGCTGTGCTTATTGAGTGCGGGTTCTTGTCTAATGCAGGTGACGCAGCTAATTTAAGTGACCCCGATTATCAAAAGAAGATTGCGTTCGCCATCTATAAAGGGATTATGCAATACCTCGATGGCGGTGAATTACCCGAAGTGACGGAGAATAACCCGTCAGCATAAGTTATCCTGCATTTCGCAAAGCGTTCTCAACCGCTTTCTTTATGACTGTGCCGGAATTAGTCGCTCCTGTAACCCCGTCAACATTTATTCGTTGTTCGCTAATCATATCATCTATTATTATTTCTGCGACAACGCCGCGGTCGTTATGGTGTTCGATAAGCTCAATATGTGTCATTTCGCCGTCTTTCACGGTAACAGCCGCTTTAACGTAAAGGAAGCCCACATCATATTCCCCGATGTAAGTACCGTCGGGGATTTTCGTTGTGTCAACTTCAGTGATAATCGTGTTTTTGACTTTATTCTGATATGAGGCTACCCCTGCCATGTAGTAGGCGAAGACCGCTCCCGCAGTCGCTAAAACGCAGATTGTGATTATTATAATCTTCTTTTTCATTTTTTTCCTGCCTTTCGGATAATATTGTGTATTTGTTTGGTTATTTTTAGAGGAACCTCGCTTTTATTTCGTGTTCCCGAGAATATAACAGTTCCTGCATGCTTCATTCCCGAAACATGGAAGAATTCCCTTATTGCTTTTACCGTTCCTGTGCTTTGCCCTGCGAGCTTGTCGAACGGAGCAGGTGTACTGCAGGTTATGAGAATGAGATATTTCTGTTTTTGTGACAGTTTCGGTTTTGGGATAAAGCTGTTGTTATCGTCGAAAGCAACCCCGACTAATCTGTCAAACATATTTTTTAATGGGGCAGAAACATTCGCAAAATAAGTAGGGCAGGCGACAGTTACTAAGTCACATTCTTTAATTAGCCGCTCGATTTCTTTAATGTCATCATTTATAACACAAGAACCGATTTTCTTACAGCCCATGCACCCTTTACAGTATGTTATGTCTTTTTTGTATAAGTCGATATATTCAATTGTGAACCCGCTTTCCCCTGCTTTTTGAACAGCAGTATCAAGCATATTTGCCGCATTACCCGAGCTGCGTGGGCTTGCCAAAATTGCTAACATCTTTTTCATAATATCCCTTTCATCAGCATGGCAAACCCGTCTTGCATAAACCGCTCTTTTGAAATGCTCATTGCTTTATTAATATACATTTCTTTTTTATGTGCCATAATAATCACTCCGCTGATTGCTGACCATAATGTGAACGTCGCCTGCAAAGCCGGAACATCAAGGCGGCTGTGTTTTATATAATCCTCAATAATATGGTTGATTTCCTCGCCGACTTGGTAAATACTTATGAGAATTGCCTCGGATTCGTCCTTTGGAATCTTAATCTCACCTATGATGCTTTCAAAATAAGTCGGGTATTTGTTATAAAATTCGCTGAGGGCGTTACAAATGGCGTAATACCCTTCGGGGAATCCCGGATTGTCTTTCAAAGCGGTTTCTATAGCTGTTTTAAGAATTGTGATATGCTCCAATATAATATGGTTGAAAATCTCGTCCTTACTTTTGAAATAAGCGTATAGAGTGGACTTGCTGTAGCCTGCGGCGATTGCAATATCATCCATCTTGGTATATGCAACACCCCTCTCTGCGAATAGGTTTTTCGCCGCTTCGATAATACTGTTTTTGTGGAATTCTGCGAGTTTTTCTTTTTTAGAAGTCATGATGTTCTCCTTTAAATGTACCGATAGTATGAACATTGTACCATGAGTATGATTATTTGTCAAGGGGTTTCTTCTTGATTTCATAAAAAAAATATGTTATACTTGTTTTTATGAAACATAAAACATTATACATATGCACTGAATGCGGGCATGAACACCCGAAATGGAACGGACAATGTGCCGGCTGTAAGTCATGGAATGTCCTCGAAGAGGCAACCTTAGGGGACGCACATCCGAGCGTTCCGAATAATTATACCCCTGTATCCGTTCGGAAATTGGACGATATTAATTGTGACGATGATGTTCGCTTGGACACGGGGACGGGCGAGCTTAACCGTGTTTTAGGGGGCGGATTGGTGAAAGGCTCATTAGTCCTGCTTTCCGGTGAGCCGGGTATTGGTAAGTCTACGCTGTTACTTCAAATATGCGGTTCAATGAAACAAAAAATCCTCTATGCTACCGGGGAGGAAAGTGAACGTCAGCTTAAAATTCGGGCAGACCGCCTCGGAATAAAAACGCCGAATTTGCTTATTGCACAAAGCACCGACTGTTCCGGAATAATCGCCGCAATTATACAAAACTTACCTGATGTTGTAATAATAGACTCTATACAGACAATGCGGCTCAGCTCAATTACCTCCGCACAGGGAAGCGTTACACAAGTGCGGGAATGTACCAATGCGTTGATGGCGGTCGCTAAAAATAAAGAAATCCCGATTTTTGTAATCGGGCATGTGAATAAGGACGGCGGGATTGCGGGACCTAAGGTGCTTGAGCATATTGTAGACACGGTGCTGTATTTCGAGGGGGACAGGCAGCTGTCCTACAGAATTCTTAGGGCGGTCAAGAACCGTTTCGGCTCAACCAACGAAATCGGTGTGTTTGAAATGCGTGACAGGGGGTTGCACGAAGTCCCCAATCCTTCCGAAATGCTGCTTTCCGGCAGACCGAACGGCGTTTCCGGCATTAGCGTGTTATGCACTATGGAGGGGGCAAGACCCATTTTAGCGGAAATACAGGCGTTGGTGACGAAAAGCGGGTTCACCGCTCCGAGGAGGGTATCTAACGGGTTTGATTATAATCGCCTTTGCCTTATTTTAGCGGTTTTAGAAAAGCGGACAGGGTTGTTTTTCGGTGGGTGTGATGTTTACATTAATATAATCGGCGGGTTAAGGGCGGACGAGCCTGCCGCAGATTTAGCAATAGCACTTGCATTATATTCCGGGATAACCGACACCCCCATTCCCGAGGATGTGGCAGTGTTCGGGGAAATCGGGTTAGGCGGGGAAATAAGAAGCGTGAGTAATACACCGGAACGGGTTCGGGAGTGTATGCGAATGGGGTTTGCAACGTGTATAATCCCGAAAGCGGCGTTGAAGCAGTTGGACAAGAGTGAGAACTATGGTATAAAAATCATCGGTGCGGCGAATTTGCCGCAGATGTTTAAGGCGATTGAAAATATTTAAATGCATTGTTATAACAAATATCCCTTACTACCTCGCCGAGCGTTTCTGTGTCGGCGGGGTATTCGCCGTTTTCGACCCATGTCCCCAGCAGATTACACAGAATTCTGCGGAAATACTCATGCCTTGTGTAACTCAGAAAGCTCCTTGAATCGGTCAGCATGCCTATAAAATTCCCGAGAACCCCTGCATTTGCATAAGCGGTTAATTGTTCAATCATGCCCGCCTTAGTGTCGTTGAACCACCATGCCGCCCCGAACTGCATATTCGGGAAGCACCCCGCTAATGTCGCAAGGAACATATTATCGGCAGGATTAAGCGAATACAGGATTGTTTTAGGGAGGTTTTCTATATTGTTAAGGAGCCCTGCCAACGCATTATTATCCTGTGTGGAAATGCAGTCGAACCCCGTGTTTGCACCGATTTTATTGAACATTCGGGAATTCACGTCACGGTGTACGTTAAAATGTAGCTGCATTACCCAGCTACGTTTTGCGTATTCATTTGCACAAAACAGCAGTAACTCATTATCGGGGGTGCTTATATGACTAAGTCCGTGGTCGGCAATACAGCAGCCGTGTTCATTGAAATAGTCCATGCGTTCGATTAAATGTGCTTTAATCTCGTCAATCGGTCTGTCGCTGTTTAACAATCTGTCGGGGCGGAATGTCGGGATTACATTTACGTCCCACGAAGAATCGTTCTTCATTTTAATGTGCCATTCCAATGAATCGTCGGGGTCATCAGTTGTGCCGATTGCGGTGACGTTTGAGGCTTTGATGATTTTTCTGACTGTTAAGCCTTTGCGTAATTTTTCATTACATATTTCCCATATTTTATGAGCGTTTTCGGGGTTTAGAATTAAGTCGCAGTCGAAATAACGCTTTAGTTCCAAGTGCGTCCAGTGGTAAATCGGGTTGCCGATTGAACGGGGGAGAACCTCTGCGAATTTCATGAACCTGTCGTAGTCGTCGGCGTTACCCGTGACGTATTCCTCTGAAACGCCGTTAGCCCGCATAATCCGCCATTTATAATGGTCGCCGCCAAGCCATAACTGTGCTATGTTGTCGTATGCCCTGTCCTCGGCGATTTCTTGAGGGTCAACATGACAGTGATAGTCGAATATGGGCATTTTCACCGCATAGTCGTGGTACAGCGTTTCTGCAGTTTTATTGGACAGTAGAAAATTATCGCAGAGGAAGTGTTTCATGGGTTACGCTCCTTTTTTTATTGTATAATACTTAAACTGTGTTGGTTTATTGTCATAATCGATTTCACGATTTTCAATAAATTCAAAGCCGAGCTTTTCAGTAACTTTTTGTGATGGTATATTATCGGTTTTCACAATTGCACACAAGTATGTAGATTTGCATTCTCTTGTGCTGAAAAACCATTTAATCATTTCTTGAGCGGCTTCTGTTGCGTAGCCGTTTCCTTGATAATCGTCGGAAATCGAGAATAAAATCTCAACCTCGCCTTGGATTTTCGGTTGCGGGATAATACCGATAAGCCCGATACATTTATTCTCGCTTTTTAATTCAATAGACAAAACCTGCCACGGTAATTCCACGCTTGCCATGCTGTTTATCCAGTTTATCCATTCAAGTCCTGCTTTTTCATCAGCTAAAACCATATCAGACATAGCGTCTGCAACGCTGGGTTGGCGGCTGTTATATGCGGCGATATACGCATCTTTTTCTTCAAACGGTTTTAGTATCAGCCTTTCGGTTTCTATTGTTATTGTTTTCATAATTATCCTTTCAATCTTCTCTGCTCTAATTGACTTAAAAATTCCTGTTTATCTTTCGGCGAAATATAAATCACATCTTTCGCATTTCCTGTTTTCCCTGTTTTAAATATTATTTCTATCCTGTCAATCGATAATGCAGCCGAAGCCCACGGCTCTCGTGTTTCCTTAACACTCGTGATTGCCGAATAAGCGATTTTTGTGCCTTTTCCAAGTCCGCCGAGTTTGATAATAAGTTCGTTTTCATTTAAAATGTAGTGGGTGTTAAACCACCACGGCACTATGATAATGTTTATAATCAGAAAAAGACACGCAAAAATACCGTTCGATATGCTCGGCGAAATAATAAAATCTATAATGAACCATATAGTTATAATCGGCATAAGTGCAAATGAAACATGAATCCACCAATCAACCTTTGATTTAAATTTCATCTCAACCTCCCGTTATTAAAACTATTTACTGCTGTAGAGAATTAACTTGTCGCTGTTAAAAAAATTAATGATTTCCTCTCTCAAAAACGGGCTTTCGTCAACACTGCCGTAATCCAACCTAAAATATTCTAATAATTCATCGCAAGTCATGGCAGGGAGATTGGCTTTATACGTTTCGTAGTATTCATCTTGAATTTCACGCCACTCTAAATAATACTTTTTGCTTAACAGAACCATATCCTCTAATATTATGTAGGACGCTTTATTGCTTGTTGAAGACAATTCCTCCAACAATTCATATTTAATCTTATCATAATAAACCACATGCTCCATTGTTTCATGGATTTCTTGAACGCCCAACTGTTGTTCCTCTTTGTCGGAGCATTCAATCATTAACGCACGTTTTATGTTATATTCGAGCCATTCTAACCTGCCGAAATTGTTGTGGAAAAGTGTGTCCCAGTCGGAATTTACTTTTCCGTAGGCGTTCAGGAACGCTCTGAGCTTGTTATAATCTAAATCGCAGTCCTCATACCCTGACCAGCATAACGCACAATTGAACATTTCTGAATTGGGATTATTATACTCCAAGCATTCAAGGTCGATAATCAGCGGTTTGTTATCCACCCATAACACGTTTTTGGTGTCCATGTCACCGTGGCAGATTGCGTTAAGCCCCGACAGTTTTTTCCGTGCCTTGTTGCCGTTAATCTGGCTGTTGTACAGTATGTAACGGTTTTCTTGTAATAACGCTGTTACCTCCGGACAAAGTGACTTCGATAATTCGATATAATTATCCCAGTCAATGGAAAGCTCCTCCGGTTGATAATCGTCGTGAAACTGCTCGATATTGTGGATTTGTGCGAGCAGCTTCCCGATAATTTCACAGCAATCAGGTGGGGCTTTTGTAGAATCAACCCAGTTAAAAACATAGAAGTATTGGTTATTAATGCATTGCATTTTCTTCCCGCCGAATTCCAAAGCGGGGACAATCGGGATATTATTGTCTTGCAGTTTTTTCTCTAATTTTTCTGCAGTTGCGTAATTCTCAAAAGCATCGGAACGCTTCATTATTTCGGGGTTGAGCAGTTTTACTGCGTATGTTCCCGAACTCGTTTGAAGCTTATACATCTTGTGTTGAAACCCGCCATATATCCTTTCAGCGGGTTTTGTAATATCACCGAGGTTTAATTGCCGGGTTATATCCTTGAATATTTTCATCGGTCTACTCTCGCTCCCGAGCCTTTCATAAGCGACTGAACCTCTTTCAGTGAAGCCATTGAGGTATCTCCCGGGGTGGTCATCGCTAATGCTCCGTGTGCCGCACCGTAGTTGACTGCTTTTTGCGGGTCATTCTCGGTTAAAAAGCCGTATATCAATCCCGAGGCGAAGCTGTCACCACCGCCCACTCTGTCGAATATTTCAAGCCCGTTATAATCCGGTGCTTTGTATATTTCTCCATCAGCCCAGCATAACGCTGACCAGTCGTTAATCGTTGCGGTGTGGACGGTTCTGAGTGTTGAAGCGATTACTTTAATATTGTTGTATTCCTTAACAACCGCTCCTACCATTTTCTTATAACCGTCGATGTTTAGTTCTTTTAAGTTTTCTTCATTCCCCTCAATTTCAAAGCCTAAACAAGCGGTATAATCCTCTTCGTTGCCTATGCAGACATCAACGTATTTAACGATTTCACGATTGACCTCCTGTGCTTTGGCGTGACCGCCTATGTCTTTCCATAATGACGGGCGGTAGTTCAAATCATAGCTCGTGATTACACCATGCTTTTTCGCCGATTTTAACGCTTCAATAGTCACCTCGGCGGAGCTTTCCGATAATGCCGCATAAATCCCACCCGTATGAAACCAGCGTGAACCCAATTCTCCGAATAACATGTCCCAGTTTATATCGCCGGGTTTCATTTTTGAGGCGGCAGAGTTGGCTCTGTCAGATATTCCCACAGCCCCCCGAACACCGTAGCCCCTTTCGGTGAAGTTCAATCCGTTGCGGCAGGAACGCCCGATTCCGTCATAAGGGAGCCATTTTATGTAAGAGGTGTCCACCCCTCCCTGCATAATCAAGTCCTCTAAAAGCACGCCTATGTCATTATCGGCGAACGCTGTGATTATGGCAGTGTTAAGCTTGAAGCACTTGCGAAGTCCCCGTGCGACGTTATATTCGCCGCCACCCTCCCACGCTTTAAACTCACGGGCGGTTTTAATCCTGCCCTCGCCCGGGTCTAAGCGGAGCATAACCTCCCCCAAGGATATTTCATCGAATTTGCATGAGTTTTTTTCACGAATATTCAGTGTCATATTGAACTCTCCTTTAGCATAACCGCTTGTTTAGTTAAGCGGGTGATTTCCTCCCAGTTGCCGTCGTCGATTAGTTTTTCGGGAACCATCCAGCTCCCGCCGACTGCGAGTACTTTATCGGATTTGAAGTAATCGGCGGCGTTTTTTTCGTTTATTCCGCCTGTGGGGACGAACTTGATATTCCCGTAGGGGGCGGCGAGTGCAAGAATAGTCTTTAACCCACCGAAGCTTTCGGCGGGGAAGAACTTGAATATAGATAAGCCGAGCATTAACCCTTGTTCAATTTCGGTGGGGGTGATTACGCCGGGTAAAATAGGCAGGTCTGCTTCTAAAGACGCTGTGACGGTTGCGGGGTTTAACCCCGGACTGACGATGAACCTCGCACCTGCTTCTTTGGCTGATTGAAGTATTTCGGGGTTTATGACCGTTCCCGCACCCACAAGAACGTCTGGGCGTTCTCGTGAAACAAGTGAAATAGCCTCCTTAGCTATTGGGGTTCTGAATGTGATTTCCATTACGTTTATTCCGCCTGCTGTGAGTGCGTCTGCCAATGGAATTGCCTTGTTAGCGTCATTTAACTTGATAACGGGGACAATCCTGCATTTGTTAATTTGTGAAAGAATATTGTTCATATGTATATCTCCTAAAGCTGATTGAATTCATTATAGCATATCTCTATTGCAAAATCAAGAAATATGTGTTATACTGAAAAATGTTAAAAATTCCCGCATTTACGGAGAGAAAATGGCTATAAACAAATACATGATGAAAGCGTTGAAAACCGTCTCCAATGTCTACGCTAACGTGGACATTAAAGCAAATTATAAAACTATCCGCCGATTAAAACGCAGGGTTGTCCAGTCACGTATTAAATTATATCAAACATGGGATTATAATATAGAGAGCGATGGCTGTAAAATCCCTGTAAGAATGTATTCACCTGAGGACGAGCGGATTGATGACGCAGACAGGAAGAATTATCCCATTATTGTCTTTTTTCATGGAGGGGGCTGGGTTACGGGGGATTTGGAGCGTTATGAGAGAACCTGCCTTACTACTGCACGGCTGACGGGGCATATTGTGGTTGCCGTTGACTATCGCCTTGCACCGGAAAACCCGTTCCCGGCGGCACTGATTGACTGTTACAGAGTATTCAGACGGGTTTGTAAATGGCACAAGCTTATCGGTTGTCCGCACAAGATTACCCTTATGGGGGACAGTGCGGGTGCAAACCTTGCCGCCGCATTGTCGTTATACCTGCGTGACAAGGGTGAGAGACCGGCGGACAGGCAGATTTTAATCTATCCCGCCGTGTATAATAATCACACCGAAACGTCACCTTTCCCGTCTATTATTGAAAACGGCAAGGATTATATATTAGCGTCGAGGCATGTCTGCGATTATATGGATATGTATTGCCCTGATGAACAAGACCGCCTCAGTCCTTATGTTGCACCATTGTTGGCGGAGGATTTTTCCGGTCAGCCCGAAACCTTGATAATTACAGCCGACTGCTGCCCCTTGCGTGACGAGGGAGAGGAGTTCGGGCGGAGGCTGAAAGCGGCAGGGAATACCGTGGTAGTCCGCAGGGTGAAGAATACCCTGCACGGGTATTTTATGCTGTCGACGAGGTTTGTGGCGGTTCGCAAGAGTTACAGCATTATTAATCATTTTTTGAGAGGGGGTATAAGGACGAATGAGCGATTCGGACAAGCGGACGTGGTATAAATTAGACAACGCCGCAAAAATATTCCCGCCCACCAGCAGTAAATCGGATACCAAGGTTTTCCGTTTTTCCTGTGAGCTTTTTGAAGCAATTGACGGTGTTATGCTTCAAACCGCATTAAACCGCACTATAGAGGATTTCCCCGGATTTTTGTTTGTGTTGAAAGGTGGATTGTTCTGGTATTATTTAGAGCAAAGCAGTCTGCTTCCGATTGTCACCGAGGAAGACCACCCACCCTGCAGTAAGGATTATCTAAACAGCAGGACGCTTTTGTTCGATGTGACTTATTACAATAACAGGATTAACCTTGATATATATCACGCCTTAACCGACGGGACAGGGGCAATGCAGTTTTTGAAAGCGTTGGTGCTGTATTATTTGAAAATTGCCCACCCCGAAGCGATGGAAAGCGTTCACAACATTGACTATGACGCTTCTGAAACGCAGAAGATGACCGACAGCTTTAAGAAATATTACGACAAAAGCCAAAAAATCAAGGTTGTTAAAAAAGCCACCGCCTACAAGATTAAGGGGGCAAGGGAAGCGGAATGGCGAATGAATATAATCGAGGGTAGTGTCTCGGTTAAAGATGTTTTAGCAAAGGCACGAGAGCATAACACGACAGTAACGGTGCTTGTTACGGCGATGCTCATGCGGGCGATTTACAGCGAGATGGACATAAACGACCTGAAGAAACCGGTTGTCATAAATGTGCCCGTTAATTTGAGGAATTATTTTGAATCTAAATCCACACGCAACTTTTTCAGTTTAGTGGATATAAAATATGATTTCTCCGGTCACAAGGACAGCCTTGAGGATGTCATTAAAGGTGCTTCTGAATGCTTTGCCGAAATGTTAAACGAAGAGTATTTACAAAACAGGTTGAACCGGTTTTTGAACCGTGAGCGGAATTTTATTGTGCGGGCTGTGCCGTTGCCGCTTAAAAACTTGTATTTATACAATGCACATCATTCGATGTCTAAGGAATCGACTGCCGCTGTTTCAAACTTAGGCAAGGTCGCTATGCCCGATGAAGCCAAGGAATATATAAAGCTGTTTGATGTTATCAGTGCCACAAATAAGATACAAGCGTGTTTATGCTCGTATGAGGATAACATGAACATCAGCTTTACGTCGCCGTTTGTCAGCACGGACATTCAGCGTGAATTCTTCCGCCAATTAACCAACATGGGTGTTCAGGTTACAATTTCTGCGAATAATCTGAGGGGAGATATTAAAGAAGAAAAATGAAAACATGTGAAAAATGCACCGTGACAGTTACGGGTGGTTTTGAAAAATGCCCGCTGTGCCAAAACACGCTTAATATTGATAATCAAAGCCAAAACGAAAACGAGAATGTTATTCAAAATAATGAAACATTCCCGTTTATTCCGCTTGTTAAGCATAAGCATAATTTATTGTTTCGGTTTATACAGTTTTTCTCGTTTGTGGCAGTGATTATTTCGGTGGTCATCAACGCAATGGTGCCGCAGAGCGGGTTATGGTCGTTATTCGTAGTTGCGGGGGTGGCGTGTGTTTGGTTCAGTGTAGCGGTTGCCGTTCGTAAGCGTCGCAGTATTTTGAAAAACCTCGCCTACCAGGTTACAATAATATGCATACTGTCTGTGCTGTGGGACGTTGTAATCGGTTGGCGGGGGTGGTCTGTCGATTTTGTAATACCGATTGCATTTGTTGCGGCTATGTCAACAACAGCGATTATTGCACGAATTCTTAAACTGAAAACACAGGCGTTTATTATTTACAGCTTTGTTTTGATGATATATGGGGTTATTCCGATAATTTTCGTCCTCACGGGGTTATGCAAGATTATATACCCGTCGATGATATGTGTTGCAATCAGCCTAATATCGTTCGCCGCATTGATAATATTCGAGGGGAGGAACATGTCTGAGGAGCTTAAACGCCGTCTTCACATATAGCCTCTACGGTTTCTATAGACTCCTCACCGACGGCGGTTTCTGCTATGCTTTTGGAATTGCTGGCGATTCTTGATAAATGGCGTGCCACCTCTAAAAACAGGATTGAGCTTTGTATACCGTATTTACTGTTATGACTGCCAATGCGTTCTAAATGCCCTGTTTTGTATTCATCGTATAAATCTAGCACCTCATCAGCACTTTGTAATGTTGAGTTAGCCAATTCGGGACTGCTTTGAATGAACGCACCGACTGCTTCATCATAGCAGTCTGTTGTTTTTTCGCTGAGTGTTTGCAGCTTTGCGGTGGCGAACGGTGAGTATTCAATCTTACTATCCCTTAATTCCTCCGCTTTTGCGATTATGCCTTTTGTGTGAGCGTTAATTCTTTCGAGCCGCGTTAAGTTATGCAGAAGCGTTGCTGTGAATACGCTTTCAGGCTCGGTGAGTTTCTCGCTGTACAGCTTCGTCAAGAACGATTTAACGGCTGAATTGGTCTTATCGGCTTTAGCGGCATAGTCGTTAAACTCGTCGATTTCATTAAATTTTTTATTAATGAATATAGCAATCGCCCACTCGATATTTGTCCTCAGTAGGTCGGTCAGTCGATTAATGGCTTTTATGCTGTTTTCAAATGCATAAACAGGTGTTTCGAGAATGCTGTCATCAAGTTGAATTAAATCGGGTTCTTCTGCGGTTTTCAGTTTATCCCTGCCTGCCATTTTAACGGCGATTTTCATAATTACGCCTCCAAGCGGGAACAAAAGCATTAACAGCAGAACATTATAACCGGTGTGAATCATACTGATATTGGTGCTTGAAGCGGTTGTTTCGCCGAATAAGGGGTTAATAAATGTGAAGAACACAAATGCGAGAATTCCGAATACAATCGCCCCTACAGCATTATAAACGAAATGCACATATGACGCCGCCCTTGTATTCCTGTTTGCACCAATGCTTGTCAGCATTGTGGTGAAGCAGGTTCCTACGTTTTGCCCTAAGACTATGAATACTGCCGCACTCCACGGGATTACCCCTGTTATTGCCATTGATTGCAAAATTCCTATTGAAACAGTACTGCTTTGAATAACTGCCGTTACGAGAATTCCCACAAACATAGCCAAAATGGGATAGTTCCCGAAGGTAACGAATAAATCACGGACAGTATCTGTTTCGGCTAATGGTTTGACCGCTGCCGGCATTTGTGAAAGTCCGATAAACAGTACGCCGAATCCGACAATAACCTCGCCTATGTTTTTTATTTTTTCTTTTTTAGAGAACAACAGCATTAACGCACCGACTGCCGCAGATATTGCACCCAAGGTGGCAGGCTTTAAAAAAGATGCCCACTCAACCGAGGATACTAACCAGCTTGTAGTGGTGCTTCCTATATTCGCACCCATGATTATGCCGACTGTCTGGGTTAGGGTAATAATTCCCGCATTCACGAAACCCACCGCCATTACGGTGGTCGCGGTAGAGCTTTGAATAACCGCAGTTACTCCCGCACCGAATAAAACCCCTCTGAATCGGCTTTTCGACATCTTACCGAGGAGCTGTTTCATTTTACTTCCCGCAGTTTTCTGTAACGCTGAGGACAGCACCGTCATTCCGAATAAGAATAACCCGAGACTGCCGAGGAAACTGATAATAATACCCGGATAATCCATATGTATATTACACCCGCTTTACTTATATTTCACATATAAGTATAGCTTTATTAATATGATTTGTCAACTACCCTAAAGCCACATCTAACGCCATCATGGTTGTAAACCCGAAAAGAACGCCTAAGGCGGCGATGACTTTATTCTCCCTGAACGCTTCAGGGAGCAGTTCGGAGCAGGCGACGGCAATCATTGCACCCGCTGAAAAGGATAACGCCAACGGTAATGCATTACGCATGGTTATGGCGAATATAACTCCGAGAACACCTGCAATGGGTTCGACAATTCCCGAAGCCTGCCCGATAAAAAAACTCTTGCGGCGGGAAAACCCGTCCCTGTACAACGGCATAGACACGCAGACACCCTCGGGGAAATTTTGCAGTCCAATTCCGAGTGCGAGCATGAGTGCCCCCGTAACCGATGCACCTTCAATTCCCATTGCCACGCTCCCGAATGCCACACCGACTGCCAATCCCTCCGGAATATTATGTAAAGTCACCGAGGCGGCTAATAAAACCGAGCGTTTATACGATTGCCCCTTTGATTTGATTAAAGCAGATTTTGAAAGAAATACGTCTGCACCGATTACAAATAGTCCGCCTGATATGAACCCGACTGCAACAGTGAACCATACGTTCATGTTTAATACTTCTGCGAGGTTAATCGCCGGTTCTAACAACGACCAATAAGAAGCCGCAATCATTACTCCTGCGGCAAAACCCAACATCATGTCTAATATTTTTTGGTTCATTGTTTTGAAAAAGAAAACAACACCTGCTCCGAGTGCTGTCACAAAATAAGTAAAAAGAGTTGCAAGCAATCCCTGTAGTATAGGATTTAAAGAAATAAACCACTGCATAACGATTTAACTCCCTGTTGTGAGTTTTTGTTTCAGTTTATGCGGGGAGTGATTTATAGGTGAGTGAAAGCTCAAACGCTTGACAAATACGACGGATAGTGGTATAATGGATGCAAATGAGGGAAAAACAGATATGTTAAAAGAAGTTACCAGTTTTAATGAAAAAGCAGAACGTCAGAAAATCCTTGACGGTACATATCCGAACAGAATTATTCAAGGGCGGCAACGGAAACATATTGAGGGTACTAAGGAATTTGAGCAGAATTGCGAAAAAATGCGAAAATTAGGGAGTAATCCGTCAAAACTTTACGCCAATGCGGATATGCTTGTTAAAAAGTATAAGGGAACGGGGGCATTGTTTCCCGGAAGGGGCGGTTCATTGTTTCCTGAAGAAATTATTGAAACGAATTCTGTAATCGGAGAAACATGGGTTAGGTCATTAAAAAAACATGTGCCAACCAAGAGAATAAAAATTGTCTATTCTTCAGAGGGAGTGCATATTATACCAATTAGCGACTACATACCATTTGAGGATTATATTAAAGGGGTGAAATTATGAGCTTTATTGATTTACTTGATGACGCTATGTATAGCGGACGTAAATTAACAGTAAGAACACAAGAACGTGGTGAAATAGTAGGAATTCCGTATTGCGTCGATGAATTTGACAGCGACCCGGAACGGTTAGGTTATTGTTTATTCACCGGCGAACATGAGCAAGACACCGTTTTCCTTGATGAAATCGTTGATGTTGTGGTAATACCTAAAGCCGATGAATTTAAAAGAGCCGCCGTTTAACCCCTAATTACACCCACTCGCCGCCCCTTTAACGGGGCGGTTGCTTTTATATTTAAAATATGTTATACTTGTAACAATTACAAAGGAGAATTACATATATGAATGAAAAAATCGCACTGCTTATCGAAAATATAGAAAAGGTCATAATAGGCAAACGCCCTGTTATTGTTAAGCTGCTTACTGCTTTTTTAGCGAAAGGTCACGTATTAATCGAGGATGTTCCGGGGGTGGGGAAAACCCAGCTTGTCGCCGCCTTATCAAAAAGTGTCAGCGGCAAGTATAACCGTGTGCAATTCACGCCGGACGTTATGCCGTCGGACATAATGGGGTTCACCATGATTAACCCCGAAACCAAGAAAATGGAATACCGTTCGGGTTCTGCGTTTTGTAATTTCTTCCTTGCTGATGAGATTAACCGTGCTTCACCGAAAGCACAATCGAGCCTGCTTGAAATAATGGAGGAGCTTCAAATAAGCGTTGACGGTGTTACAAGACCGCTCCCCTCTCCATTTATGACGCTTGCTACCCAGAACCCTGTGGAAACCTATGGAACGTATCATTTACCCGAGGCACAAATGGACAGATTTATTATGAAGCTGTCGGTTGGTTATCCTGACCCCGCCGATGAAAAGCTCATATTAAACGGCGGCGGAATGAGTGCTAATGCCTTATCGTCGGTGTTAGAGCTTTCTGATATAGATGAACTGCGAAGCCAAGCTGAGGCGGTTCAAACCAATGACTTGATTCTTGAATATATTATTAACCTTGTAAACGCTACTCGTGCCTCTGATTTATTGATATTGGGAGCGTCTCCGAGGGGTTCAATCGCACTGTTCAGAACGGCTAAGGCGATGGCATTGATTAACGGGCGTTCTTATGTAATCCCCGACGATATTCGGGAATTGGCAGTCCCCGTTTTGGCACACAGGCTCATTTTATCCCCGAAAGGCAAATCGACGCTGGGAACAGCTTCGGCAATTGTGGAAGAACTTGTGAAAACAGTACCGATACCGGAATAGAAATACATGAAAATTATAATCAGTTATTTCCTCATATTTATTTTAATCGTCCTATTCGCATTATTCCTTGATGCGGTGAGCGGTTTTTTCGTGCTGATTATTTTTATAACGGCGATAGTCCTGTCAACAATCCTGCACATAATTGCAGTTAAGGCGTTTAATTGTGATATAAGTGTTGACAATATTTTAGTTGAAAAAGGTGAGGAGGTCAGATTAACCGTTCGTGTATCAAGGGCAGTGATTTTCCTGCCGACGATATTCACGATTAAGCTGCTGCCCTCTTATCATTTTGATTGCCCCGAATGTACTTGTTCCGTGACACTCGGCAGGAACGAAAAGGAAAAAGTATTCGTCATGAAAAGTGCGTTTTGGGGAAAGGGAAGCATAGGCATAGAAAGTATCAGATGTGTCGATATTTTGGGGATATTTACGTTGTTTTCAAGATTTAACAATTTTAATAAAATCACCGAGAAAAATCTCTGCCAAGTGAAAGTCTTCCCGTTTGTTCCCGATTTGTCGGAGCGTTCCGAATTAGTGCGTGTTCTTCAGGAGGCGTCTGCATACGACGATAACGAGAACAATCGGGAAATTTCCACTGCTATTACCGGATTTCCCGGATACGAACATCGTGATTATGTTCCGGGTGACTCGCTCAAAAGTATTAACTGGAAGCTGTCTGCCAAGCGTGACAAGCTGTTAGTCCGCAAGCCCGAGGCTTATGCGGGGGGCGACCAGCTTTTTGTGCTTGATAATAAAGCGGCGGAAATTTCGAGTAGTGTTATCGGAGGCGAGTTTTCTGACCGTAAGGCAGAACAGCGTTCAATAGAAGCCCTGCTTTCGCTTATTCGTGTAATGACGGTGCAGGAGCTCATCTGCCGTGTTTATGTACGGATAACCGAGGGGTGGGATTTATTCGTAATCGACGGCGAGGACGGGTTGGAGGCACTCAGGTTCGCCCTCACGGAATACTCGTTCAGGGGTTCGGGTGAGCGTATACCCGACATAACCTCGGAAAAGGTCAGCGGGTTTGTGATTTTCACTGCCCATGCTGACGATGTTCTGCTGTCTGTGACAGAGGGGTTAAAGCAAAACGGCATAATTGCCGAAACCGCCTCATCGGTCATAGGAATTGCCAACGACTGGTTAATTGAGGAAGCACACAACGAGATAATTTTTACGAGGAAATGATTATGAAAACAACCGTAAAATCAATATTATTCCCGTGTTTGCTCAGCTTCACGGCGATTATGTCTATTTTATATATATATGAAACTCCCGAAATGTTCCCGATAACCTCTTGCATAGTTTTCGCTGCGAACTTTCTGCTGTTCGTTTTATACGAAAAATTACGGGTTTTCAATAAAAAGCTGCTTTCGACTGTTATTATCATGGTTTTGGTTATAGTTTCCGGGTTTATTGCAATTGAATTAATACGTATGCATGGGTGGAGGGCGATGTCGAACTTCACTAACTGGTTTTTCAGAACAGAGGAAGACCCACGGCATTACGTAGGATTTGTGGCGGCTTTGATGGTATTCTTCACGCCGTTTTTATCAATGGCGATGTTCTATTATTCAATTGTAAAATATAATTCGTTTTTCCTGATGCTGACCTGTATGATTACATTCGCACTCTATGCTAAGACGTATACAGAAATTCCGTTTATGTTTCCGTCAATCATAATCGCAGTATTCCTGTTTATATCAATCGAAAAAAGATGGTATAAGGAGCAAGCAGAAAATGCCCTGAACTATTTCAAGTTTATCGCAATCGGTGCTTGTTTCGTCATAGCCTCCGCATATGTTGCGGGGCTATTCCCGCAGGCGAGGACTACGCCTTATCGGGAGCAGTTCGACGAGTTTATTTCGGGGCAGAGCATAGCGTTAATTAACACTGCTAACATTATAATGGACAGCAACGAATCGGCATCCGCTCCTGTAAATACAGATACGGAGATTCTACTGTATAGGGTAAAGGCAGACGAACCGGTGTATTTAAGGAGGCAGGTTTTTGACAACTGGAACGGGCAGGGCTGGGAACATTATGAGGATGATACAGCATGGTGGAATCATATTTTTGAAAATTCATCTGTGAAAACCGCCCCCGCCTATGAATGGAGGAGCTTCTTTGAACAATTAAGGCAAAACGAAACAATCCTCGACGAATTAGATTTTTGGAATCAAGCACCGCCCGTTCGCAGGTCGACTATGGAAATCACGGTTTTGGTTAATTCAAGGACATATTTTATTCCGACCCCGGGCTATCCCGCACAGATTAATTATTCAGAGGAGGTTCGCAGAAGCATACGTGACGAATTCTTCACCGAATGGACTACCAGATATGAACACACCTACTCTGTGGAATACTACAGCGATTATGTAAGCGGTGACTTTCTATCCCAATTAACTCCTGAGCGGGTTGAACTGCTCGAACAAACGGGAATGTATTTTTACATGTATGATACATTTATTTATCATGAGCGGTATCAGGAATACATGGATTCCTGCCTTGAGCTTCCCGATTATCCGAATAGTGACCGTGTGCGTGAATTGGCACTATCACTTACCGAGGATTATGAAAGCGATTATGAAAAAGCGAAAGCGATTGAACAGTATTTCTACAATGGTGAATTCGTGTATGACCTTGGTTTTGCACCCGAAAGCAAGGCGGTGGATTATTTCCTGTTTGAGTCAAAAAGGGGGACCTGTTCGGATTTTGCGTCAGCTATGACGGTTTTGGCAAGAGAGGCAGGGTTATATGCACGTTATGTCGAGGGTTATGTAATGCGTGAGATGGATGAAAACGGCGATTTTCTGATAAAGATTAAACACGCTCATGCATTTCCCGAGATATTCATAGGCGGCTGGGGTTGGGTGATTTTTGAACCCACTATTCCCGATACGGGTACGGAAAACAACACTTATTATACTGTTCTTGCTTTGTTAATCACGACAGGGGTGTTATTCGCTTCGGGGATGTTGTTTATGCTTTTCGGAATGCCGCATGTTTTGGAACGCAGGTTTAGGCGTCGTGCGTTGAGGGCTGCACCGAATATGCAGGTGACTATGCTTTATAATAAAATATACGGGTTTTATATGAAACAGCACAGGATAAGCCAAAGGACGCTGTCCTCCTGTGATTTGGTTAAGTTATCCGAAACACAGTTCGGCGTATCATTATCCCCGCTAACCGAGAATTATGACCGTATAACTTATGGTGGAATAAACGCCGAAAAAGAGGATTATTGCGGGATATATGCACAATTCACTCAAGCGGTTAAGGAAAGGAGCAAAAATGGAAAATCTAACAAAAGAAACACATCTGATGAATTACCTTGCTCCGCAGATTCAAACGCTGATTAAAAACAGGAACTGGCGTGGATTACCCGAACAAAAGCGAGTTGTTGCCATATATAACTTTGTTAAGGACGAGATTAATTTCGGGTATAACAAAAGCGGTGTATTACCCGCTTCAAGTGTGCTTGATGACCGTTACGGGTACAGCCACACTAAATCTATTTTGTTAATGGCGTTGCTGAGGGCGGTTAATATACCCTGCCGAATCCACGGGTTTTATTCGGAAAAAATTGTTCTGAAAGGTTTTTTGACAGGTCATAATTACCGGAGGACACCGCACAGAATTCTCCATTCATGGGTTGAGGTTTATTACAAGGACGAATGGTTGAATTTGGAAGGAGTTATTTTAGACAGGACATACCTGACACGCTTACAATACATGTTTCGGGACAACAAAGGTTCTGTGTGTGGCTGGGGTGCGGCAATCGAGAATTTCAAAAATCCGCCGACGGAATTTAAAGAAAGCCATACATATATTCAAAGGGATTCTATTATTGAGGATTTGGGAGTGTTTGACAGTCCCGATGAATTCTTCAAGCAGTATGAGCCGAGTGCTTACGGATATTTCACAAGGCGGTTAATGAACAAGAGCATTAAGAAAATAAGACAAATGAAAATGTAAGAGCGGAACTGTATTATGCACAAGTTCCGCTTTTCGGTTTGAAATATTAAATTATCGTTTTTTCTTAGCTGTTGCCGCTAAGGTTAATGCACTTAATGCGATTGCACCGAATGCTGCTGTTTCAACGATACCTGTATCCGGGTTGTTATCTTCAGCACCGAGAACGTCGGTTTTGGTTTCTTTTTCTTCAACGGGTGTTAAATCATCTTCTGTGGGAACAATTTCGCCGTCTTTAGGGGTTTCTTCATTTATACCAAGGATACCCTCGCCTATATTTTCTGCACCCTCAAGAGCACCTTCTGCTGCGTTTTCAGCACCCTCTAAAACTTCACCGACCGCACCTTCAACTGCGTATACACAAGCGGAACCTAATATAGTCAAAGCCGCGAATGCGCCTATTAAACCTGAAATAAATTTTCTCATTGTCTTAAATTTCCTTTCTTTTTGAACATGATAAGACACTGTTTAAAAGCACCCTATCAGTTTTATTATTTGAAATGAAACAGACTTTATGATTTGTAAATTTTGTTTATTTTATTTAAATTATCTCGATATTAACAGTGAAAACAAACTGTGCAGATTTAACCTCGTCACGCCAATTTTCTTCCAATTTTAACCAATCACCGGGGTTATAATGCTTGAGACAATCCTCTAACATAAGCACATCTCCGCCATATCCGGCTGTGTTGTGAACAGCTGTGTCAAGGCGTTCTAAAACTGTTTTTTCCGCTGTTTTCTTAATATATTCGTTCGGGAGTGTTTTCCCGTCACGAATATCGAGCAAAACCCGATTAAACGCTGTTTCGGCATATGCGGTAATATCTGCTTTATATACCAAATTCTCCCCATCGAAAAAAGGGTGAATTTTGGTTTTGACCTTGTGAATTTCAATAGAATACGGTTTATTGTCAAACGGTGATTGAAATGTCACCGAGGCGGTATTCGCTTTATTCATAAGCATTGCTAATCCTGAGCAAGCATACTCATCTAACCGAGCTGCCATCTTCCCGTCGATAATCAAGGCTCCCCCTGCGGGAACAATTTCCATATTCCCCTCGGCAACCTCATTGTCGCCTCCTTCGGAGGTGCTGTCTACGCTATCCTTGTTACTGCTTTCTCTTAAGCCGAGCAAGGGTATAAAACATGCTCCGCTCACATTATAAGCGGACATCAGCGTTTCATAGATTTTTCCGCTTGGGAAAACTCCTGTGTTCCCTGCGTTTTCCATAATGAGGAGGACCTTGTTTTTATCGGCAAACTCGTCCTTGTATTTCTTGGCAATCAATTCCTCTGCCGTTTCATAAGTCCCTGCCACTAATGCGATGGAGTGTTTGTCACAGTAGGTCAGGAAATCCTCAATAGTTTCGACTGCGTTATTCTCGAGAACGCCCCTTCCTAATAGAATTACTTGAATTTGTGTGAACAGGAGTTCCTTTCCGATAGCGGCACGAGCCTGCCGAACAGCAGAATGGACGTTTATACCTGAACCCTTTATGACTTTCAAATCGTTTTCGTTGACACCTGCATCAGAGCGTTTCCCAAGGGAGAACTGCATGGTTGTGGTGAATTCTCCCTCCTCGTAGTCTATCCCCATAAGCTGGACGACAATCCTTTGCTCTAACCGCACAAAAGGAGTGTAGGAATCACAGCCCATCAGCAAAAGTATGCTAAATGTTATCAGAAGTGCTTTTAATTTCATTTTTGCTCCTCCTTGAATTAATCAATGCCGCTGTACACGGCATAATCACCGCAATTGTAATAGTTATGACCAAAAAATATATATTAAGTGACGGTGACAAAAGCCATTCACGCCGTGCAAGCAGGAAATAACCCGACAGTCCCGTTAATATCAGCAGACTTGAAGCGGTAATTCTGCCGGCTTTCTCGGCTTTCACGTTATTGAATAATAAGTCACTGATAATTATTCGCACACACACGAACGTCATTATCAGTTTCAACAAACCCATGACAATGACTACCGTGACGTCAATCCCGTCCATTCTCTCGAATAAGGCGAGGTAGGTGAACGACGACAGCGTGTATAACGGATAAAGCGTCCTTTCTAAGAATCTCCCAAGAATAGTATTAAATATGAAATTTAGCCACAGCGACATTACAAGTACAATCGGGAGATACAAAAGCACACTTTTATAAGCGTTGCCTTTATTGTTCTTGTTGCGAACTAATCCGAGCATAATCGCAAAAAGAATGATTTCGTCATTTTTTATTAAGGTGAATTCGCCTGTTCTCATGTGTATTATCGGTGAGTGCAGCCTCAATAAGCTCATCGAACTCCATGAGGCGATTGAAACTGTAATAATAAAAAGCAGCAGAATTATTAAAGCGAGGGGGGCTAATCGGGCGGTGGCTTGAATCCCTTTGTTTATGCCGTATAATGCTGCGGCGAAAACAATTACAGTGATATATGCGGAGGATAAATATGCCATAATGGTATTAGTGACGAAGAACTCAAGCTGAACAAATGTCAAAACCGCTGTATAAAGTAAGCGGAGCATGATTATTATACCGAACACCCACCCGATGAAGCGGTTTTTCTCGGTAATAACTCTCAGCATACCCGTTTCGCCGTTTTTGCTTGAGTATACCATCATAGGCAAATACAAAAGTAACAGTGCGGCTGAGGTGCATAATAACGACACAAATCGCCACATGTCATAACTGTTCGCCTCCGGTAAATTAGCTGTTTCGGTGAACATCGCACTCACTCCCAGCAATCCGGCAAGCTGAAAGCGGCTTATCCTTGTGTTCATATTAACCGTCCTCCGTGTAAATTAGAAAAGGTTGACAATTGTTATAGTCTGTCAACCCCTGTCAATTCATTAATGTTTACATCGCTTTTTGCGAGTTTACGCCAGCTTACCCGCACGAAATAGTCACGCATGCCCTTTAATGTGAACGGTGTAAGCGGAGCCATATAGGGGACACCGTATGATGTCATGGAGCAGACTTTTATTAAAACTGCCAATGCCAATGCTGTCAACCCGAATATCCCGAACAACCCCCCCGCAAATATAAAAGCGAACCGCAAGATTGAAACAGTCGGGTATAAGTCGGGGACGATGAAGCTGCTTATGGCACTTAATGCCACGAGTAACACAATCGGAGCGGATATTAGTCCGACGCTTACCACAATGTCACCGAGGACTAATCCGCCGACAATGCTTACGGCGTGACCGATACCTGCGGGAAGCCGCAGTCCCGCCTCACGCATAACCTCATAAATAAAGTGAATGATGATACACTCAGTCAGTATTGTGAACGGTGTTTGTTGTTCCGCACTGATGATATTAAACAAAATAGCAGGCGGGAACAACTCGGGATTGAAGTTCGCAACAGCCACATAGAATCCCGGGAGCAGAATTGTAAAAGCGAAGGCAATGTATTTCAAAAATCGGGTGAACCCTGTAAAAATCGGCAAACTCGAATAATCGTCCAACGTCTGGAAGTTTTCGGTGAACAGCAAGGGTAAAAACAAGGCATGGGGTGTTCCGTCTACAATAACGCCAATTCGCCCGTCATACAGCTTTGCGGCGAAGCAGTCGGGGCGGTCTGTCACACCGACTTGTGAAAAAATGGCGTTGCTCTCGTCTTGCAAGAACGGTTCGATGTACCCGCCCTCTAAGATGGTGTTGACGGGGATTTCCTGCAATCTCGCTTCGATTTGCCGAACCATTTCGGGATTGGCTTTGTCTTTCAAGTAACACACAGAAACATCTGTTTTGCTTCTGTCGCCGATTGTATGGATTTTAGATACGAAGGTGGGCGATTTTAGTCTTCTGCGAACCAATGCGATATTAGTCCGCAAGACCTCGTTGAACCCCTCGCATGAGCCTCGCAGGTTACTGTGCATGACAGGTTTATCCACCGAACGTGACTTAAACCCCTGAACGCCGATTGCTGTTGAATAATCCACCCCGTCAACTAAAATTACCGCATACCCCGACATTATGCTGTGTGAAATCTCGTCATAGGTCTGTGATTGGTGCTGGTCAACAGCAGTGAGTAATTCGTTTTGCAGCTTGTCCATGAGTTGGTCGGGTGTTAATTGAGAATCTCGGATAAACTCCAGCGGGCGGTAGATTAATCCCGCAACGGTGTCCGCACCTGCCATTCCCTCACAGGTGATAATGCAAATGTCGCACCCTGCCACCTTAGCGTATTTTATTACCAAATCGCTTGTATTATCGAGGTTGGTACGTATATTAGCGGTGTTTGTTCTTAAATCCGTCGACAATTTATCATTATTAATTTCCATATTACGATTATCTTTGCCAAATTCGGATAAAATAATACACATGCTGACTATAATTTACAGGACAACTGTTTTATATTTGCTTGTCGTTTTATCGCTTCGCATAATGGGAAAAAAGCAGCTCGGCGAGCTTCAACCGTCGGAATTGGTGACAACGATTATTATATCCAATATTGCCACGCTTTCGCTTGAGGAGGCGAATATCCCTCTGCTTGCGGGGATTATTCCCATTCTCGCAATCGTTTGCCTTGACGTATTCATGTCGGCGATTACGTTGAAGATGCCGAGATTCCGCAGATTTATCGCAGGCTCACCCCGAATACTTATAGCGGGTGGCGAAATCAATCAATCAGAAATGAAGAACCTGCGGTACACCATTGATGACATGATGGAGGCAATGAGGACGGCAGACATATTCAACATTGCCGATGTGCAATATGCAATTGCAGAAACTACCGGGAAAATCAGCTTTTTTGAAAAACCTGCCGAAGCTCCCGTAGGCGTTTCTCCCGCAAAACAAGACCCGCACGAGATTATAATTAAAGACGGTGTGGTTAACCACAGCGGACTTTTGGAAACCGGGTTAGACGAACACTGGCTTGCCATGCTTTTAAACGAGAAGCAGGTGTCGCCTAAAGGGGTGTTTCTGCTGACGGCGGACAAGAACGGTGCGTATAACTATGTCGAAATGAATAAGAAACGCAGACGGGGTTCAGCTAACTGAACCCCCTATCTCTCTTATAGTACTATCTCAACATCGCCGATTGTCACAGAATACACATCATTTAAATCATAAGGCGTATCGAAGTGGACTGCATAATTCATATCCCCGCCGAACAACCCGTACCCGCCTCCGCCTATTGAATCACTGCCCGAGAACATTGTCTCGTCGTTTTTGAGTTTAATCCACACAGAATAGTCAAAATCATATGCTTGGTGATTGAACCCGTATTCGTCCCATAATTCCTCGCAATTGATTGTAAAACGCACCGCAATCGGGGTGATTTCTACCGAATTCAACATGACAGGAAAAGTAATTTCACCGTCTCTGTGGGCTAAATTTGTGATTTGATTAATCTCAAAACTCCTCACAGCAGAAAAATCATAATTGAGCAACACATCGAAAGTCATTACTTTAGCCAAGGATTCCTCATAATTTTGGTTATTGTCGTTGCCGGTCATTGTCCTTTCGTCAACTAACATGAAGTGCATATAACCTTTTTCTAAAACGAGATTCATAAACTCATATCCATACGCTATGATTATACTGTTATTACTTTCGGAGAGAATGTTCTTGCTTACAGAATAGCTGATGAACTCGGCATCCTCTCGCTGTGCGTTTTGCTTAGATTCCTCTGTCCCGAGCGGTGCAAGACCGAACCTTGATTGACCGGCTGTAAAAGCCGTGAAATCGAATAAACCTAATTCGTAATCATTTATATCAGTAATCCCCTTAAACTCCACCACCATGTATAACGCTCTGTCGTCACCGGCAATCCCCAACACCTCTAAATCAACTTTTTTTAATGGGTTTACCTTATTTGTAACCTCCGGTTTAATGGTATGAGGAAGCTCAAAATCGCTGTTCCCGCTCCCGAATACCCCCCCGAACACATTCGAGAAGTTCCAGTCGTTTAATGCACCAACCCCGATAGTCAACACCATAACCGCCGCCACTGAGGCTGCCAAGACTCTCACAGGTGTAAATTGCCAAATCCGCTTTTTCTTGTTTTCCATTTTCATTACCTCCAATAATGTTTTATCGGAGGCTTTAAGCACCGAGAATGTGTCCTTGTATAAATTTTTATCGAATTCATTCATATTTTCAAACATAGTGTTAAGCCTCCAAAAGTTTAATTCTTAGTTTCTCTCTCGCCCTTTTCAGGTGAGTGCCTACTGTCGCCTGCGGTATTTTCAGTAGGCGGGAAATTTCTTCTGTGGAATAATCCTCATAATAATACAGCAGGATGGCTACACGATATTTTTCCGGCAGTTCCATAACCTTGCTGAATAATTCACTCTGCTCAGGTGTTTTGAATTCGAGTGTTGCGGCATAATCGTCAATCGGCTCGACTTTTCGCCACGGTGAGAGCAAAACCCGCTTACACTCGTTTATGGCGACACGGATTAACCAATGCTTGACATGCTCATCGTTCTCGAACACTTTTTTCGTCTGATATAGTTTAAGCAGCACATTTTGGGTAACATCATCGGCTTCGGTATGGCTTTTCAGATAATTAAACGCCACCCGAAAGACTGTGTCCATATACATTTGTGCATACCTTGTGAATTGTTCATCTGTATACATTTGAAGATTCTCCTTGAAAAGCTTTTCACTTGTAATATCATTCACAATGTCAAAATATTTCATTTTCAAAGAATTATTTTATTTTTCTGTACATTACCCCCGAATTCATTCTCATTTTCTCATCATATAATTTATCCTGATGTTTACCGATTGCCTTGATGAAATCGCTAATCATGTCTTTGTTGTCGCCGGTTTCAAGAGCATTATAATTGACACTGACTTCATCGTCGTTAATAATCCCGATTAATGCTTCGTCTTCGGATTCGTCGATTATTTCATCGGTATTCTCAGCGGTGCGGTCAAATCGGCAGGTGCATTTATTGTCTTGACGTGCCTTAATTTCCTTAAGAAGCATGGCAATTTCATCGGGAGAGCGACCCTCCTCATTAAAAAACGCTGCTTTTATAAACTGCTGTAAGTCATATGCCAAATCCCAAACAGCGTCACTGTCTGCATCGTCGGTGATGTGTGCTTGGAGCCGTGACTGTATAAGTGACCCTATTCCCTTACCGTGAACAGCATGAGCTATATCACCGGTGTCGGGGTCAATGTAAAAAAAGTCTTTCCCGTGGGGTGATAATATTAAATCGGGGTTAACTGTTAAACGGTCAATCTCTCCGGGAGGAGTGACAATCCATTTTTCCAAAGCAGAGGTGAAGCATTCCCCGCTTGCCGCCGCTTTTTCGAGTGCCTTCATTAACTCGACAAATTCGCCTTTGCCGAGCATAATTTTGATTTTCCCCTCGGTTCTCGCTCTTATTTCCTCATTAAATTCCGCGAAAATCTGATTGGATTTTTCAGTCAGTGATTTAGCATATGCATTATTTTGATGTCTTTGTTCCGGTGACATGGAAAGCCACTCATAGAAATACGGGTTATTTTGAGAGGGTGGTTCGTGCCATCTTAAAGAAGTATTCGGGGGCGGGGGAGTAGAATGAGTAGCAGTAGTCGCTTTATTCAAGGCTTCGCCGAAGCTCGTTGAACCGTGGTTTTCGACTGTTGCCGCAGGATTATACGCAGGCGTGTAATTGAGCATACTTGTTAAACATACATTAGTCATGAAGCCACCTCATAATATTTATATTTTGAATTAGAACTTAATTGTTCTTGATGCTCGGCGATTGTTGCGATTAATTCATCAATCAACTCTATTTTTTCATGTTCTTCCTTTTCTTCGTCCTCTGCCGCAGCAGTCCCGCCGTCCGTGCCTACGACAATATCAGGGTAATCGAATCTTTCAGTGCATTTATTACCCTGTCTTGATTTAATTTCCTCAAGAATTTCGGCAATTTCATCGGGGCAGTCGCCTTCTTGCCTAAAGAATGTATATCTCAAAAACTGTTGTAAGTCATAAGCCAAATCCCAAACAGCATCACAGTCACGGTTTACCGCATCAGAAAAATCCGTATGATAATATGTTATACCGTGATTTGACGAGGCGTGTTTTACTTCACCGGTAATCGGGTCAATCCAAAATAAGTCCAATCCGTTTCTGTTCATGCTGCCGTCTGCATTGGTATACTTGTCGATTTGTCTTTGTAACGCACTGTTAAGCGGTTCACCATTTGCCAACGCTTCCTCGATGTATTTCATAAGTGCGGGGAGTTCGTTCTTCCCGACGGGTATTTGAAATGTACCTGCAATCCTCTCTTTCATAGCCTCACCGAATTCACTTACAACCTTAACCCAGTTATCTCCTTGGTCACCCGGCATTGAATGGATTAATCGGTTTTGCTCAGATGGCGGCATATGCCACCTGAGTGAAGTATTCGGTGCAGTTGTATAATCCACTGCCGATTTCTCACAAGTCTTGCCCGAAACAGCAATCCCGAGTGCCTCCCAAAACGACGGAAGATTTAAAGGGTCAAGCACCACTCCTGTTTTATAGGGTGTCCCCACATGATTAGTTATAGGTCGCATATCTACATTCATGCCGTCACCTCATAATATTTATATTTGGAATTAGCACTTAATTGTTCTTGATGTTTGGCGATTGCTGCGATTAATTCATCAATCAGTTCTATTTTTTCATGTTCTTCCTCTTCTTCGTCCTCTACCGGAGCAGTCCCGCCGTCCATAATATCGGTGCGATAAAACCGCTCCATGCAAATCCCCGCTTGCTTATCATTGATTTCAGCAAGAATTCTTTCAACCATTTCGGGGCAATCATCGTCTTGAGCGAAAACAGTGTATCGCAAGAAAGTTGCAAGAGATGTCGCTAACTGCCGAATTGCTTCCTCGTCAGACTCCACATTGAACCCCATAACCATTGGCTGCATTGGCTGAAACCACTTGATTTCTCCTGTAGTTATGTCAATCCAAATCGAATCATATGCCACATTGCCGACTTCCTCGGAACAGAATCCTTTGCCGTACTGACGTGTTTGTGCTCCTGTTTCGGGGCAGATGTGTTTATCTCGCTGTGCTTGCAGGGCGGTTGTAAAACATTCACCGTTTTCGATAGTTTCCTTGATTTTCGCCATAAGCCCGAGCATATCCCCCTGCCCAATCGGTATTTCCATTATGTTCGGGTCAGAACGGCTGAAATTCGTCGGTCGCATTCCTGATGCACGAATATTCGCACAAGGTTGAACCCACATATGCGAAGTTGTCGGAGTAAAAGCCGAGTTGTTTTTCGCGGCAACCGCAGATGAAAACTCAGTCGCAAAAGCACTGTGGGTCTGTGTAAATTTCACTGCTGATTGTGTGTGGTTGTATGTGTTTTGTACTCCGAGATTAACATTCATGACTTATTATTCTCCTTAAAATACTCTAACATTCTGATATAATCCTCATGCTCTTCATTTACCGCAACGCTTCGATAATGTGCAATTCGCTCGTTTAAATGCTCGGGTGAATTAATTTCTCTTACAAAGCTGTCCTGCTCATTTTCGCCGATTACCTTTTCTAAAGTTGAGGCAAACCCGAAATCGTCCGTCGACTGATTTGCGGGGCTTTTCTTAATCGGCTCATTATTGAAATAGGGATTTATTTTCATGTTAATTTACCTCCTTGTCGATAATGCTTTTCAATTTCGGTTTAAGCCGAGAATAGGTTGATTTAACCGTAGATTCGGACTTATTCAAAACCTCTGCAATTTCCCTGTTACTGTAATTATTCAACCGCAGTTCAAAAATCTCTCGCTCGCTTTTCGTTAACTCGCTCATTATATCGCTGATTAACTGCTCTTTATCAAGCTCATCGTATATAATATTTTCCAAAACCTGCTCGGTAAAGTCATCTTCACCGATTAGTAACTGCGGGTCAATTGAGTCGTCGTTTCTCGTTTTCATATAAGCGGCATTGAATTTTTTCGCCACATTCTTAGCAATGGCGAACAACCAGCCTTTTACGTTGGGGTGACTTTCTATGCCGTTAATGCCGTCGGTTTTGACCTTTCGTATAACAATCAAAAACACCTCCTGCAGGCAGTCTTCAACATCGTTGCGGCTTTTTGAATATATAATCGAGTCAATGAACAAAGCAAGCCCTGTCCTGTTTTCTAAATACAGAATGTTCAAATAATTATTTTCAGCAGCTTTTATGCTCACCACCCCCTCTAATATATAATCCCCGGTTTTTGCGTATGGTTGAGAAGAATTAGAAAAATATTTTCAAGGTTTATTATACCATAAAAACCCCCTCTGTTCAAGTGAAGGGAGGGGGTTGTGAATATGAATCAAATTAGAAAGAGCAAACCCACCGCCTTCGGTGATTATATAAATTGTTCCTAATTTTAGTATATTTATTTGAGGAAGTCAAGGAAATGTTGACTTTTAGGCTTTTTTGATGTATAATTATGGAAATAATAATCGGAGGGTCATATTATGTCAACATTTAGAGATAATTACGGCAACATCGTCGTGCGAAAAGATGGTGATAGGCTCTGGGATAATAGCGGAAATTGGGTGTATGAAATTCGGGGTGAATACATCTTTGATACCGTAGGGAATAGAGTATTTGAACTCCGAGGTGATTATATTCACGACAACTATGGAAATAGAGTTTATGAAATTCGTGGGAATAAAGTTTTTGATAATTCTGGGAATTGGCTCGGAGAAAATTATTAAAATTCATAAATGGAGAAAATAATATGGAACGATGGTTTGACAAGGAAATATATGATGCTTTTTCAAAGACAATTAATAATTCAAAGTTGGGCAGTAGCAGTATTAGAGGATTAAGAGGATTGGTAGCGAAGCAAATTGCCGAAGAAAAAAGATTAGCTGAAGAACTTGAAAAAAACAGATTAGCTGAAGAATTTGAAAAAAATAGATTAGCAACAGACCCTGAATATAGGCAAAAAAAAGAAAAGGAAAAGTATGAGAATCTTGTTCATGAAATGACAAAAGCTTTGAGTGAATATGATTACAAACGGTTATGGGAAAGTTTTGGTGAAATGAACGATTACGATGAAGCATCTATATTAGCAAGCACATGTGAGAAAAGATATATTGCTCTAAAAAGTCAACGCGAACAAAGGGAACATATAGAGAATGAAAATCGTCTTGAGCTAAAGAAAAATAAAAAAGCAATAAAAAAAAGAAAAAAGATAATAAATCTCTTTGGGCGAATTATTGCTTGCCTTTTAGCAATTATTGCTTTTTCTATACTTTATATAACTTATGAACCGGAATATGAGACAAGAGAGATTAATGGTCAACATATAGCAGTAAGAAACTCAACAGAAACAGGCATGGCAAACGTTACAATACTCTTTATTAATATAATAAATATTGTTCCTTTTTTGGCTTTATTTTTTACATCAAGAGATTATAGGGGGTTAAGAATAACTTTTTTATGTATAGGTGTTTTATTCTTTTTAATTATGTTTGGTTCGTGTTCTCAATTTGAAGATGAATTTTCCAACGGGGGGATTTCAACATTTTTATACATTTCATTAGTTTCAAAAATAATAATATTTTTCTTTCCGAGAAAATAATATGGATAAAACAATTATATCGAAGACGATTTTCTCCGCTTGTCATGAGTGTGGCTCGCTTCGAAAAGCAAGCACGGCATAACACACTAGACTTTGCTAAGCAAAGTCGGTTTGCCAAAAGGGGTTGCGACCCCTTTTGGAATCCATCAAGAAAAACGCCCCTATTCAATTCAATTGTAATATACGGTTATTTTATCACTTAGTCCCGGTTCTGTCAACATTAATGTGCGATTTAATTAAACATAGTGGAATTATAGCAAAAAAACACGTAACCCCCTCTGTTCAAGTGAACAGAGGGGGAGTCTATGACCCGTATTCATGGTTAAGTCCGGTCACCAACTAAAATTGCTCAACCGCTGAGGATATAGAAGTAATAAGACTTTGCGGTATACGGTGTGTTCTGAAATACATAGCTAAAAATGCACCTAAAACGTCAAATTAAGAAAAACCAAGCCTATTTAATATTATCTTAGTAACGCTCATCTATTGCCGTACAGAATGTCGAGCATATTTTACGTTCACCCTTTTGCAAAATCGCCAAACTACCCATTCAATCGCCTGTATTCGCCGGCTTCCTTGGATAGCTGTTCCACACTAATATTATTCCATAGATTATCACGTCGCCATTCAGTATAATCGAAAGGTTCGGATTTTATAAGAGAAATAAAACGCTCGGCTTCAACAAGCCCTAAAGTGTCAGATAAGCAGTCCATACCCTTACTAAGCAGAACTTTACTGTTTGTCATCATTATTTATCGCCTCCATAAATCTAAGAAATTGTACAGGGTCACATACAATAATTCCGTCTATCTTACGTTTTAATATATCACCGTCAACGGTTAAGAAAAATTCGCATTTTGAGTCAATCGCACATGATATATGCAGAGCATCACAAGCTTTCAAACCGTCCTTGAGTAATAAATCAGCTCGTTTAACTATTTCTATTGAATCGTCAATATCTTCAACAGCTAACTTTCGCCATTTAGAAATTTGCCTTGACCTTTCGACAAACTTGCTTTTACTGTTCTCGTAATCAAGCATATACGACCAAACTAATTCAAGTCTACCTGAAATGACAAGACTTTGAATAAACAACTTAGCCTTTGTTTCTACTTCAATTTTGATTTGGGCTTGGTCGTCGTAAGGTCTGTTAAAACAACAAATATCTAAATAAATTCTCATTGTTACACGTCCATTGCTTATTTTTCGGCATTAACTCTTTTGTGAAAGCCAAACTCTATTGCCGTACAGAATGTCGAGCGTTTTTTATTAGAGCCTCAAACTCATCTGAACTTTTTTTATAATGGTCTTTCCGCTCCTGTGACGTAGAGTCTTTTAATCGTTCATAATTCCATTTACGGATTTTATGAATGTCGGCAACCGTGAAATCTGTGCTGATTTCGGGTTTTGGTATATCATGAATCATCTTCATTACCTCCTAATAGCATTGATGGTGTATATATCGGCACATCTCTGTAACCGGTCAATGCGGCAACAACTCTTACACCTTTAATTGTTTTTATGTTTACCATGTGCTTGAAATTCCATGATACAACGGCGTTACATTCGCTTATCATAGCACAAGCAAGGTGTTGTGCATCGTCAAAGCTACTTTGTTTAAGAATATCATATTTTATAAATTCACCGGCAAGCAAGTTTATTTCATCACTGTATTCTATAAGCGTATAGTCAATAGTTGCATTGAAGTCGGCAAGGGTCTTTCGCTTTTCGGCAGAACACTCCATAAGCTCTTCAAAATCAACATATGACAAATAAATGTCATACAAGCCGATTTTTATTTCCTCCCACAGCTTGAGTGTGTCTTGCATTTTTTCAAATGCGTCTTGCTGGTCTAAATGGCTAATAACCGATGTGTCAAGGTATAGTTTTAGTTTCTTCATTGTATTATAGTCCTCTCAAATTATTTTATCACAAAAAACGCTAAAAGTCAAGAGCAAGAATAGATTAACCCCCATTCGATATAGAATTAGACCATTTCGGACGGGGGATAACTGACAATTTCGTTCTGCGTGACAACTATATCGGTTGCAACACGTTTTAGGTCATGTTGCTTGGATATAACCGAAAACGCCTTTTATGTAGGGAACGCGGGTGAAAAATCACACTTGAAAATTATGATGATTTATGTTATAATGGTAGAGTAGGAAACTACATAGATTTTATATAATGGGAGGTACAAAATGAAGTGTCCAAAGTGCAATGAAGAAATGAAAAAGGGCGAAATAATGTCGCAAACAGGCGTGTGGCTTTTTTGGCAACCTGATGAATCGTGTCAAGGTTTAAATAAAATGCGATATACTAAAGCAACTGTTCATAAAAATGGTGGCATTGTTTTAGAATCGTCAGCAATGAATCATACATCAAAAAAGTTAATTGGTTTCCACTGCGAGGAATGTAAAACTGTTATAATAAACTATTGAACATTATAAGCAATATGTGTAGTACAATTGGGTTATTATGTGGGTTATTTCCAAAAACAAAAACCGCTCTATTGCTTGAATAGAGCGGTTTCGCTTATGACCCGTAGGGGAATCGAACCCCTGTTTCCGGCGTGAGAGGCCAGCGTCTTGACCGCTTGACTAACGGGCCTGATGACAGTTAACAATTAACAGTTGATAGTTGACAATTAATCGTTGTATGTTGAATATTATAACACAGGGACAAATTTATGTCAAGTGGGGAATACACATGAATAAGAGCAAAACAATTGCCGATATGGAAATCGGCTCAACCGCAATAATAATCGAGGTTAGCGGTGAACACTCACTTAAGTGCCGCTTATCAGACATGGGATTAATCCCCTCGACTGCGGTAACACTTCGCAAAACCGCACCTATGGGCGACCCGCTCGAACTTCACCTGCGAGGGTACAATCTGACACTTCGACGGGAGGACGCCCGCAGAATTACCGTAAAAACGGAGGAATTATGACATTTGCAATCGCGGGCAACCCCAACTGCGGGAAAACCACACTGTTCAACCGATTAACAGGGGCTTCCCGACGCACAGGGAACTTCCCGGGTGTAACAGTGGAGTGCAAAAAAGGCAGAATTCGTCATGCACCGGATTGTCAAGCGGTGGACTTACCCGGGATATACTCAATCCTCCCTTATTCCGGAGAGGAGCGTGTCGCTTATGACTACCTGAATAATAATAACCCCGACGGCATAATTAACATAGTCGATGCCGCAAATATAGAGCGGAATCTCTACCTCACGCTCCAGTTAATCGAATTGAATAAACCGACGGTGTTAGCACTCAACATGATGGATGAGGTTAGGGTAAACGGCGGTTTTATTGATATAGACCTGCTTTCACAAATATTAGGCATACCCGTCATACCTATATCGGCGGCAAAGAATGAGGGGATTGACGAGCTTGTCAAAGCCATGACAGAAACTGCCCAAAAGCGTATTCTGCCTAAGAAAAGCGACTTCATCACCGAATCAAAGACAGAATGTACCTCAGAGCAATATGCGGTATTAGCCGAAATACGTTATAATTTCATAGAATATATCTGCAGTAAAACGGTTACAAAACCTCGTGAAACCCGTGAACACAAGCGAAGCACTGTAATAGACAGGCTTCTCACAAATAAAATACTGGCACTGCCGATTTTCTTTATAATCATGGCAACTGTGTTCTGGCTGACGTTCGATGTGATAGGGGAATTATTAAGCGATTTATTGAGAATGGGTATGCACACAATTACCGAAACAATTGACAAAACCCTCACAATTCATTCAATTAATCCGATTTTACATAGTCTGATAATCGACGGTGTGTTCAAAGGCATAGGGAGCGTATTGTCGTTTCTGCCTATAATAATCACATTATTCTTTTTTTTATCAATGCTGGAGGATTCGGGGTACATGGCACGAATAGCGTTCATAATGGACAAACCGTTGCGGCAAATCGGATTATCCGGACGCAGCTTTGTCCCAATGTTAATCGGCTTCGGGTGTACTGTCCCGGCAATAATGGCAACAAGAACTCTACCCTCCGAGCGTGACAGGGTTATGACAATCCTGCTGACTCCTTTTATGAGCTGCTCTGCGAAAATCCCGATTTACGCAGTATTTGCGGCGGCGTTTTTTGACGATAATCAGGCGTTGGTGATGTTTCTACTGTACAGTATAGGCATACTCACGGGTATAATATTAGGTGCAATTTTTAATAAAACCCACTTTCGGGGTAACGCTGTCCCGTTTATTATGGAACTGCCGAATTATCGTTTACCGTCGGCGAAAACCACTTTTTTATTAATGTGGGACAAAGCACGTGACTTTCTCGCCCGTGCATTTACGATAATTCTTGTAGCAACAATAATTATATGGTTTCTGCGAACCTTAGATATACATTTCAACATAGCAACAACCGCCGACGAAAGCATTCTCGCACATATAGGCAGGTTGATAGTCCCGATATTCACCCCCCTCGGTTTCACAGACTGGCGGGCGGCAACAGCACTTTTAACCGGCTTCACAGCTAAGGAGGCGGTCATCAGCACATTAGCGGTGCTGACAGGTGCAGACTTATACGAACAAGCACACGCCCTGTCTGCCGTATTCACCGACATGAAGAGCGTGTTCACATTTTTAACATTCACATTATTGTATACCCCGTGCATTGCGGCGATTGCGGCAATAAGGCGGGAATTGCGTAGTGTACGTATGACTGTTGCGGTAATATTCGGGCAATGTGCCATTGCGTGGATAGTAGCGTTTTTAATCGGTCAACCGATAATTTTAACAATCGTAATCGGCTTATTATGCATATGGGGTGTAATTGATTACTTTACAAAACGAAAAATCCCTGAATAATCACTTATAACAACCGTTTTTCTAAATCCACTAACTGCGTTTTCATCTCCTCGGGGAGTCTGTCGCCGAACTTGGTATAAAACTGTTTAATCCCGTTGACCTCTTCCTTCCATAACACTTTATCAACGCTTAAGAGTTCCTTTATCACATCAAGGGTAATTCCTGCGTCCTCCAACCCGTCTATATTAATATCCTCCGGCTTAGGCTCATAACCAATCGGAGTTTCAACCACGCCCTTATTCCCGCACACACGCTCGATAATCCAATCAAGCACCCGCATATTCTCGCCATATCCGGGCCAGACGAAATTCCCCTCATCATTGGTACGGAACCAGTTTACGTTAAACACCTTTGGTGCATTTCTGCCGAGCCTGTCACCCATTTTGAGCCAATGCCCGAAATAATCTGCCATGTTATATCCGCAGAAAGGCAGCATAGCCATTGGGTCACGCCGAACGCTTACAGACGAACCGGTCAATCCGGAAGCCACCTCCGTACCCACTATTGACCCCACGAAAACACCATGTTTCCAGTCGAACGCTTGATACACCAAAGGGAGCGTCTTCGCCCGCTTGCCACCGAAGATAAAGGCGGAAATGGGGACACCCTCAGCATTATCGTGTTCCGGTGAAATGCATGGGCAGTCAGAAGCGGGAGCGGTAAATCGTGCGTTTGTGTGAGCCCCTTTTTCAGAACTGTCCGAGTTCCACGGATTACCCTTCCAGTCTACTGCGTTAGTGATTTTATCATCATTAAGACCCTCCCACCAGACACTGTTGTCGTCTAAATTATGAACCACATTCGTGAAGATGGTATTCTTTTGAACAGTAGAAATTGCGTTAGGGTTAGTCTTATTATTGGTGTCGGGTGCCACCCCGAAGAAACCGTTCTCGGGATTAATCGCCCATAATTTGCCGTCTGTGCCTTGTTTAAGCCATGCAACATCATCACTCACACACCACACTTTATAGCCGTTCTTGGCATAACCCTCGGGAGGGACAAGCATAGCCAAGTTAGTTTTCCCGCAGTGTGACGGGAGTGCCGCTGCTATATAGACAGTGTCCTTCTCGGGTCGTTCAACCCCAATAATGAGCATATGCTCAGCCAACCAACCCTCGCTCTTACCTTGATATGAGGCGTTACGCAAGGCAATGCACTTTTTCGTGAGGAGTGCATTGCCGCCCGAACCCGAGTTAATCGACCAAACGGCGTTGTCCAGAGGAAAGTGTGCGATATAGCGGTTTTCGTCATCAAGCTGACCGGTGGAGTGCATTCCCCGAACCCAGTCATTGCTTTCGTCACCGAGGGAGTCTAAAGCGAGCTTACCGCAGCGAGCCAATATAAAAGTGTTAAGAACAACAAAAATCGAATCGGTGATTTTAATGCCGACCTTGCTCAATTTTGAACCCACAGGGCCCATCGAAAACGGGATAACATACATGGTTCTGCCTCGCATAACCCCGTCGAACAGCTTATGAAGCGTATCGTACATTTCATCAGGTGCACACCAATTATTGGTAGGGCCGACGTCTTTTTCATTGGGAGAGCATATAAAAGTCTTCTGCTCGGAGCGTGCGGCATCGTGAACAGCGGTTCTGTGAACAGCACACCCGGGAAGCTTATCTTGGCAGAGAGGCTTAATAATCCCCGAATCCACCGCCTTTTGGCGTAAATCGGCGATTTGTTCGTCGCTTCCGTCAATCCAAACAACGTCAGCGGGTTTAGTTAAAATACTCATCTCCTCGACCCAATTAAGTATGCTTTGGTTCTTTGTCATGAATACTTCTCCTTCAAAAAGAGTTAGTTGTATCAAATATTATTATTCATTATATAACATTTCAAAAACCTGTGTCAAGCGTTTTGATATAAATAAAAAAATAACAATCACTTATATTGACTTATATACAAAATTTATGATATACTAATACTTGATATGTAAAAAATAGACTTGGAGCAGTATAAATGAGTGATATATTAAACCGCAAGGAAATAGCGTCGGGCGTTTTTTTAAGCAGAATAACAGACTCCCGCTTCAAACAAAACCGCATTTCAGTGTATTTCATGACCTGTCTTGACTCGGAAAAAGCGTCGGTCAATTCCGTCGTCCCGAGAATTCTTACAAATTCCTGCCGGCTTCTTCCTGATTTAAGGGCGTTGAACGCTCGACTTTCCGCATTATATGCGGCACGGCTGTCGGAGGGTGTCACCAATATAGGTGATACGCAGTGTGTCAGTATTGGTGTTACCACGATTGACGACCGCTATGCATTAGAGGGGGAAAGCGTTCTGTCCGATGGGGTGGAGATTCTTTTAAACTGTATCTTTGACCCGCTGATTGAAAACAACGGCTTCAAACCGAGCGTCACCGAAACCGAGAAGCAGTCCTGTATCGACCAAATCGAGGCAGAACTCAACGAAAAGCGGGAATACGCCATAAAACAGGCGACAGAACTGCTTTGCGAGGGAGAACCGTTCGCCTGCCGTGCAACAGTCGAAGGGGTTGAACAAGTCACCCCGCAATCGGCGTATGCAGCTTATGAAAAACTGCTCAAAACCTCACGAATTGAGATATTCTGTGCCGGCTGTAACGACTTCTCCGAGGTAGAAAAAACATTAACCAAAGCATTCTGTGAGATGAAGCGTGAAAAAATGGAGGATTGTTATTCTGAATACAGCCCCTTAAAACCCGAACCCATAACCCGATATGAGGAGCTGGAGGTCAACCAAAGTAAGATGGTTATTGGTTTTAAGACACAATTGCGTGATATTGATGCCTTAGTCGTGATGACTAAGATATACGGTGGCTCTGCAACCTCGAAATTGTTTGAGAACGTGCGTGAAAAAATGTCGCTGTGCTACTATTGCTGGGCGAAGTATAACTACTGTAAAGGCGTTATAATGGCGGAATGCGGCGTCGAAACCGAGAATATCGACAAAGCAAGGGCAGAAATTCTGAACCAGCTTGACTTAATCAAAAACTCCGACTTCACTGAGGACGAGCTGCTCCACGCCCGTCTGTCGTTGCAAAACGACCTGAAAGCGTTGAATGATAAGCTGTCGGGGATTGCGTTATGGTATCTCATCAGAATCTACCAATGCGACATTGTGACTCCCGAGCAGATGGTTGAACGCTATTTATCGGTGACAAGGGAGCAGATTATCGAGGCGGCGAAGAGCCTTTCTTTAGACACTGTCTATATATTAACGGAGGAATCATGAACATTATAAAAAACACCCGTGTGCAAGAGCAATACACCCGAATAAAACACAGTAGCGGCTGTACAATCTGTCTGTGTCCCATGCAAGGCTTCTCGTCTGCGTATGCTTTATTCGGGACTAAGTACGGTTCGGTGGACAGCACATTCAAAACCAATGCTGATGCGGATTTTGTGACTGTTCCCGCAGGAATTGCACACTATTTGGAACACAAATTATTCGAGAATGAGGACTGTGACGCATTTAAGCTATACGCCGAAACCGGAGCAAGTGCTAACGCCTACACCTCGTTTGACAAAACTGCATACCTGTTTTCCTGCTCACAGAAATTCGCCGAAAACCTTGAAATCCTTTTAAAATTCGTACAAGAGCCGTATTTCACTGACGCAACGGTTCAAAAGGAGCAGGGTATAATTGCACAGGAAATTAAAATGTATGACGACAGTCCCGACTGGCGGGTATTCTTTAATAACTTAGAAACGGTTTACCACAACAACCCCGTAAGGATTAATATTGCCGGAACAGTCGAAAGCATTTCCGAAATCGACAAGGACTTGCTGTACAGGTGCTACAACACTTTTTATAACCTCAATAATATGGTTTTGTCGATTGCAGGTAACTTCGACCCGGAGGAGGCATTAGCAATATGTGACAGGCTGTTGAAACCGTCAACCGATATGGGTTTACAGTCCGTCATTCCTGATGAACCTCGTGAAGTTAAGGAAAAAATCGTGCGGGAGAAGCTCCCCTGCGGAATTCCATTATTCCAGATTGCGTTTAAGCTCCCGAACGAATTCGCTTCAGCCGACGAGAACTTCGTCCACTATAATATTCTTCTTGAAACCGCACTCGGGAAGACCTCGAGGTTCTACCAGTCCGCCTACGAAAGCGGATTAATCAACGAAACCTTTAGTGTCTCGGTATTCAACGGGAGGGGGTTTTTCCTATGCTTAGCAGACGGCGAAGCCCGTGAACCTGAAAAGGTTTACACTGCTATAAAAGAAGAACTGAAACGCCTTAAACAAGCCGGCTTACCCGAAGCCGACTTCACAGCAGTAAAGAAGCAGACCTATGGTGAACTCATAGGTTCACTCGCAAAAATCGAAACGGTGGCGAACAACATGATGAACGCCGAATTCGATAATACCGACATGTTCGCTAATATAGAAACCGCCGCACAGGTGACTTATGCTGACATCACCGAAAAATTAAAAAACTTCGATGAAGAAAACTCATGTATTTCTATAATCGACAATTAACAAAGGACAGATGAAAAATGAATCAATCAAGCAGAATTGAATTTCCTAATTTATTCCAAAATGACATTATTATCAATCGAATTGCGTTCACCCTATTCGGAATTGATGTATACTGGTATGGTATAATTATCACGGGAGGGGTCATTTTAGCAGTGGTATACGCACTTCAAAACGCACATCGTGTCGGCGTTCTCTCGGACAAGGTGTTCGACTTGGCGTTCTGGGGTACAATCTGCGGAATAGTCGGAGCAAGGCTTTATTATGTCATATTCTGGAATCTCAACCCGGAAAACGAGTATAAGTATGATTTACTGAGGACATTCACAGGAATACGTGATGGCGGATTAGCTATATACGGCGGCGTAATCGGCGGAGTTGTCGGTGCGATTGTCGTGTCACGATTGATGAAAATTAAGCTGCTGCCGGTTATAGATTTGGCGGGGTTAGGTTTCCTAATCGGGCATTGTATCGGAAGGTGGGGCAACTTTGTTAATCAAGAGGCGTTCGGAGCCCCCACAGCAAGTGAGCTTCCTTGGGGAATGACAGGCGACAGAATAATGGCAGACCTTCACGCACAGGGAGCAGACCCGAACGCATTAGTTCACCCCTGCTTCCTTTATGAAAGCCTGTGGTGTTTGTTAGGATTTATAGTCCTGCATTTCTACTTGAGGAAGTGGCGTACCTTTGACGGGGAAATCTTTTTAATGTATGTAGTCTGGTACGGGACGGGCAGGGCTTTTATAGAAGAACTCAGAACCGACTCATTATATGCGGGCGGGCTGAAGGTGTCGCAGGTTCTTGCAATAGCAAGTGCAGCATTTGCGGCAATCCTGTTTGTTTATTTCAAAATGCAATTGCAAAAGAAAAAAGAATATGTTATGTATGCTGAAACCGAAGAAAGCAAGAAATTAATCGAGGAATATCAATACAAGATTAAGCTTCGGGAGGAGCAGGAAAAAGCAAAAACCGCATTAAGGCGTACACAGCGAGAACTCGGTGAACCGACTGCCCCAACAATCATTCAATCGGAGGAAGATGAAAATGGCGAAAATTCTTGACGGAAAAGCGTTATCCGCAGAAATAAAGCAGCAGATTAAAACAGAAATCGAACAAGATAATCTAAAAGTAGGGTTAGCGGTGGTTATCGTAGGTGCAGACCCTGCCAGCAGGGTATACGTGGATAATAAAAAGCGTGACTGTACGGAATGCGGCATAACCTCACACGAATTCGCATTACCGGAGGAAACCACCCAGCAGGAGCTGATTGAGCTTATAGAAAAGCTGAACGCAGACGAAAACATTAACGGCATATTAGTTCAGCAGCCTTTTCCGAAGCATATTAACGTAACAGCAGTTAACGAAACAATATCACCTTTAAAAGATGTTGATGCCTTTCGGTTTGAAAGTGCCGGCAGAATTATGGCAGGCAAGTATTCGTTTCTGCCCTGTACTCCGGCGGGAGTTATGGAGCTGCTCAGGGCGGCTGAAATAGAAATAGCGGGGAAAGAATGTGTGGTAATCGGGCGTTCCGACATAGTGGGCAAACCGATGGCAATGCTGCTTTTACATGAGAACGCCACAGTGACAATCTGCCACAGCCGAACTAAGGATTTACCGTCGGTGACTAAGAGGGCAGACATTCTTGTGAGTGCGGTGGGAATTGCAGATTTTGTATCAAGTGACATGGTAAAGGAAAATGCAGTAGTCGTAGACGTAGGCATGAACCGCAACAGCGAGGGTAAGCTGTGCGGTGACGTTAAGTATGCCGAGGTCAGCGAAAAAGCTTCGTATATTACACCTGTTCCGGGCGGGGTAGGGCCTATGACCCGTGCGGTGCTGATGAAAAACACACTGTCGGCGAAAAAACTGCAATCATAATGAAAAAGAACAGGGACAAAAGAGTAGGCAGGGGCAGCTTTTCCATAAAGACGAATTTCTTTTTGATTACAGCGATAATCGTGGGACTGTCGGCATATTTCACGGTAAACAGCTTATGGAGTGCCGGAACAATAGTGGTTATAATTCTATTAACAATTGTGGCATCATTTTATTTTTGGTTATGGAGGGTGTATTTTAAATGAAAGCAAGGATTGTTCAATTCGTACCGAAATGCACACTTTCCATAGGTATGATTGTCAAAAACGAGGAGAAATACTTAGAAAAGTGTCTGAAATCTATAAAACCCCTTCTTGACGAAATAAACAGCGAGCTTATAATCGTCGATACCGGCTCAACCGATAAAACGGTAGAAATCGCCGAACGGTTCACCAATAAAATATATCACTTTGAATGGGTCAACGACTTTTCCGCCGCCCGAAACTTCGCAATGGATAAGTGCAGGGGCGAATGGTTCATGTACCTTGACGCCGACGAAATATTCGATGAAGATTTAAGCGAGATGGTCAGCTTCTTCAAAAATGACAATCTCCGTGCCAAATATAACGCTGCGTCCTATATTTTATACAACTACACTAATCCGGAGGGCAGCGATTATTTAAAAAGCATAAAATACCGTTTAGTCAGGAGGACTAATCAAACCCGTTTTGAAAATCCCATTCACGAATACATTCCCAATCTTCCCCCGCCTTATTGTCATTTTACCACATTTGCACACCACTGGGGTTATGCACATGAAACTGTGGAGCAAAGGAAAACCAAACGAAACAGAAACATGATACTTTTAGAGCAGGAGCTTGAAAAAAAGCCGGACGACCTGCGAACACTTCTGCACATGAGTAAAGAGTTAGAGATAGATGAACTGCATGAGTTTCTGCCGAAATTTCTCCAAAGTGTGAGGAAAAAGCTGAGCGACCCCTTAGCTCCCGTAGCGTTTGTGACAGCAATAGTGTTTAACTATGCCGCAAACGAATTTGACAAGGCACAGGGATATATAGATGAATACTTCAAGCATTTCAAATTCAGGAGCAACAGCGTGCTTACGCTTGAGGTTTTGGTCTGCAAAGGATTAATCTTCCATAAACAAGAAAAATTTGATGAAGCAATCGAAGCCTATGAGGAATACTTCAAATTCTACAAGCTATACACCGAGGATAAGCTTACCACCCATGAATTAGGTGACATATCGCTCTCTTTTCACGAACCCGAGGAATATGTAAATATCAAGAACAATCACTCTACCCTTCTCTCGAAAACGGGGCGGGCGAAAATCTCTTTCAAAGAAGGCATAACAAAGGTAAGCATTGGTCAAAAACCGCCTGCCAATACACAGGAGGCTATTCTTGCCGTATTCTCCGAAGCCCCGCAAAAAATCACACAATATGTCCGCACGGTTCTGCTAAAGTTTAACGCCGAGCAGATGGTTTCTGTTATTGACATGCTTAAATTCTCACTGAAAAACTACGCAGAAATCACCCTTTCATACTGTACTCCCGAAGACTTTTCATCGAGCTTACCCGAACTATTCTGGGCGGCAACGGCATATTCCGCCGCAATAACAAATCGAGGTAACATAAGCGAGGAGGAAAGCTCACGCTTATGTGAGAACTTCGCACATTTCACCTCACTTTACACAGCTAATGCATACAATCATGAACTCTTAAACGACAGTGACATATCGGCTTTACCGGAGCTTCACAGAGTGGGCTACTACATCGCATTAATGCAGAATGTTGACACCTTTTCGGTTGAGGAAGCCGCCTCACAGTGTGTGTCTTATGCAAGCGTTCTTCGAGAATTAGCGGGGAAATAACAAACAATGAATATTCTGTTTATAGGTGATGTTCAAGGCGAAAACTCAATTGAAAAACTCGGGAACATTCTACCTGATTTAAAACAAAAAGAAAACATCGAGCTGACTGTTATCAATGGAGAAAATTCCGCAGACGCTAACGGAATATCCCGTGCTTCCGCCCAAATGCTGTTTGATATTGGTGCAGACGTGATTACAACAGGAAATCATGCGTTTAAGCTCAAAGAAGCCGATGACTTATTTAACTCACGGGCAGAGGTTCTACGACCGGCTAACTATGGACAGAATTGCCCCGGAAAAGGCGTGTTTATTATCGACTTCGGACACTGTCAAATAGCGGTGATTAACATAATGGGAACGACGTATATGCCCCCGTGCGACAACCCGTTCAAGTGTGTTGACGATATTTTAAAAAAGCTCGACACCAAGAATATAATCGTAGATTTCCACGCAGAAGCAACGTCAGAAAAAAAGGCAATGGGACATTATTTATCGGGGAGGGTTTCTGCGGTAATCGGAACGCACACACACGTTCAAACCGCCGACGAAACTATATTGAACAATCACACCGCATATATCACCGATGTCGGTATGACAGGAGTAGCAAATTCAATAATCGGTTGTGAGATGAATATAATTGAAAAGTTCACCGACTATTACCCCGTTAAGCACAGCTTTGCATTCGGCGAAACCGAGTTAAATGCAGTAATAATCTCAATAGACACAAAAACCGGTAAAGCGGCTTCAATCAAACGGATTAAGAAAATGATATAATGAGGTTATTGAATGTATAGATTTATTGATTTGTTTTGCGGAATAGGCGGTTTCAGATTGGCTTTAGAAGCACAAGGGTTAGAGTGTGTCTTTTCAAGTGAAATTGACCCGAACGCACGAAAATCATACAAAGAAAACTTTTGTGAATTACCAAGTGGCGATATAAGGGAGATAGCCGCCCGTAATATACCCAAGCATGATATTATATGTGCAGGTTTTCCCTGTCAATCGTTCAGCATTTCGGGGAAGCAAAGCGGATTTTCAGACTACAGAGGGCAACTGTTCTATGAAATACTTCGGATTGCCGAATACCACAAACCGTATTTATTATTATTAGAAAATGTGAAAAACATTTTAACGGTTAATAATGGCAGTGTCATAAGAACAATAGAAAAAGAGTTAAATAAAATCGGGTATGACTTAGAAACTCACGTATTAAATTCATCTTTTTACGGTATCCCTCAATCAAGGGAAAGGGTTTATTTTGTAGCACTGCGAAAGGACATGAAAACCTCGAATAAACCTGCATATGAACCTCCGAAAGAAAAAAACACCGAAGTATTTTTAGAGGATTTATTAGACAATGAAGTCGACAGCAGTTTCATACTGCAAAGGGATGATATACATATCACAAAATCCGAAGATGAAATCGACTATAAGCTACAACCAATCAGAGTCGGATTGGTGAATAAGGGAGGTCAGGGTGAACGAATATACAGCCCGAAAGGACACGCAATAACTCAATCCGCATACGGCGGAGGAGTAGGAGCAAAAACGGGATTATACAAAACAAAGCAAGGTATTAGGAAACTAACCATAGATGAGTGTAAGAGGGTTATGGGGTTCCCCCCCCGCCACAAGGTCAGTAGCGGAGTACACGGGTATAGACAGTTAGGTAATGCTGTTATTCCGGACATGGTGAAATACGTATATGAAGGTATAAAGGTGATTTAATGAAAAATAGAAACGCTTATGAAGGAATAGAGGTTGAAAACCTGTTTAAGGACAGTATTATTAAACAAACCGAAATTATTAAGAAATTGCAAAACCACTTTAGTATTAAGAGTGATTTGGACAATATTATTGTAGTTGGCACAAAAGGCAAAAAAGCAGATGTAAAAATGAATTTCAAGTGCGGTCAACAAATTGATGTCAGTGTTAAAAGCTTCAAAATCGCATTTAATCAAATGACAAGAGCAACAGTATCGAATTTTTGCAATAAATTCGGGCTGAGTGAGGATTATTGTGAGGAATTAGAGGGCTTTGTCGTAGAAAAATCAAAAAAATCTGGTAACGATTTGTTCCCACAGGAAAGCAGAGTAAAATGGGGCAAGGTTTTCTCCGATAAAACAAAAGAAATTGTAAAATGGGGTTTTTCCAACAACTCAAAGCGTGAAATCTTTGTATTGTATGATAAAAAAACTTCAATAATGAGAATTTACTTAATGGAAGATGTGCTTAAAAACATAACAACGAACATAACTTTCACAAGGGGCGGAATAAACATAGGTGACTGCTTATCTTTCCAAAGAAAAGGCGGGGACGGGTCATCAAGTAAAAAACATCATAGAAACTCAATTCAACACCCCGGAAATAACATCCAGTTAAAAATAAAAGCGAATAAATTTATCAAGGAATTTTCCGGCAAAGAATTAGCCGAATACAAACCACACTAACAGGAGAACCACTATGCAAAATGAAATCATAAAAGTCTCATCACGCTCCATGCCGAAACTTGTTGCGGGAGCAATCGCCGCAGTAATCCGTGAAGGCGGTATCGCCGAGGTGCAGGCGGTGGGAGCGGGTGCAACCAACCAAGCGGTCAAGGCGGTGGCAATTGCGAGAACGTATATGGCAGCTGAGGACGTCGATATTATCTGCCGACCCATGTTCACAGAAATCACAATTGACGATGTTGAAAAAACAGCCATTCAATTAAACGTGGAAAAAATTATTTAAATAAATTCTTATAATTCAGAAAGGAAAGATTAATTATGGGACTCATTAAAGCCGCAACAACCGCAGTAGGCGGAACACTTGCCGAACAGTGGAAAGACGCATTGCACTGCCAGAGAATGGACAATACCGTCATGCTCCGCAAGGGTACGAGGATGAACCAAGGCAAGGGTGCTAACGTCAAGGGCGACCCCGAAATCATCACCAACGGCTCAACGATAATTGTTGAGGAAAACACCTGTATGCTGACGATAGACAACGGAAAAATCACAAACATCGTCACAGAACCCGGGCAATACACGCTTGACAATTCGTCTGCCCCATCATTATTTGTAGGGCAGATTACCGACACACTCAAGGAGGCACTTAACCGTTTCATGTTCGGCGGAACCCCGAATATGGAACAACGTGTGGTTTATATTAACCTCATGCCGCTTCCCGGAATCCCGTTCGGAACGGGACAGCCTGTTCCTTACCCCGACCCACGCTATAACACAACGATTAACCTTAGGTTTTACGGTACATTTGAAATCCAAATCGAAGATGCGGAAATGGCAGTAAGGTTTTACCAACAGGTAGCCAATAAAGGTTCAGGTGCGGGCGACATGTTAGTCACCGACACGTTTAAGAGTGAGCAATACAAAAACGAATTCATGCAGTCTATGATGAAAGCGTTGAACCTTCTTTCTGCACAGGGAGTAAGCTATAACCAATTTTCGAGCCATCTGTTGGATTTAACCAACCACGTTCAGAACTGCACAAAAGACACATGGATGACAAGGGGCTTCAAGGTCATAAACATAGGAATGGGGCCTGTTACCATATGTGACGAAAGTAAAGAACTGCTCAAGGACAGACTCAAAGCCGATACTATGTTAGGCGGCGACGTTCAGCGTGCCATGATGGCAGGCAGTGTTGCACGCGGAATTGAGGCGGCGGCAGGCAACGAGGGCGGAGCAATGATGGGCTTCATGGGTATGAACATGGCTATGAACACGGGAGGCGGCATAATGGGTCAAATGGGTCAAGCCCCCGAAAACACAATGCAAGCCCAGCAAATGCAGCAGGGTCAGCAGGGAGTGGGTGCATTCCCTCAGAGTAGCGGTTTCCCGCAAGCAGGTGCATTCCCCGGAGGCGGCGTTCAACCAACCCAAGTGACACAGCCCGCACAAGTTATGCAAGCCTCCGCAGATTCATGGAGCTGCGTATGCGGTGTATCGAATTCCGGCAGGTTCTGTGCCGACTGCGGAACAGCAAAACCTGCACCGGTTGCCTCGAGTGACTGGAAATGCCTATGCGGTGCGGACAATGCAGGGAAATTCTGTGCCAACTGCGGAACAGCGAAACCCGAAGCTCCCGCCGAATGGAGCTGTGTCTGCGGGAAATCGAACACAGGCAGATTCTGTGCCGATTGTGGAAAGGCGAAGGTATAAATTCAGATGAAGAAAATGCAAATTATCGGATTAATAGCGGCAGGGCTTGTATTTACGTTTGTGTCGGTTACGAGTGCCCTCACCAACAGTTATATTAGGAATTTGAATTTCGATATGTTCGAGGGTTTAGGAACATACGGAACGTACAGCGAATATGTCGGCGTGGTGTATATAAAAGGCACAATGTTAGAGGAGGAGGCGTCGTTTTTCTCAACACCCACGTATGACCATAAGGGAACACTTGCCGCAATTGAGGAAATGAAACACGCTCCCAACAACAAAGGAATTCTTCTTTATTTAGACACACCCGGCGGCGGTGTTTTCGAGAGTGAAGAGTTATACATGAAGCTCATGGATTACCGTGAAACCACCAACCGCCCCATCTATGTATACATGCACGGAATGGGGGCGTCGGGTGGGTATTATATCTCGATGGCATCCGACAGGAACATATACGCTAACGTAAACTGCTGGACGGCATCAATCGGTGTAATTATTTCATACATGAACCTGCACGACCTTTTTGAAGAATTCGGGATAAGGGATATAACAATCACCAGCGGTGAGCATAAGGACATGTTCGGCATGGGTAAAGACATAGAGGGCATGGAGAAAGACAATGCAATTTTACAGTCAATGGTTGACGAATCCTACGACAGATTTGTGGAAATCATTGTAAAAGGGCGTGGAATGACCGATGCTCAAGTCCGTGCAATTGCCGACGGGCGGATTATGACTGCCAAACAAGCCTATGCAGCTGATTTGATTGACGGTGTAAAGACCTATGAGGAAGTCAAGGATATTATCAGAAAAGACTTAGGCGATGACATAGTGATTTTCGAGCCTCTGGCTTCCGTTGATTTTTGGAGTCAAATGTTCGCATTAGCCAATGAATTCAACAAAAAATCCGACACACAGGTAATTCTTGAAGCGTATGAAAGAAGAGGAAATGGGGTGCTGATGTATATATGCTGAACTGCGAAACATACCAAGAAAAGCAATTGATTTCGGCAGGCTTCGGTGTAAGGCTCTGTGCATACGTAATTGACCTGTTGATTCAATTAATTCTAATTCTCGGAGCAAGGGTGACTTTTCTGGGGCTCGGCAGAACTCCCTTGGCACAACCGCTCTTGTTCAGCTTCAGTGCTTTAGACATTGCAGCATATTTTGTCGGAGTTTCCTATTTTATCCTGTTCACATATTTCACGGGTGTGACTATAGGAAAACTTCTCCTGAGTATAAAGGTAATATCTGTCGAAAAAGACGAAGAAGGTGAAACGAAAAAGCTTTCCTTTTTCGATGTTGCTTTCAGGGAAACAATCGGGCGGTATCTGACGAATATTATACCGTTGCTGTATATAATAATCGCATTTAACCCCGAAAGGCGGGGACTGCATGATTTCATGGGCAACACAAGGGTGGTGTATACTTTCAATTTAAAGAAACCCGTGAAAGTTGCACCGGTTTATGTACCGCCACCTGTAATGTATTCGCCGCCGCCTGCGGAATATGCACAACCATTACCTGTTCCGCCCCCGATAATACCGCCACCTGTATTTTCAGAACCTGTTCAATCATTTATAGAACCTCCGATTACCCCCGAACCCATGCCGGTTTTCCCTGAATGGAAATGTGTCTGCGGCACACCGAACACCTGCCGGTTCTGTGCCGACTGCGGCGAACCGAGAATTATTGAATAATTAATAGTTAATGTGGTGATTATGGACGTGAACAGGGAGCAACCCTTAAAGCTGCTCCCTGTTTTATTTACACCTACATAACTCAACCGCTTATTGCTGTCAGTTCAATCAACTTCTTACTGAAGAGCAAGTTTACATCATATTTCGACAACACGTTAAGACCAAGAACACCATACATAAGGCATTCTTCCGGAAACTCATGGGCATACACTAAGATATTCTCAAGCTCAATATCACCGAGCTTTATTCTGTCAATATAAACTTCGTTCACATATTCAACCCTACTTGCTGTTGTAATTCGTCTTTTATTACCGGATTTTACATCATACCCGGCACGAATCAAGGTATCTCTGTCAATACAGGTCATGTGTGCTCCGGTATCGACTATTATAGAGAATACGCTGTAATTGCTTTTCCTTTTATTCCAAAAATCAATTTCGGTCATTAAAGGAGAGGTTGTCTTCATTGTGAGCATGGCATTACTGATAACCACAAGTGCATATCCTCCGGTATTTTTCCGACATATCCAAAATATGTCAAACTTGGTTCATAATCATATTTTTCCATCTCTCGGAGGACTTCTTTTTTACTTTCGCTATGCAAAACTACCTCGCCACCCGCCAAAGAACCATGCTCTCCACGTATGCAATTTATCATAAAAACCCAGTCTTTAGTAAATTCCTCGTGGATTTGTTCCATCGTCCGATACATAAAAACACCTCCTTGTCATGTGTTTGCTTGCGATTTTATTATAACATAATCGAATAATTCTGTCAAGAATAAAATCTGCTTAAATGCTATATGCTATATTTCACAAAACAATCGCCGCTTAATTAAAAGCGGCGATTATTTTTATCGGAAATTAGAAATTACTTATCTAATGCCGTTTTCGTAATTTTCAATCATCTTACGAACCATTTGACCGCCTACGGAACCAACCTGTTTAGCGGTGAGGTCGCCGTTGTAACCGTTCTGTTTCAAAGGAACGTTTACTTCGTTAGCAGCCTGCATTTTTAATCCGTTTAAAGCATCTTTATTCTTGCTAGCCATTGTTATTCCTCCATTATTAGAAAAGACGTTCTGAATTACCTACGCAACTCAGCATATGCGTCTTTTTCATTGCAATTACAAAGGTCGTTTTGCCTTTGTGATAATATTATAACGCAGTTCGGCGAGAATATTATAGGTAATTTTTATACGTTAAATTGCACAAATTTTCATAAAATGTTTGTAATGTTTAACAAATCGAAAACAGTATGTTTACTTTTCCATTATTATGTGGTAATATAGATAAGATAATAGGTTGTTATTATATAAGAGGTGTATAAATGAGTATTAAATCATTACTTACTTTTATTTTCGCGATTTTTTCATTGTCGGCGGTCATTGCCTTTGCAGTGGGCACATCTATCTCTCTTGCGAACGAAACCGAGAGAGAGTATGTAGACATGATAGAAACAGCGGCAATAAAGCAAGCGGGAAACCTTCAGGTTTACATTAACACGGTAGAGGGCAGCTTTGCCGCTTTATTAGAAAACGTGAACAGCATTAACGATGCCGACACGGATGAAGACTTCTCACTTGAGGAATTCTTCAAGGCTTACCAAGGCGAAAGGAGCGACATCACCAGCATAAGTTTAGTTGCGGCGGGTGGAGCTGTTGAAGTAACCAGTGACGAAAACGTGGTTGAAAAGTTAGACTATGACAGGATTGGCAGTTATGCCGACAACAAAATCCACGCTTACAATCCCGGCTCAGGTATCGGATTATTTGCGAAAGCACCGGTTGAGGGTGGAACGCTCATAGTGACCTATTCCGGCACTAATATCAACAGGCTTCTTGACGGTGCGGTTATGCCGTCGGGAGGGAGGGTTTTCTTCCTCAGCCCATCGAGAAACGTAATTGACGAGGGTGCATACTATCAATCACTCAGAGTTTCCACAGCACCGAGGATGAGTGAATATATTGAAATCGAAAACTTAGTCAACTCACTGTCAACGAAATACAATTTCAGAACCAACAACAACACAGATTTCTTTGCATGCAGGGGTGATGCGGGCGAAACAGGCTGGACTGTAGTGGGTGTCGGCAACATCGACATGGCACAGAAAACTGCGTCTGATGCAACCAACGTTATAACAGTATTAACTGTGCTCATCTGTATAGCGGGATTAGTGGGGACTTTCTTTGCAGTCGGCGTATTTACGAAACCTTTGAATACTATATCCAGAACAATCATGCAAATTCGCCGAGGCGACCATGACGTGCGAATTAAAGTAATGGCAAATAATGAATATGGTGAAATCGCCCGACTGTTCAACGACTTGATTGACGATATAGTCGTCGGAGAATCCCGTTACCGTACTATTATCGAAATGTCAGACAACGTCATATTCGAGTGGAACAAGAAGACAAACGAGGTAACATTCTCCAACAACTTCAATAAAAAATTCAGCTATCGTTCACCCTCCGACCACTTTGGCGACAGCTTCCTTTTGAAATGTAAGGTTCACCCGGACGATGCCCCGAAATACCGTGAAGACCTTGAGAAATTGGGCAAAGGTGAGGATTTCAAGCACAATGAATACAGGATTAAAAACATCTACAACGACTTTATATGGGTTCTGATAAGAACTGCTTCGATTAAAGATGCAAACAACGAAATCATTAAAACCGTCGGCGTAATCGTTGATATTGACCGTGCCAAGAAAAGTGAGGAAAACCTTGTCAACCGTGCGAGCTACGATGCCCTCACGAATGTATACAACCGTGACTCTATCGAGAGCTTTATCGAAAGCGAAATCGACTTAGTATCGGTACGCAGGGAGAAATTTACAATATTCTTCGTCGATATTGACGACTTCAAGGATTTCAACGACAACTTCAGCCACGCAACAGGCGACCAGGTGTTGAAATTCACCGCACAAACGCTTAATAACATAGTAGCGGGCTTCGGAATGGTAGGGCGTTACGGTGGTGACGAATTCCTTGTAATGGCGAAAAACCCCGATGTAAACGACCCCTCGAGAATAGCGGAGGAAATCATGTCCCGCCTGAGCGAAGGCTACACTGCGGACACAGGCGACCGTATCAGCATAAAGGTCAGTATCGGTATATATATCGTCGTCGATTCCTCCGAACGTGTTGAAATCGTTGTAGGTGCGGCAGACGATGCCATGTACAAGATTAAGAAGAGCGGTAAATCCAACTATTTCATCAACGCAAAACAATCCGAGGTTTCATACGTCAACGAGGATGAAATCCAAATCGAGGATGAAGACGAATAGCCACAATAACCACTAAACCATAGGGCGGCCGCACGAGGTCGCCCCTACCTATATAGGAGGCATCATGAAAAACAAGAAATACCCGTTTCAAAATCCCGAGCTGTCGTTCAAAAAACGCATAACCGATTTAATTTCCCGCCTCACATTAAATGAAAAAATCACCTTAATGACTGCATACCAACCTGCCATTCCCCGATTAGGTATAGGTGAGTGGAACGTCGGGACAGAGGTGGCACGAGGTTATGTCGGGCGTGAGGCGACGGAATATTCCACCGTGTTCCCCCAGCCAATCGGCTTAGCGTCGACGTTCGACCCCGAATTAATGTACTCCCTCGGTGAAATCACAGGAACAGAGGCGAGGATTTACCATAAAAAGACCCCGACGTCAAAATTAATGATGTTCGGGCCAACTGTAGACCTACTGCGTGACCCCCGCTGGGGCAGGAACGAGGAAGCTTACGGGGAAGACCCGCTCATATCCGGCGAACTCTCTTCGGCATATGTGAAAGGCATGTCCGGTAAGCACAAGCGGTATTCCCGTGTAATCCCGATTTTGAAGCATTTCTGCTGTAACAACCACGAGGAAGACAGAATAAAGGACAATGCCGATGTAGACCCGAGGACACTCAGGGAATACTACTACGCCCCTTTTGAAACGGCGATAAAAGGAGGAGGGGCATACGCCGTCATGACAGCGTATAACGAGTTAAGCGGTGTCCCCGCAATGATTAACCCCGATTTAAGGAAAGTCTGCCGTGACGAATGGGGAATGCTGCTCGCAGTCACCGACGGGGGCGACTTCACCCAGAATGTTTTGCACCACAGATTCGGAACCTCCCACGCCGAAACGATTGCCTCAGCGGTTAAGGCGGGCAATAATATTATGTTAGACAGTAAGGAAACCACCATTGCCGCCGCCAAGGAAGCAGTCAAAAAAGGCTTAATCACTGAAAAAGAAATCGACAATATTATAAAAGAAACGCTCAAGGCACGGTTTATGCTCGGCGAATTCGACTCGGACAAGAAAAACCCTTATGCCAACACCCCCGACAAGCTGCTCAACTGTGCAGACTTTCGTGCAACAAACGCACGTGCCTCCCGTGAATGTATTACTTTATTGAAGAATACCACCTCGACAGGTACGTCCCTGCTCCCCATAAATGACGATGGGAAAATCAAGGTTGCAGTAATCGGTCAGCTTGCCGATGCTAACTACCCCGACTGGTACACCGGCAAATCAAACTATCACGTCACAATCATGAAAGGGCTGAAAAACCAATTAGGAAGCCGACTCAGCCATTGTGACGGGTGTGATATAGTCGCCATAAAATCACTCCATAATAACAAATACCTCACAGTAAACGAGGATAATTCCGTCACAGCGACTGCTGACGAAATAACAACCGCCTGCCGCTTCAAAAAAGTTGACTTCGGCGGTGAAGTGTTATACATATCAGAACAAAACGGCAAATTATTAAAAATCGAAAACGGCTTTATGAATGCGGTAGGGATTGACACGTTTGAATGGTTCGGTAAAATGATTATCCGCCCCACCGAATACATGGGGAATACGGTTTATAAGAACCTGTTCCGTAAGGACATAGGCATAAACTCAAATAACCGCCTGTCCGAAATCCTTGACAATGCCATAACAAGCGAAAAACTCTTCAAGGAAGAAACGCTGTTTGACGCAGTTAACGAATCGGTTAAGTTAGCTAAAAAAGCCGACTATGTCATAGTTGTCCTCGGGAACAACCCCATGATTGTCGCACGGGAGTGCTTCGACAGGAAGACCCTTGCATTACCCGAAGCCCAGCAACGCTTGATTAATGCGGCAGGCTCAGCCAATAAAAATACCATACTGATTATTAACGCAAGCTACCCCTATTCAATCAACAAGGAACAACGGGAAATCCCGTCGATTATTTACACCGCACACGGGGGTCCGGAGGGTGGAAACGCAATGGCAGACGTAATCTTCGGGAGATATAACCCCTCCGGCAGAACCCCACAAACGTGGTACAAGCACGAGCGGGAGCTTCCCGATATAAAGAACTACGACATAATATCAAGCGATTCGACCTATCTGTATTTTAAAGGAGAGGCACTGTACCCGTTCGGACACGGACTGAGCTACTCAAAATTTGAATATTCCGATTTAATAATCAAAGACCACGGCAAAACAATAGAAGCCCGCCTAAAGGTCAAAAACGTGTCTGATATATTCGGTGAGGAGGTTGTCCAGTTATACTTCACCCCCCTGCACCCGAGGGTCAAACGCCCGAGAAAACAGCTCTGCGATTTTATAAGACAAGGCATAGACCCCGGCAAAACCGCCGACATAGTATTCACATTCGATAAAAACCGCCTGCGTTTCTGGGACGTAACCCGTGAAAAGTTCTGCGTAGAAACAGGGAAATACAGGTTTGCCGCCGCTTCCTCGAGTGAGGATATTCGCTGTATAAAGGACATGAAAATCAACGGTGAAAAAATCCCGCACCGTGACATGACCAAACGCACAAAAGCCATAAACTACGATAACAAACACAATATCAAGCTTAACTTTGACCGTGAGAGGCTGTGCCATTATATCCACGCCCCGGAATTCGGCGGAACTGTCGATTATTTCGACGTTCAGCTATCCGGCGTAAAAGGTATGGAGGTATACGCCGCCACGAACATATTCGACGGAACGGTTACGGTTTTACTGGGCGAAAAGCAAATCGGCGAGTTAAAAATCCCTGCCACCGCCGCCCCGAACGGCTTCGGTAAACACAAGTGCAGCTTCACCGAAAAACTGCCGGTGACGGGTAAGCTCACGCTTCGGCTCACCCAAGGAACAAACCTGCTTTTCATAAAACTCACAACATGAGGAAAGTGAGCGTAAAAACAATCGACATTCACGGGTTCACCCCCGACCAAGCCAAAAGAATTGTCGAATTCGAGGTTCAGCGGGCTGTGAGCGGCAGTAAGCTGTTGATTATCCACGGCAGTAACCGAGGAACAGCCCTGCGTGACATGGTTCGCAGTCTGTCCTCGCCGAGGATTAAGGAAATCATGCCCTGCTTTGCGAACGACGGCGAAACAACGATATATCTTAATTAATAAGTAATAATGAATAATGAATAATGGTGGTGTCGCCTGTGGCGACGGATTTAAAATAAAAATCTTTGCGGACGCAAATACCAAAATTATTAATTATTAATTATTAACTGTTAATTATTACAATATTATTACATTATAAAGCAAACACTTGATTTTTATTTCTATAATTGTTATAATTTCATTAACAAAACGATAAGGACAACTACACAAATGATTAATCTTACAGAAGAATCCTACGCAAAAATCCGAGACATAGCAGACGAGGTTGAAAAAGTCATAGTCGGCAAGCGTGACATAGTAAAGCTGCTGCTGATTGCACTGCTTTCAGGCGGACATGTTCTCATTGAGGACGTGCCCGGCGTCGGTAAAACCACCCTTGCGATGGCATTGGGCAGGGCAATGGGTTTAGTCTGCAAGCGTGCCCAGTTCACCCCGGACGTAATGGCGTCGGACATAACCGGATTTTCCATGTACAACAAAGAAACCAACAAGTTTGAATACAGGCAAGGCTTGGTCATGTGCAACATTTTCTTAGCGGATGAAATCAACCGAACCTCCCCGAAAACCCAATCGGCACTGCTTGAGTCGATGGAGGAGCAGACAGTCACGGTTGATTCAAAGACCTACGCCCTGCCGAAGCCGTTCATGGTAATCGCCACCCAGAACGAGGTTGGCTACGTCGGAACATACCCGCTACCCGAGGCACAGCTTGACCGTTTCCTCATGAAAATCTCGATGGGTTATCCCACATTTGAACAAGAGGTGGCAATCATCACCGAACGCCAGATTGAAAACCCGCTCTCCGCCATAAAACCAATCTGCTCAAAGGAAGAAATCAACACCATAATCGAGGGAGTCAGAGGGGTCAATATAGAGGGTAGTATCTACAATTATATCGTCAGTCTTGTTTCCTCCACGAGGAATCACAAATCGGTAATGCTCGGAGCCAGCCCGAGGGCGAGCCTGTCACTTATGCGTGCATCACAGAGCTGTGCATTCGTATCGGGGCGAGCGTATGTAATCCCGGAGGACGTACTTTTGATGATGCCGCATGTTCTGCGTCACCGATTAATCCTCACGCAGGAGGCGAAAATTCGCAAGGTTGACGAGATGGACGTATTGAAAGAAATCGCGAAATCCGTTTCACCGCCGTTTTCCCGTGAGGTTGCGATAAACACGGGAACACGCCAAGCCCGTGCAGGCGTAAAAGTACAGGATTAGGAAACAACAAATGAGAGAGTTCAAAATTTTTATAATCGTCCTCAGTGTAATACTGTTTGCGTTATGCTTTTTCTATCAAAGCCGCCTAATGCCTGTTCTGCTTGCATCTATGCTGGCAGTATGCCTTTTATCGTTCCTGCTTAGTTTAATTTCACGCTTAGCATTATCGGTAAAGGTGGGTGAGCTTCCCAATTCGGTATTCCGTAAGGACGAGGTTGTCCTCACCGTGCATTTGAAGAACAGGTTCATTCTTCCCTTAACGCCCGTCCGTGTTTACGTAAAGGTGTGTGCCGAGAATAAATACACTCCCGAAAACAGAATGATTGTCATCAGCGTTCCCCCGATGAAAGGGGTAACGCTGAGAATTTCCAATATCATGAGCTACAGGGGGGAATACAGCATAGGTCTTGAAAAGATAGAAATATTCGACATTTTTAAGCTATACAGCTTCAAGAAGAATTTCAAAGACGGGTGGAATCCCATTTCCTCCCCGCGAGAATTCAGTTTAACCCGAATTCGCGATGATAATGAGGACGAGAACGAAAACGCCCGCCCGAAGCTTCTCGGATTTAACAAGAACACCTTTTCACATCTGCGGGAATACCATGAGGGTGACACGTTAAGGCACATTCACTGGAAGCTGTCCGCAAGGTTAGACGAGCTTATCGTAAAACAAATGGAGCAAAACCATAATAATTCTGCATTGGTCTTCTGCGATTATGCAGGAATTTACCCCACCATTGAAGCGGCATTATCGGCGACCGACCCGACGATAGAGGCGGCAATGGCAATTGTCAGGCGAATACTTTTAAGCGGCAACACCGCACAGGTCATATGGCAGGACATTCGTATCGGGAAGAGCGAAACCCGTGAGGTGGAGGATTCATACACCTACGCACAACTGACTCGCTGTCTGACACTGCTCCCCCCCGAACCGTTCAATGGCGAATTCACTCAACTGCTTTCAGAATACGAAAACGAGATTAACTTAGAGCGAGCGTTATACTTTATCACCCCAAATCTAAACGAAGCATTAGTTGAAAAACTAAGGCTGCTGGGTCTCACATTAAGGCGGAACGTCGTTCTTGCCGCTATATCACCAACAAATGAAGAATTAATCAGATATATAGAAACCCAAACAAAAATTAACTTCTGCCGAATTGACAATGACGATGTTGCGTCAATCGGTGAAAGGATTTAACTTGAAACAGAAAAAGCATAAACCGGTTTACATGCCGGTTTACGTGGGTGAAGCCAACACAGAAACCGAAAAAAACTTTTATGCCAGAATAGTCATAAAGGTTCTTTTGACATGCATGTCGGTTATGGGGTTCACAGTAACATTAGCACAGATATACAGACTGCCGGTATCACTGTCGATGGTGTTAGCTGTGAGCTTTATGGCGACCTTTATGTTTAGTATAATCGGCTTATTATTGAAAAAGCGGGCAATTTTCTTAGGAATGGGTTTATTCACATTAATGTTTTTTTTACCGTTCAGCGTATTTTTAGAACGCTGGGAAACCATAAGCAAAAACTTCTCGACCTTCTTCGATTATATCCTGCACACGCTTGACGGCAGGCTACTGTCCACCGCAAGATACGCATGGAGGAGCTACGACACACTGCTTGAAAGCCAAGCCTATCTCGACAGAATAGAGTGGGTGTTTCTGCTGATTTGTGTAATCATCTCACTTATATTCACATTAGGTTCAAGAATTCGTTATATCGGGATAATGCTTGTAACGGCGATATTCCTGTTAGTACCCGCATTCGGGGCAGAAATCGCAGGCTATGTCCCCGGGATGGAGTTATTCGTAGCGGGGTTATTCTCATCATATGCAATGTGGGTTGCCCATGCGGGTGGGGCGGGAGACATCAAACAAAAAGCCAAACCCGATAAAACGAAAGAACCGTTTTACAAGGTATGGCCCGGGAAACCGCCATACTTATACCGCCACAGCAGAAACGCTTTATCGGCGGCGGCAATGGCATTTGTTGCGGTGTTTGTTGCCACAAACATGTTCTCAACAGCAGTAAGGGTAGACTATCAGAAAATAATAGAGGGTGTTTCTTCTCTGACGGTTGAAGTCCCCCAAGGAATCTACAGATTTTTTAAATACAATTTCGGCTCAATAAATGATAACGGCTACTTCGGCGGTTCAATCAGCCAAAACATATCACAGGGAATTAGTGCGGGCAGTCCGCCCACGGGCAGAACCCCGATTATCAAGGTCACGTTAGACGATAACAGTGAGAAGGTTTACCTGCGTGCCTCCATAGGAGTAGACTTTGACAGTGACAAACGAATCTGGACAGACAGTCAAAACTCGGTTGATTTTGAAAGGCTTGACGACCTTTTACAAGATTTCTATCCCGAATGGGAGTATCAGGTATACAGGCAAAAACTGTATCTACTGGGATACGACCCTGACGAATTCATGGGCAAGCAGGATATAACAATAGAATACCTCGCCCGCAAGAACTTCCTCCTGCTTCCCACACAAACCCAAGACCTATTCTACAAAAACAGTGACCTCTACGACTGGAGGTTAGACACGGTCATAAGACCGGCAGGGCGTGACAGGACTAACCGGTTTACTTATTACATGCTGTACCCTAAAATGAGTAATTCCCGCTTTGACACTGCCTATGCTTACTTTTCGATTAACCAAAGCATAGTGGATTTTCTAACCGAAAGCCCGGACATGACGCACATGGTATTCGGTAATTACCATGATTTCAGTAAAATCAACTGGCGGCTTGACGGGATAAGCACAGAAGACTATAACTACAAAATCAAGAGATACGCCGAATTAATCGGCTCTGTATACGGTGACATTCCTGTAGCGGAATACGATAATATAATTCAACTAATCGAGGAAATGGGATATGAAAAGATAGACTATCTTACATACACCGATGGAAGAGGTGTATATACTCGTAGTGACGGTATAGAACACTACTACAACCCCAAAGTCGGCAGCACAGGTATAACCTTAGCGGAGGCACAATTCGTCTGCGATTATATAAGGAGCAACTACGCCTATTCTTTGGAGGTTGACAATCTTTCCGGAAGCAACACATATTTAGGTAACTTCCTTTTTGAAACGGGACAAGGTCACTGTGCGTTATACGCTACAGCAATGACATTAGTAATGCGTGAGCTCGGCTACACCGCAAGATACGTTAACGGGTTCGTAGTTTCCGGGAGCGGTGAAAAAATCGAAAACGGTTATGAATACGACCTTGCCGAACGTGATTTACACGCATGGGTAGAGGTATATTTCCCCGAATTGGGGTGGGTTCCCTTTGACCCGACAGGTGGCGTAAGGGGTGAAGAATCGGGTACGGCTCTTGCAACCACCCGTGAAACCACAGAACGTACTACTGTGCCGAGAACAATCACAACCCCCACAGCCCCCACAACTCGTGAAACCACCACCCGTGACCCGAACATCTCCACCCCGACAAGCCAAACAACCGACGACGATGATGATGACAATGAACCCGACGAAAGTTATATCATGCTAATCCTAATGATAACCGCATTGTCATTAATCCCGATAATAATATTCGTTTCTGTATATATGTCGCTGAAAGCGTTAACAAAAGCCGAGCGGGATAAATTTGACAAATTCCAAAACGCACACGATAACAAAACCGCCGAGGAAATGTATCGCTTCATGTTAAAGCTGCTCAAATCCGAGGGAATAGTATCGGGTATGCGGGGTGAACCTCCCACACAATTCGCCGAGCGGGTTGACAGCACAATCCCATTTTATAATATGGAGCAAAAGCTGTCTGACATAATGCCGGTATTTGAAAAGTTAGAATTCAGCAACTTTGATTTAAACACCGAGGAGTACGCTTCTTTGTATGAATACGTTGCCGCATTATACGGTATAACAGTCACCCAAAGAAAAGGCTTATCAAAATTATCAAGACGGATTAAATTCAATAAATGACAAACGTAGGGACACCATATATGGTGTCCCTACTTTCACAATACCTTCTTTAAATACTCTCCCGTATAACTTCCCTTACATTTACTTACCTCCTCAGGTGTACCGGTTGCCACAATTCTGCCCCCCTTGTCACCACCCTCAGGCCCCAAATCAATCACATAATCAGCAGTCTTAATCATATCAAGATTATGCTCAATTACAAGAACCGTATTCCCGCCCTCGACCAACTTTTCGAGAACCTCAATCAGCTTATGCACATCAGCCGTGTGAAGTCCGGTGGTGGGTTCATCAAGAATATAAATCGTCCTGCCCGTGCTGCGTTTGGATAATTCGGTGGCGAGCTTAACCCGTTGAGCCTCCCCCCCCGAAAGCGTAGTAGCGGGCTGCCCTATTTTAATATATCCCAACCCCACATGATAAAGCGTTTCCAACTTTCGGGCAATGCGTGGTATAGGCTTGAAGAATTCCATGCCCTCCTCAACGGTCATTTCCAAAATATCATAAATGTTCTTACCTTTATAGAATATCTCAAGTGTCTCACGGCTATAGCGTTTTCCCTTGCATACCTCACACGGAACATACACATCAGGCAAAAAGTGCATCTCTATTTTAATAATTCCGTCACCCTCACACGCCTCACATCTCCCCCCTCGAACGTTGAATGAGAACCGCCCCGTGGAATATCCCCGCATTTTTGCGTCAGTCGTGGAAGCGAACAAATCCCTAATATCGGTGAACACCCCTGTATAAGTCGCAGGGTTAGAACGTGGTGTCCTCCCGATAGGTGACTGGTCAATGTCAATGACCTTGTCTAAATGCTCAGTGCCTAATATTTTCCCGAACTTCCCGGGACGTGTCCTCGCACGGTTTAACCGATTAGCCAAATGCTTATACAATATTTCATTAATCAGCGAGCTTTTCCCGCTCCCCGAAACCCCGGTAACACAGGTGAAAATCCCGAGCGGCAGTTTTATATTAATGTCCTTCAGATTATTCTCGCCGGCAGCCTCGATAGTGAGATACTTCCCGTTAGGCTTGCGGCGTACCTTCGGAACGGGGATAGTTTTTTTACCGGATAAATACTGTCCCGTCACCGAATCCTTGCAATTTTTCACATCGTCCAAGCTTCCGGCACAAACGATTTCCCCACCGTGAATACCTGCCCCCGGGCCAATATCGACTATATAATCGGCGGCGTTCATAGTTTCCTCGTCATGTTCGACGACTATTAACGTATTCCCCAAATCCCGCAGACGTTTTAAAGTTGCGATTAACTTATCGTTATCCCGCTGGTGTAAGCCTATACTCGGCTCATCTAATATATACAAAACCCCCATTAAAGAACTGCCGATTTGCGTAGCAAGGCGAATCCGCTGACTTTCCCCACCCGACAAAGTCCCTGCCGCCCGTGAAAGGTTCAAGTATTCCAACCCAACGCTTTTCAGAAAACCGAGGCGTTCTTTTACTTCTTTAAGAATCTGCTCCCCGATTAACCTATCCCTCTCGGATAACTGCATTGTTCTCACGAAATCAAGTGCATCGGTTATGCTCATGGTGCAAAAATCCATAATATTTATATCGCACACGGTTACGGACAACGCCTCTTTATTTAAGCGTTTACCGTCACAGGAGGTGCAGGGCGTCTCACTCATAAACGCCTGAATCTCATCACGGGAATAATTGCTCCCCGTATCCCGATAACGGCGTTCCAAGTTATTCACAAACCCCTCGAAATCAGTGTCATAGGTAGTCGTACCGTTCCCGAAAACACGGTGTACTTTTACTTTTTCACCATTCGTCCCATACAGCAGAATATTAACTATATCCTCCGACAATTCCCCGACAGGCGTATCCACCGAAAAGTTATAATGTTTCGCCAACCCGTCCATATACATTTGAGAAATCGTTCCCTCGGCATAATTCCATCCGTGAGCCCGAACAGCCCCCTCCCGAATGGACAATTCCCGATTAGGAATCAGCAAGTCCGGGTCAACCCGCATAAACGTGCCGAGTCCGGTGCATTTGCTGCAAGCCCCGTAAGGGTTATTAAACGAGAACATTCTCGGTGTCAATTCTTCAATTGAAACCCCATGCTCGGGACAAGCGTAATTCTGCGAAAACCGGAGAGCCTCCGGTGGCATGCCGGCTTCGCCGGAGGTTGAATCAGCAATATCTACAAGTATCACCCCACCTGCAAGCCCGCCCGCAATTTCTAATGAATCGCTTAACCGTGACCGAATATCTGACTTTATAACCAACCTGTCCACTACTACTTCAATATCGTGCTTCTTATTTTTATCAACGCTGATTTTTTCATCAAGCTCATAAATAATCCCGTCGATTCTCACCCGAACATACCCCTGCTTACGAATGGTATCTAATTCCTTAACATACTCGCCCTTTCGCCCTCGAACAATCGGAGCCATTATTTGAATCTTTGTTTTCTCGGGCAACTCCATAATCTTGTCAACGATTTGGTCAATGGTCTGCTGTTTAATCTCGGTATTACAAACAGGGCAGTGCGGCTTACCAATCCGAGCATACATCAAACGCAAATAATCGTAAATCTCCGTGACAGTCCCCACAGTCGAACGGGGATTGCGTGAGGTGGTTTTCTGGTCAATGGAAATAGCGGGGCTAAGCCCCTCAATGCTGTCCACATTCGGCTTTTCCATCTGCCCGAGAAACTGCCGTGCATATGACGAAAGGCTTTCTATATAACGTCGCTGACCGTCGGCATAAATGGTATCAAACGCCAACGACGACTTCCCCGAGCCGGACAACCCGGTCATAACAATCAGCTTGTCCCGAGGCAGCTCAAGGTCAATATTTTTGAGATTATGTTCTCTCGCACCTTTAATGATGATTTTAGTAATCGGCATGTTTTTTCCTTTTTATTGGGATGGTTTTAGTATATCATTATATCACAATGTCAATTATTGTCAAGTAGGGGATGCACACCGGGCGTCCTACTTACCCAAATAAATCCCGTAATCGAGGATAACATTACCGTCGCTGTCTTTCTCGGTGAAACGGGGACAGCTATACCGCTCAAAGGAATACATATAACCGTCACGGATTAAATCACCCATATTATTTTTCTTTAAAGCCTCCGCACAATCACCGTGCATACCGTATATACTGCCGTCATCGTGACTTCCTTTAATCCAGCAAACACCGACCTCACCGCCGTCCACATCAAGAAAGTCATACCCCTCGGGAACAGCGGTATCCTGCGGAAAGAACATACCAATCCAATATTCAAATCCATCATCGGTATTATTACACCGCATAAACCCGAGGTAAGAGCCGTCCATATCTTTCCCGAACTGCTTATGTAGATTACTGAGTGAGGACTCCTGTCCGCTTTGGAACCACTCCCCCCATTTACCGCCATAACCGCCATATTCATCTCTGTCATTATTGCCGTAACGTGTACCGATTAAACGAACTGCGGGTAATGTTTCCTTGTAGGTTTTAATAATCTCTGCCATTTCATTTCTCCTTTATTAATTAATACTAATATCCTACCACACTAAACAAGACACCTGTCTGTCATGGTTTAATAACCCTCTGCAATTTTTTTATATGCTTTGGACATTTTGAGGCATTTCTCTTTTATGATTTCCCGAACGTGTACCGGTTCAATAACCTCCACACAATCGGCGAAGCTCAGTATATAATTATACACCCATTCTTCCTCGGGTAACTCTGCTTCAAGTGTATACGACCCGTCATTGTTTTTACAAAACATATAATCGTCATAGTCATCATAAAGGCGGAACAGTGCGTCCTCGGTGAACCGCATAACAAATCTCGAACATACACAGCACTCTACATTTTTTTCGTCCCGAGGAACAGGCTCTAACCCATTCCGCTCGAACGTCACTCCTGTCATACAAACCTGCTTAATTCGTGAAATCCTGAACGTCCGATAATCCCTCCGCTCATAACAAAACCCCCATAAATACCATGCCGAAGACTTGAACAACAGCCTCAGCGGTGCGATTTTTCGGCGGGATTTTTTATTCTGTGCGTTTATGTAATCGGTTTCAATAACCTCACTTTTCATAATTGCGTTCTTTATAATATCGAACTTGTTGCTTTGGTTAGGGTCACTCCCCCACGGCGAAAAGTCAATAGAAATCCAATCAGAAACACTGCTGTTGCTTTTGAAAATCCCGCCCAATTTCTCTAAAACGGCATCAATTTCGGGATAATTCGCCGCCTTCATCGCCGAAAGTGCGAAGATTATGCTGTCACTGTCCGATTTAGATATAACCGTGCGGTTTAAGGTATACCCGTCCATAATGGAAATCCCGCCCCTCGCCCCTTGTGTTGCGAACACAGGAACACCCGCACATGACAGAACGTCAATGTCACGGTAAATGGTTCGAGTGGACACACCGAAGCGTTCCGCAAGCTCGGTAGCCGTTACCGTGCCACGGTTCAGCAGAATTGTGGTAATTTCAATAAGTCGATTAATCTTCATAAATACATTATAACATATAAACTTGACATCTGTATGTCATGTTTGAAATAAAGACAAAGGCGTTTCTCTTTCCCCGAAACGCCTTTAAACTAATCCTAATTATAGAGGAACGCTGCCATTCCGCCGCCGGCTGCCGCAATAATGATTACTCCCACGATATACAACGCAACAATTATCGCTGTAACCAACAGCATTGCCTTAGCCCAGTTAGACTTGCTTTTCTTAGTGGAGCTGCCGAACGCCCACACAAACATCATGATTGTCCCCGCCAACGGAATTCCCATAAGGAAATAGGTCAGCACCCAATCCCCCACGCTAACAGCTTCCTCGGTATCAGAGCCGGAGCCATACGAAACGGGAGCGACATACGGCTGTGCATAAGGCGACGGCTGATAGGTAGGAACGGGAGGAGGAGCATAAGCAGGAGGTGGTGGCGGAGCATAAGTCGGCTCCGGCTGAGGGGTATAGGTTGCGGCAGACACCGCTTGCATAGTATCGACAGTATTATCAACTACCGCCATAGCAGGTGCTTCAGTAACCTGCGGAAACGGTGACGTACTTTCCTCAAGTCGATTACCGCAAGTGACGCAGTATGTAGTTCCGGCGAGATTGCTCCCACCGCACTTAGAACAGTTCATAATATTCTCCTTATTTTCTTAAATTAGTCGCCTTATAATTGGTGTGCAGAATCTCATGTGCCTTATGACTGCCCGGCTTCTCCAAAAATTCCGCATAAACCTGTTTAACATCAGGGCTCTCGTGGGATTTTCTCGAAACCGTATTCGCTTCATCGAGTGAATACAACGCCTTAGCCCGCTCCGCCCGAATATCCGTGAAATTGCGAACACTGCTCGGTACAATAATCTGCCCGCCGCCGTTGACACAACCACCGGGACACGCCATAATCTCAATGAAGTGGACTTTCATTTCACCGGACTTTACTTTCTCTAACAACGCCTTTGCATTCCCCAAGCCGGAAGCCACAGCCACAGTAACGTCCATATTCCCTACATTATAGGTTGCGGTCTTAACGCCGTCAACCCCTCGAACTTCCTTGAACTCGATTGTAGAATTAACATCCTCACCGGTTAATTTCCACACAGCAGTACGCAGAGCCGCCTCCATAACGCCTCCGGTTGCTCCGAATATAATCGCCGCACCCGTACCATTCCCGAGAGGCGAATCGAACTCACCGTCGGGTAAATCAACGAACCGTATACCCGCTTTTTCAATCATACGTGCAAGCTCACGAGTAGTAATCGAAATATCAACATCATTGAAAGTCCCTTGACCAGACTGTCCTCTGCGGGATAACTCGAACTTCTTCGCCACACACGGCATAACCGACACACTAACTATGTTAGCGGGGTCAATGTTCATTTTACCCGCCCAATAGGTTTTAGTAATCGCACCGTTCATCTGTTGAGGTGACTTACAGCTTGACAAATTCGGGAGCATTTCCGGATGATACGCTTCACAATACCTAATCCACCCCGGTGAACAGGAGGTTATCATAGGAAGCACGCCGTTGTTTTGAACCCGCTCTAACAACTCATTAGCCTCTTCCATAATGGTCAAGTCAGCCCCGAAATTGGTATCAAACACATAGTTGAAACCGAGTTTCCTCAAAGCCTCAGCCATCTTCCCCTCAACGGGAGTACCCATAGCGAACCCGAACGCCTCACCCAACGCCGCACGAACAGCGGGAGCAGTCTGAACCACCACTACCTTTTCGGGGTCATTTAATGCGTCCCAAACTTCCTTAGTGTCGTCCTTTTCAGATAATGCACCGGTCGGGCATACGTTAATGCACTGCCCGCAGGAAACGCATGAAGTATTAGCGAGCGGCATATCAAAAGCACAAGCTATGGAGGTTTTGAACCCTCTGTCATTCGCCCCGATAACACCTACGTCTTGTTTTTCACAAGCGGCGACACAACGGCGACAGCTGATACATTTAGAATTATCACGATACATATGCAGTGACGAATCATCAATTTCAGAAGCATTAACCGCCCCGTCGAACCGTACAGCATTATCAACGCCCAATTCCTTACAAAGTGTCTGCAGCTCACAGTTGAAGCTCCTCACACAAGATAAGCACTTCTTGTCATGGTCAGACAGCATTAACTGGAGTGTCATTTTTCTGCTTTCTAAAACAGCAGGGGACTGGGTCAGAATTTCAACCCCCTCATCGAACTTCGACAGCCTGCGAACACAAGCGGGAACTAACGCTTTCCAGCCTTTCATTTCCACAACGCAAATGCGGCATGCCCCGATTTCGTTAATGTCCTTCAGCCAGCATAAAGTGGGAATATTAATGCCGTTTTCACGTGCGACTTCAAGAATAGTTAATCCCTCTGCCGCCGAACATTCTTTCCCGTTAATTTTTATATTAATCATGAACTTATTATTATCCTTTCGTTAAATATTATAATTGTCAATCGTCAATTGTCAATTGTCAATTGTTCGTCAACCTTTGGTTATTGCACCGAATTTCTTACAAGCGTCCACGCAGACTCCGCACTTAACGCACTTGCTCTGGTCAATAACGTGCTTCTGCTTAACCTCACCGACAATTGCATCAACAGGACATACTTTTTTACATAAGGTACAGCCCACACACTTATCGGCTGAGATAATATACTGTGTCAGCTCGGTACAAATTCCTGCCGCACATTTCTTATCACGGACGTGCTGGATATACTCGTCCTTGAAATAGTGATAGGTTGATAAAACCGGGTTAGGAGCGGTCTGCCCCAGTCCGCACAACGAGTTATTCTTGATATATTCGCATAACTCAACCATTTCGTCCAAGTCTTCCATAGTACCGTTGCCGGCAGTAATATCCTCAAGCATTTCAAACAACCGCTTAGTACCGATGCGGCAGGGGGTACATTTTCCGCAGGACTCGTCAACAGTAAATTCAAGGAAGAACTTGGCAATATCCACCATACAGTTGTCCTCGTCCATAACGATTAACCCGCCCGAACCCATCATTGAGCCGATTGAAATAAGGTTGTCATAGTCAATGGGAATATCCAGGTTTTCAACAGATATGCACCCGCCGGACGGGCCGCCTGTCTGTGCCGCCTTGAACTTTTTACCGTCGGGAATACCGCCGCCTATTTCATAAACGACTTCTCTTAACGACATACCCATGGGAATTTCCACCAGACCGGTGTTATTAATTTTCCCGCCCAATGCGAATACCTTAGTACCTTTGGACTTTTCTGTTCCTATAGAGGTGAACCATTCAGCCCCTTTAAGAATAATCTGTGGTATATTCGCATAAGTCTCTACGTTGTTTAAAATCGTCGGCTTGCCGAACAAACCCTTCTCGGCGGGGAACGGCGGACGGGGACGGGGTTCACCCCTGTTACCCTCAATTGAAATCATCAACGCAGTTTCCTCACCGCAGACGAATGCACCCGCACCCAAGCGAATTTCCAAATCAAAGTTAAACCCGCTTCCAAAAATATCCTCGCCTAATAAACCGTAGTCCTTAGCTTGCTGAATAGCAATTTCAAGGCGTTTAACAGCGATGGGGTATTCCGCACGAATGTAGATATAACCCATGGTTGCCCCGATTGCATAACCGGCAATAGCCATTGCCTCGATTAAAGCATGGGGGTCACCCTCTAAGATTGAGCGGTCCATGAACGCACCGGGGTCACCCTCGTCAGCATTACAGCAGACGAACTTCTGGTCAGCGTCGGGGACTAATTTACGAGCCAAATCCCATTTTCTGCCCGTCGGGAAACCGCCGCCCCCTCTTCCTCGTAATCCGGAATCGAGGACTATTTGAATGACCTGCTCAGGTGACATAGAGGTTAATACATTACCTAATGCCTGATACCCGTCAACCCCTATGTATTCGTCGATAGACTCAGGGTTAATAACACCGCAGTTACGTAAAGCAATTCTGAACTGCTTTTTGTAGAACGCAGTGTTGTTGAGCGATTTAATACCGCCGTCCTCAACGGTTTCACGATAGAGTAAGCGTTCGACTATTCTCCCCTTGAGTAGGTGTTCTGAAACGATTTCGGGAATGTCTTTTACATCAACGGCAGAGTAAAAGCACCCCTCGGGATGAACCATCATAACAGGACCTAACGAGCATAAACCGAAACAGCCGGTTCTCACCACGCCGACTTCGTTTTCCAAGCCCGCTTTCTTGATTTCCTCGTTTAATGCGTTTATAATGTTTTCGCTGCCGGTAGCGATACAGCCCGTACCGCCGCAGACCAATACGTGTGAACGAAACATAATTTGCTATATTCCTTTCTTCTATTTTACTAATGTTGAATTATTTACTGTATATTCTGCGATGATAATGCCTCTCATAAGGTGTTGCTCGGCGACCTCCCGTGCCTTATCGGCGTCCATATTGATATAGGTTACTTTTTCCTCACCCGGCTTAGTAATCTCGACAATCGGCTCAAACTGGCATAACCCGATACAGCCCGTCTGGGTTACTGCAACATCGGAAAGGTTATTTTTCTGCACAACCTCCGAAAAAGTCTGCAAGACAGGGCGTGCCCCTGCCGCAATTCCGCAGGTAGCCATACCCACGACAACCCGAACAGACTTATCACCCTCACGAACGTTCATCTGCCCGACCATTTTTTCTTTAATCGCCTGTAACTCCGCTAAAGTTTTCATATGTGTAATCCTTTCAAAAGTTTATTGCAATTGTTAGTGTTTTCTCTCAGAAAATCCTTGATAAAATTAGTGACCTCGGGTGCGTTCAGTGGAATATCCTCCATAATTTCCCGAATAGCAGAAGTAGAAAGTGTAAACTCGGTTTCACAAACCCGATACCGATAAACAAAGTTAATGTCGGGGTTGCACAGTATAAGAGTTTCAACAGTGGCGTTCATGTCACCTAAGGGTAATCGGTCAATATGCCCTAACACAAACTCGGCTTTAACCCGTGTACCTATACCAACCTCGGAGGTGATACAGAACCTGCCTCCGGTCATTTCAGCCGCCTGCTTAAAAAACGAGATACCCAGCCCCACACTTCTCGTGGTACGAGTGGTATAAAACGGGTCAACCGCTGCTTTTAACTGCTCGTCGGACATTCCGCAGCCGTCGTCAATAATTTCAATAATCATAACATCGGCATTAATGCTAACGCTTATTTCGATTAACCCTGCTCCCGCCTTAACGCTGTTCTGCGTAATATCAAGAACGTTTAATGACAATTCCGACATCATAACGGTTAATACTTAGCTAAAATTTCGTTGACTTCCTCATCAGTACCGTTGAGCCTTCCGTAAACGTCATCGTTTATCATAATAACGGGAGCTAACCCGCACGCCCCGATACAGCGGCAGTCTTCAATCGAGAACTTCCCGTCGGGAGTGACATCGCCCGCTTTAATCCCCAACTTGTCTTGAAACTTTTTGGAAATATCGCCCGCACCCTTAACGTAGCAAGCAGTTCCGAGGCAAACAGCAATTTTATACTTGCCCTTCGGACTCAGTGAAAACTGCGAATAAAACGTAACAATCCCGTAAATCTTTTCCAAAGGGACGTTCATTTCATCGGAAATCATCGATTGAACCTCAATCGGGAGATACCCGTAAATTTCCTGTGCCTCCTGCAACACGGGCATCAAAGCCCCCGGAACGTCCTTGTACTTGTCAATGACATCCATAAGCGACTTTTGCTGTTGAGCCGTTCCTGCAAAAGGAACAGCACACATTTTTAATGCCATGCCTTTTCCTCCTTATCTCTTATATAAATAATAACAAAACTAATTATAACATAATAAAATAAAAAAAGCTATGCTTTTTACAAAAATAATTACAAAAAAACAACCAAGAAAAAAGGACAGACGAGTCTGTCCCAAAGGAAAGCGGGCGATACCCAAGATAACACTCGAACCGCCCAAATCCAGTTAATTCTTCTTTAAATTACGCTGCCCACTCAGAACCGTCAGCAGGGCCGTATTTGCCCATGATGAGCATGATGAGGTCGATAAGTGACCAAATGCCAAAGCCGCCCACTGTAAGTAATTTAACGACACCTAAACCGGTGTAGCCTAAGTAGAAACGGTCAACGCCGAGAGAACCAAGAAGAAGAGCGAGAATGATAGCGGTAGTTTTGTTTTTCATTTGAAAAATCCTCCAAAATTTATACCATAAATTTAATTATGCCTGAATATAATTACGCTTCCCAACTGCCGTTCTTGGGTTCATACTTGCCGGTAAGTAACATAATAATGTCGATTAACCACCAAATGCCGAAACCGCCGAAAGTGAGCAACTTAACAACGCCCAAACCGATATGACCGGTATAAAAACGGTCAATTCCGAATTCGCCCACTAAAATTGCTAATACGATTGCTACAGTTTTGTTTTTCATTTTAAGAAAAACCTCCTAAAGTAAAATATTTAAAAGAATTATACCACAATATATGCAAAAAATCTATAGTTAATTACAACATATATTTTGTCGGATTTTCGTAGATTTTGCACAATGCCTCTAATAAATCTCCCCACCATTGACAAATCCCCGACATATATGATAAAATATACTTACCTATAATCTACTGTAAAGGCGGTGTACATAATGGAATGGTTCAACAATGCGGTAATATACCAGATTTACCCGATAGGATACTGTGGCGTCCCCAGAAAAAACGATTTTGTCCAATCAACCGAATCGAGAATTCTTCGAGTAATCGACCATATCCCCGAAATTAAGCGGTTGGGTTTCAACTCGGTAATGTTCAATCCCTTGTTTGAATCGTCTGCCCACGGGTATGACACTGCCGATTACACAAAGGTGGACTCTCGCTTAGGAACAAACGAGGACTTTAAAAAAGTCTGCCAAGCCCTGCACGACAACGGATTAAAAATTATTCTCGACGGCGTGTTTAACCACGTCGGGCGTGATTTTGCTCAATTCAAGGACGTGCGTCAAAACAAGTTCAACAGCCAATATAAGGACTGGTTTCACGTAAGGGACGGCAACAGTAATTACAATGACGGCTTTTTCTATGAGGGGTGGGAGGGGCATTACGAATTAGTAAAGCTGAACCTCTACAACTCTGCCGTCCGTGATTATTTAAAAGAAGTCATTTCCGGCTGGGTAAGGGATTATGACATAGACGGGCTCCGTTTAGACGTTGCCTACTGCTTAGACCTGAACTTCTTAAAAGAGCTTCGGGTTCACTGCAAGGGTTTGAAGCCGGACTTCTGGCTCCTCGGTGAAACGCTCCACGGGGATTACAATAAGTGGCTCAACCCCGAAATGCTTGACAGCGTCACGAATTATGAATGCTTCAAGGGGTTGTTCTCCAGCTTCAACGAGCTTAATATGTTTGAAATCGCTTATTCTTTGAACCGCCAATTCGGCAAGGAGAACTGGTGTCTTTACCGTGGCAAGAAGCTCTCCTGCTTCCTTGACAATCACGATGTTTCAAGAATAACCACACAGCTTAAAAATCCAAAACACATCGAAGCCGCATATACATTATTGTTCACCATGCCCGGAATCCCGAGTGTCTACTGCGGCAGTGAATACGGGCAGACCGGCGACAAGAAAGACGGTGACGACGGCTTACGCCCTGAATTTATATTATCAGATTATGTAGGGGGCGATGCCCACATCGCCCCGTTGCCCAACCTTATTACCAAACTGACCCGCCTGCACAGTGAAACCCCCGCACTATACAATGGGGACTATACGCAATTGCAATTGCAAAACAGGCAATACGCATTCGCAAGGCAGGACGGTGATTCCAAAGCAATAGTATTACTAAACGCAGACGACAAGGCGGTCACATTTGATATTGCAGAAATAGGCAGGGTTGACCTCCCCGCCTACGGCTGTCAAATCTATATCAACGGAAAGGCAATGCTATAAATAAATGATAAAAGCAGTATTATTCGACATGGACGGAACGGTTTTAGACACCGAGCCAATGTATAAAAAAGCATGGAAAGCCGCTTTCGACAAAGCAGGTTATGAGTTCAGTGAGGAATTATTTAACAAATGCGTAGGCTTATCCGTGGCATTGTGTAAAAAGCTGATTAACGAAACCTACAGCGACGATGAGCTTTTCAACAAGACCTTTCCGCTTGCCGCCTCATGGGTACATAACTATAAGAAACTCAATGGTATCCCCGTGAAAAAAGGCTTCTTTGAACTAAGCGACTATTTACAAGAAAACAGCATAAAGGCGGTAATTGCCACATCTACAGGGCATGCCGCCGCTGTTGAGGATTTAACCTCGGCAGGAATTCTAAACAGGTTTGACGGGGTCATAGGCGGCGACGATACCGAACAAGGCAAGCCATTTCCCGACCCATTCCTTGCCGCCGCTAAATTAGCAGGCTTCCCGATTGACGACTGCATAGCCGTGGAGGACAGTAAAAACGGTGTAATGTCCGCTACCTCGGCAGGGGTCAGGTGCATATACGTGAAAGACTTTATTGACATTCCCGCCGACGTAGAGAAAAGGACATTTAAGCGGGTTAATTCCCTTGATGAAATAATCCCGATTATAGCTGATTTATGAAAATCGGATTTGTCAGCTTAGACCATCTTCGCAGTTGGACGGGGATAACACGATTAATCGACAGAATAGCACAAGCCATGACCGTTCGAGGGCATGAAGTAGTTATAATTGCATGTGCTGTAGGGGCGACCTGTGGTCGCCCGTCTGAATTAAACTACCCACATGAATTAATCGAAATAAACACAGACAGCGAAACGGGAATCGCCGAAGCAAGGGGGAAACTCATGGCATCGGGGATTAATATTTGTGCCGCTTCAATCGGAAGTAGTCAACTATCGCTTATGCCCAAGCTGTTTCGAGGAACAGGGATTCCATGGGTTCACGGTGAACCTGCCGACCCTCGTGTATTCGTGTATGAACGGTGGAATCCTTACGTGCATTACGGGACAATATACTCCTGTGCCGCCGTTCAAGTGCTTTTGAAGGAATACGTTCCCTATTACCCCCTACCTCTCCAATCCCGAATGACCGTCATAGGCAACCCCGCACAACCACCCGAGAAAGTGGACTTTTCACACCGACGAGAAAAAGACACAAGAACAATAATTGCGGTAGGGCGGTTTAACGAAGAGGACAAGCGGTTCTCGGTATTAATGCGGGCATTCGCTTTATTAACCAACGACTTCCCGAATTGGCGGTTAAAGTTAGTGGGCGACGGGTCTTTCATGGAATACTATAAAATCATGGCAGAACAATTAGGATTATGTAGGGGTCGCACACCCGGGCGACCCGAATTAATAATCTTTACAGGAGCGGTTTCAAACCCGTCAGAGCATTATAACAGTGCTGATATATTTTGTTTACCGTCGTTTCGTGCAGAGGGATTGCCGATGGTATTCGGGGAAGCCGCCGCCCATGCGTTACCGTTTGTCGGATTTTCGTCCTGCACCGCTTCAAAAGCGTTAATAACCGATGAAACAGGCGTTCTCGCTGAAGAAAACACAATCGAAGCCTTATCAGAAGCCCTGCGTCACTTAATGGCACTGTCACCCGAGAAACGGGAGGATTTGGGAAAAGCTGCACAACGGTTATTTCAAGAGCAATACAGTGAGGATATTATATTCGATAAATGGGAGAAGCTACTTATGGACACGTTTGAAAACTGGAAAGGCTTAGAGCCCGACAGCGAAATATGGACGGATGAACTGTTGAGTAATATTTCTTCAGAGGTGTTAAACGAGAACACCGAAATCGTGCGGTTACAGTGCGAACTCGCCGAAATGAAGCGTAATTATGATACCTTGGAAAAAAGATATACAGCATTATTAGGGCAATTCCAAAATGCAGCAATGCGGAAAAAGAAACGATAAATTATTAAAAGAGGAGAAAACATGAACAGACAGCAAAAACGAAAAACTCAAAAAATGCGAAAAGCCGCATTAGCCTTGCTTGTAGCGGGGGTAATCGCAGGCGGAAACATGGCGGTTGACGTATCGGCGGCGGCAGGTGACTTTCTGCACGTTGAGGGCGGGAGTAGTTCCGGAGGTTCAGCCACGTATGACGCTACTACTTACAGTAGCTTTTCAATCGGCGATTTGGACACAGATACAAGCGGTGTATTAACGGGTTCTGTTTCAGGTTCAAGCGATTGTGATATAGAAGTTACTATACACGATGACATAACTCTCTCGGGGGCAACCGATACCCCCCTTGTAATCAAGGGAGGTGACGCTATAGGGGCCACTGTCGGAGGAAATGCGACTGTCATCGGACTTTCAATTACAGCCTCAGAAATAGTTATAGCCGGTGGTGACGATAGTGGAAGTTATAATGGCGGTTATGCAATGCTTAATGCAGAAACGCTTTCCGTGAAATCGGGTACAACCCTCACAATGAGTAATTATGCAGTTGTGAGCTTTGAGGATTATGAATTTGATTTAACAGGTGCAAGCCATAATTCTGTTATAGCAAACGCAACAGGTCATAATGAGTATGGAAGTGGAGGAACAGGTCTTCCTTACAATAATTCTTTAACTGATTGCGGTGTTACACTTACCGGAACTCCGGGCACTTTATCAATCGGCAACAAAATCACACTGATTGATAATGTGTATGATATTTCAGGCTCATCTTTTACACCTGTTACAGGCTATGTACTTGGTGTATATACATTTACGATTGCGGTTGAGAACGATTCGCTCGTAGCAACTGTAACAGCCGTACCTGCTCCCCCTCAACCTCCCCAACCTCCCGCACCTCCCGCAATCGAACCCACTCCCGAACCTGCTCCCGAGCCGGAACCTACTCCTGAACCCGAGCCGGAGTCCGACCCCGAGCCGGAAATAGAGTCCGAAGAGGAGGAAAACCCCGGTACGGGTATACTTATCGGAGTATCGGCACTGCTCATAGCGGGTGGAATGTCGTTAGCCGCCATAAGAAAACGTAAGTAAATAATTCTCCTTATAACCGTAGGTTTCTTTATAAAACGCACACCCGCCCGCGTACACGTTATTATAATATTATATAAAGAAGAAGCGGACTAACCGCTTCTTTTTTTAACATATTTGCACTTTTTTGTACTTTTTTGCACTTTTTTGTACTTTTTTGCACTTTTTGTAATTCTTACTTGTCGCCTGCTTGTTTAATACTTAATGCAATCCGCTTTTTCCCTGTATCCACCGACAGCACCCGAACATTCACAATATCGCCGACTTTTACAGCGTCGGAGGGGTGCTTGACAAAACGATTGCTCAATTCGGACACATGCACCAGCCCGTCTTGGTGAACCCCAATATCCACGAATGCCCCAAAGTCAATCACGTTTCTGACAGTCCCCTTAATAATCATACCGGGTGTGAGGTCTTTCATATCCATAACGTCGGTTCTCAGCATAGCAGGCGGTAATTCGTCACGGGGGTCACGCCCCGGCTTAAGTAACTCTGCCACTATGTCATTCACGGTGGGAACGCCCACTCCCGCTTGCTCGGCAATTGTGGCAGTCCCCAATTTCTTAACCACCTCACGCAGTTCGGAAACCTTACCTGCTAAAACATCTTTAAGTGAATACCCGCATATGTTGAGGATTTTCTCGGTTGCCTTGTACGATTCCGGGTGAACCCCGGTATTGTCTAATACATTCTTGCTTTCGGGAATTCGTAAAAACCCTGCACACTGCTCAAACGCCTTTGCACCGATTTTCGGGATTTTTTTAATCTGCGTTCTCGAAGAATATGCACCGTTTTCCTCACGATAGGCTACAATGTTATTAGCAGTGGTTGCGTTAAGCCCCGAAACGTATGACAACAATGCGGGGGAAGCAGTGTTCATGTCAACGCCGACAGCGTTTACGCAGTCTTCTACCACACCACCTAATGAAGCGTCTAACCTTGCGGGCGGCATATCATGCTGATACTGTCCCACTCCGATTGACTTAGGGTCGATTTTGACTAATTCTGCGAGCGGGTCTTGCAGTCGCCTTGCAATCGAAACAGCACTTCTTAAAGACACGTCTAACTCTGGGAACTCACCTGCCGCTAACTTAGAAGCGGAATACACCGAAGCCCCCGCCTCATTAACCACCATGTAAGACACGCCCGAAATATTTTTAAGCATATCTGCCACGAATATTTCCGATTCCTTTGAGGCTGTTCCGTTGCCGATAGCTATAGCCTTAACGCCGTGTTTCTTTATCATTCGGGATAATACCATACGTGCTTCGTCGGTTTTGTTATGCGGCATTGTGGGGTATACCACGCCTGTTTCAAGTAACTTCCCTGTTTCGTCCACAACAGCGATTTTACAGCCGGTTCTGTAGGCGGGGTCAAACCCCATTGTCACCATATTCTTAACCGGAGGCTGCATAAGTGTGGGCTTGAGATTAACTGCGAACATCTTGATTGCCTGTTCCGATGCGGTGTCTGTGAGGGTGTTGCGTGCCTCCCTCTCGACAGACGGGAAGATTAAACGGTCATAGGCATCTTCCCCTGCACGGGAAACAAAATCGGTGGAAATGCTCCCGTGTTTTATTACCTTCTTGCGGATGATTTTAAGTGCCTGTGCGGGGTCAATGTCTATAGAAACTTTCAGAAACTTCTCTTTTTCGCCACGGTTAATCGCAAGAATTCGGTGGCTTTGTAAACGGGGAAGTGCTTCCTCAAACTCATAATACAACTGATAAACCGATTCGGCGTTTGCGTCCGTCGCTTCAGAAATCAGCATACCGTATTCATTGATTAATTCACGTAGCTGTTCACGAATTTCCGCATTATCGGAAATCTGCTCGGCTATTATGTCACTCGCTCCCTGTAACGCTTCCTCGGCGGTTTCAACGCCTTTTTCTGAAACGATATAAGGCTGAGCCAATTCCTCAAGAGTGCCCTCCCTTAAATCTTGTGCAAACAATAATTCGGCGAGCGGCTCTAACCCTTTTTCACGGGCGATAGTCGCACGGGTGCGGCGTTTTTGTTTATACGGGCGGTAAATGTCCTCTAACTTAGCCAACGTCTGTGCCTCCTCGATTGCTTTAACAAGCTCTTCCGTCAGCTTGCCTTGGCTTTCGATTGAGGCGGTAATCTCCGCTTTGCGTTGCTCTAAATTCCGTAAGTATTGCAGACGTTCCGATAAATCCCGCAATAACGAATCGTCCATTTCTCCGTGCAGCTCCTTACGATAGCGTGCTATGAACGGAATGGTGTTCCCCTCGTCGATTAGTTTAATGACGTTTTCGACATGCTCGGGCAATCTTTTAAACTCTTTTGACAGTTGTGTAATCAGTTTTTCCAATGTAATTCTCCTTGATAAAATCTCGAAGTATAATACCATGATTTACCGATTTTGTCAAGCCCTTGATTTTTTCGATTAACTGTGTTATAATAAACGCTAAAGTACATTATACGGGGGAATACCATGATTAAAATGTTTTCAGCCTTTACGGAAGAGATTGACGATGTAAACGCAGCGATTGACGAAATAATGAGCCAGTTAGATATAGAAAACTCGCTGATGAAAAACTCAATTGGTATATTACACTGTTATTACGAATTTATTGACAGCGGTGTAGTTAAAGCCCTGTCCGAGAAGCTTCCTTTTGAGGTTGTCGGAATAACAGTTCCTTATGTCTGCTTATCCGGGAGAATAAGCTCATTGGGGCTTATGCTTAATATATTTACGGGCGACGATGTGAATTTCACCACCGGTCTTTCCGAGAAAATCGACATAGGCGGCGGGAATATAGCAGAGATAACTCAAAAGCTGTGTGACGGAATTTTAGAAAAAACAGCAACCGGCGAAATGCCGCCTATGCTGATGACATATGCTCCTTTCCTGCATGTGTTACAGGTCAACGCAGATGAATTCGTCGGCAAGATAAGTGATTGTTTTCCGAGTGTTCCTGTTTTCGGGGCACTATCGTTTTCCGAGAGAATTGATTTCAGCGAGTGTTACACACTGTATAACGGTGAAAGCTACGAGAATTCGGCAATCCTTGTTGCTGTTACGGGGAATGTCAATCCGCAGTTTTTGACAATGGCAGTCCCCCGGAAAAACATAATCGGGGAATTGGCAACCGTTACAAAATCTGAGGGGAATATAATACATACAATTAATTCAATGTCGGTGGAGGATTATGTAATATCTACGGGGCTGATTGAAAAAAGAGGCGAATTGGAAAAATTATATACCACCCCGATGATTGCAAAGTTAACCGACGGTTCGACGATTATACGGGTTTGCATTGGCGGGGACGGGCAGGGTGGTGCGGTCATGGGGGGACACGTTCCCGAGGGTGCGGAAATCGGATTTGTGTTGCTGGAATTGTCGGATATAGTTTCCACAAGTGAGGAAATCGTTAAAAGCATATTAGAAATATCGAACGGAAGAAATATCGTTATATATTCTTGTATGGCACGTATAGATTTTATGGGAGTAACCCAGAGAGAGCTTGAAATTAAAACCATATGCAGTCTTTTGGGGGAGGAAAGTAATTTCTGCCTTGTATATGCGGGAGGGGAGATATTCCCTCAGCAGCTTTCCGGCGGGGAATATGCCAGTCATTTGCAGAATTTTTCATTAACGGTTTGTATATTGTAATTTAAAAAACAGGAGATTATGCTGAGCATGAACAACAATTCAAAAACAGCCGACACCGTAGAAAGCTTACAGCTTCAAATAAAAAAGCTGAACCGCACTATTCTGCTTCAGGAAGAGAGAATGGCACGTGCGGAGATGGTGGCGTCCACCCGTGAAAAGGTTATGGATATGCTTAAGGTTGAACGCTCCTCACAGGAAGTGGAGCTTTCGGACATACAAAAATCCAACGAGCAGCAGTTGATTAAGCTCAACGCAGTGGTTAAAGCCACGAAAATCGGGTTATACGATGTTGGGATACACGACAATGATTTTCTGCACCCCGATAACACGGTTACGTTCACTGATGAATTTCGGAATATGCTCGGTTATTCAAATGAGGTTGATTTTCCCGATTCATTAAGCAACTGGAAAAACCACCTCCACCCCGACGAAGAAGAAAAAGTAATCGCTGATGTAATTAAACACGTTTCCGACACGAGCGGGAGTTCGCCCTATGACGCAGAATACCGACTGATGAAGAAGGACGGGGAGTACGCTTATTTCCGTGCGTGCGGTGAGGCAATCCGTGATAATGAGGGTAATGTAATTCGTATTGCGGGTGCGTTGATGGATATTACCGAAACCAAGAATACATTGATAAATAACGAGATACAGCTAACCAAGTTTAACATGATTAATAAAGCGGCAAGAATAGGCTTGTGGGAAATGGTGATAATTCGGGATGACCCCATGAACATACAAAACCGGATTACCTATTCTGATGAGTTCAGGGAGATTTTGGGATATTCCGACAGTGAGGATTTCCCTGATGTGCTGAGCAGTTTTTATAATTGTCTGCACCCCGACGATTATCAAATGGTGACGGATAAGATAAACGGGCATATAGCGGATACTACAGGGGAAACGCCCTTCGACCCGGAATATCAGGCGAAGAAAAAGAACGGCGAGTATACCTATGTCCGTGCGACGGGATATTCAATCCGTGATAAGGACGGTAATGCAATCAGAACCTTAGGCACAATCATGGACATTTCCGAGGAAAAGAAAACCCTGTTCCGGACAGAGAAATTACGTGAGGAGGCAGAAGCCGCCAGCAGAGCCAAGAGTGATTTCCTGTCGAATATGTCGCACGAAATTCGCACGCCCATGAACGCCATAATCGGCATGACGACTATCGGAAAGTCTGCTGATGAGGTGGAGCGGAAGGACTATTGTTTCAGGAAAATCGAAAACGCCTCACAGCATTTGTTAGGCGTTATAAATGATATTTTGGATATATCGAAAATTGAGGCGAACAAGTTTGAACTGTCATATATTGAGTTTGAATTCGGGAAAATGCTTCATCGGGTAATCGGCATTATTTCGTTCCGTGTTGATGAAATGAACCAAAAGCTGACGGTGAATGTCGATAAAGCTATTCCTCGTGTTTTAATCGGGGATGACCAGCGGTTAGCACAGGTTATTACGAATTTACTCAGCAATGCGGTGAAGTTCACTCCCGAGAGCGGAATGATTAATCTTGATATATGCCTTGTCGGTGAAGAGGACGGCGAGTATACCATCAAAGTGACCGTTACTGATACGGGAATTGGTATAAGTGAAGAAAACCAGTCGAAGCTGTTTCAATCGTTCCAGCAGGCTGAATCGGGGACGACAAGGGTGTTCGGCGGCACGGGATTAGGTTTGGTTATTACTAAAAATATAGTTGAACTGATGGGTGGGAATGTTGAGGTTCTCTCTGAACTCGGGAAGGGTTCGTCTTTCTCGTTCACTTTTAAAGCCAAGCAAGGGAGCGAAAAAACCTCTCCCCTTATCGAAAATGTTGACGGAAAAGCAGAAAAATCCGAGCCGGTTGATGTCGGCGGGATTTTCAAGGGTCGCAGAATAATTTTAGCGGAGGACGTGGAGATTAACCGTGAGATTGCATTGGCTTTGCTTGAGGATACGGGGATTGTAATTGATTGTGCCGAGAACGGTGTTCAAGCGGTTGAGATGTTCGATGAGTCTCCCGACAGGTATGACCTTATTCTCATGGATATTCAAATGCCGCTCAAGGACGGGTATGAGGCGACACGTTCGATAAGGGAGCTGAGCCACGCCAATTCAAAAAGCATACCCATTATTGCAATGACTGCGAACGTGTTTGTCGAGGACGTAGAAAAATCCCGCAAGGCGGGAATGAACGGTCACGTCGGTAAGCCGATTGATGTTGCGGAATTGTTTAATGTGTTGAGGCGGTTTTTGAAGTAGGGGACAATTTTTCTAAAAAGTCTTTCGGGGAAATTGTTTTAACGGGCTTATCATCACGCAAGAGCTTTTCGTCACGAGTAATAATATAATCAACATCGGCTTTTTTTGCACAATGGGTTATCAATGCGTCCTCAAAGTCTTCAATTGGAATAGACAAGGCACTGATACAATCATCGTGTGAAACCGAAATGATTTTATAAGCGGCGAGCAGAAATTCTAAGACGTTTCTTGCAGGTTTCATACCCCTTGTTTTACTGTATAAATAAAAAATGTCTGTTATGGTGTTTGCGGTGAAACAGAAGGAAAACTCACCGTTTTGGGAGCGTAGGAGGATTTCCTTTGCCGCTGTATCAAACGGTTGGCGTTCTTGTAAAGCGTCCATAATAATGTTGGTGTCGAGTAAAACCGTCATTCAGTTAACCGCTCCATTCTCACGTCGTCAAGGTCTATATCGTCGGGAAGTGTTCCGAACAGGCTTTCGACAGACGTGATTTTATCGGGCATTTTTTTTAAATACCACGGTTCTTTGTCATAGCGTATTATTTTTGCGGTCGGTTTACCGTATTTCGTGATGATAATATCGGTTGTTTCGGCTAAATCAACGTATTTCCCGACATTGATTTTTAAATCTGACAGAGCCACTTGCATAGTTATATCTCCTTTCATGCGGTGTGTGATTCATTATAGCATATCGGTGCTGTTTTGTCAATAGTTTAGGTGCTGTTTTTTAATCGGGCGGACAGGGTCGTCCGCCCCTACGTTTGCCCGCCCCTACATCGACAGAGTTCTCTAAAGAAATGTTTAAATTATTATACGGCAATTGACATTTTATATATTCTGTGGTATAATATCCCAAAATAAGATAAACACATGGAGGAACATGATGAAAAAACGATTACTATCATTTATTATTGCAATGGTAATGGTACTTACACTTCTACCGGTGACAGCGATTACAGCAAGTGCGGCGGGAGCCACAATTAATGTCGGCAACAAAGCTCAGCTGCTTGAGGTTGCTAAGAATTTACTGCGGGATAAGGATTATTATGAGGGTGATACAATCAGACTCACCGCTGATATTAACTTAGCGGGTGAAAAATGGATGCCTGTAAATATGTATAATGCGACCTTTGACGGCAACAGTAAAACAATCAGTAACTTGAAGATAGAATGTAATCATGATTGCGACGACTGTGTTTGTGGTTGTTTATACTGTGACGAATATGGAGTATGCTTTTTATGTGACGAAGACTGTACTTGTGATTGTTTTTGTTTATGTTGGAGGGGAGATTTCGGACTTTTCGCTTGGCTTGAAAACAGCATTGTAAAAAACCTGACACTTACAAATCCTGTTATTGATGTTGAGTCGTATAATGAATGGGTTTATGCCGGTGCGGTTGCGGCGTATGCGGAGGGTTCGCAAATCCGTAATGTTGTTGTTAATAACCCGACAATAAATGTTTCCGGATATTGTGAAGGTGTTGTCTATTTAGGCGGTGTTGTAGGTTATACCGATTGGTTTGAATATTATGATGATGTACTTGACGACTATGTCGATGTAATTAATATCATCAACGGTGCAGAGGTTTATGGCGGCAGTATTACTTTTTCCGGGGGACTCGCAGGTTATTATGACGGGGGTCATTATGAACACGGTGCGGCAGTTTACATGGGCGGTATTGCGGGTGCGAATTATGTGGGTTCAATCGGGAACGCCGCAGTATACGGCACGAAATTGAGTATTGAAAGCCCCCCGTTTAACGCAGATAATCCGTGTGGTTTCTGTGAATATGAGAGCATTTGCGGGGAGTGCGGCGAATGTGACTGTGTACATTGTTATTTTGTTGAAAACAGCAATATTTATATAATCAGTATCGGCGGGATTGCCGGTTATACATCATTGGAAGAGCGTCCGCTTGAGGCATGTATTATAAACACCGTGGCGGCGGGGATAACTATATCCCTCCCCGTCGGTTTAACCGGCGAACACGGTACATTACTTGGCGGCTTGGTCGGTTGGGTGAATGAAGATGTTGTAGTGAACAATGTGTATATCGGTGGTTTGGAACTGTTCGGTAAGTTGGACAAAGGTATTTATAAAGTTGACTATAACCATAAATATGCTACTGCCGCCGCGGCAAAGACAGATAAAATCGTAACTAAGCTCAACGATAAAACTCCGACTACAGGCGGGTTCTGGGTTGCGGCAAGTGAAATAGTCGCTCACATGGAAGATGAAACAAACTACGCCTTTGACCATGTAATAAATAATGTGTTAAAACCGTGGTTTTATAAGACTGTTCCGGGTATAACAGGTGAAGTTCCGGCGTTTGATGGAGTTGGTGAAGATGAAGGCGGTGGCGGTCCCGGTCCTATAGTTGACCCCATTCCCACTCCTCCCGGAAACAACACCCCTCCGAGTGGCGGCGGTAATAATACTCCCACAACATCTACTGGAGTTTCTTCAACTGACGAATGGGGGAACAAGCTTATCGCATTTGACGGGAAGTATGAGAATTTGGTGAATGTGTTCCTAAACGGCAAGCAGTTAGTCGGGAATATCTCGAACAACGGCGAGCAGTGGGATTTATTCAAAGACAGCAGCACCGATTACGGTTACGGCAGTTTCACGTATACCGACAGTATCGGTAAAGCGTATTCCGGCAGTACATTGGTATTGCTTTATGCGGACTTCCTGAAATCTCTGCCGGGCGGCGTGTATACTATATCGGTATTGTTCGCTGACGGTTCTTCGGCAAGCATGGACTTCGAGATTGAGGGTGGGGAGCTTGAAGAAAACCCCGGCACAGGCGTTACAATAAGCGTGACAGCTATGTTAGTTTCGGGGGCAGTAGCGGTGTTAGCGAGAAAACGCAGGGTGTAAGAGAGTAACAGTTATTTAAATTAAGAAAAGACAGCTTCATTAGAGAATGAGGCTGTCTTTGTGGTTATGCGAGCTTCTGACCGGGGTCGAACCGGTTACCTCGTCCTTACCAAGGACGCGCTCTGCCGACTGAGCTACAGAAGCAAAAATATTATATAGCATAAAAATACTTTACGAATTATATCATAAAAAAATAAAACTGTCAACACTTTGTAAAAAATATTGCTTTATTCTTTTTTATGTAGTATAATAAACTGGATTATACAAATGAAGGGAAGGAAAAATATGGCAGAATTCAGCGTTACGCTTGATGTGATAATGAAAGAATACGAGTTGGAGGCACTTTATTGTCCTGTTGACCCGTCTGAGATTTTCATTTATAACAATGATATAAACCGCCCGGGGCTTCAGATTGCGGGGTTTTATGAATACTTCGATAACACTCGCATACAGATAGTAGGAAAGGCGGAAATTGCGTATCTTGAGCATTTTTCTCAAGAAGAGAAAACACAGATTTTCGATAAGCTGTTTTCGACTAAGCCGCCTGCTGTTATTTTGGCAAGGGAGATTCCGCCGTTCCCTGAGCTGCTTGAGATGGCACACAAGTATGACGTTCCGGTGTTGAGCAGTCGTGAAAGCACGTCGGCGTTTATGTCCAAGCTGATTGCGTTCCTCAATATTAAGTTGGCTCCCCGCATAACACGGCACGGCGTACTTATCGAGGTGTACGGTGAGGGAATGTTAATATTAGGGGAGAGCGGTGTCGGTAAAAGTGAGACGGCGATTGAGTTAGTTAAGCGGGGGCATAGGCTTGTTGCTGACGATGCAGTGGAAATTCGCAAGACCTCGAATATTACTTTAGTGGGCAGTTCTCCCGATAATATACGCCACTTCCTTGAATTGAGGGGTATCGGGATTATTAACGCACGGCAGTTGTTCGGTATGGGAGCGGTTAAGCTGTCTGAGAAAATTAATATGGTGGTTGAGCTTGAGCAGTGGAATCCCGAAAAGATATATGACAGAATGGGTGTGGATAACCACTATATGTCTATTCTCGGGGTGAAGGTACCGCATTTGACCATTCCGGTTAAGCCGGGGCGAAACCTTGCGGTAATATTAGAAGTGGCGGCAATGAATAACCGCCAGAAGAAGATGGGTTATAATGCGGCACAAGACCTCCTTGACCAGTTAGGGCTGAATATGGAGGGGGCGAATACTGTTACGGACTGGGGAGAAAAATAATTAATAGTGAATAATGAACAATTAATAATGAACGTAGGGGCGAACTGTGTTCGCCCGCCAATCGACGTTAATGGGATTAAGGCGATATGTGGGAAATACGGTGCGACGTTTATGGAGGGCGTGCCTGTTGCTCCGTATACGTCTTTTCGCATTGGCGGGAAATGTAATATAGTAAAAATTAATAAAACCGAGCTGCTTGCGGAGCTTTTGCAGTATTGTCGGGACAATAATGTAACGAGGTATATTCTTGGGAACGGCAGTAATGTGTTAATCAGCGATGACGGGTTGTCGGGGTTGGTTTTGTTGTTCGGGAACGACTTCGGTAAAATTGTGGTAGAGAATGAGTATATTAGCTGTCAGGCGGGGGCGAAGTTATCCGATATATGTAACGCCGCATTGGAAAATTCGCTGACGGGGTTGGAGTTCGCTTACGGGATTCCCGGGACTGCAGGTGGTGCGTTATATATGAACGCAGGTGCTTATGGCGGCGAAATCAAGGACGTTGTGAGGGGTTGCTCTTACTTAAATGAAAACTGCGATAAACTAAAAATGAAATTACCCGAAATGAGCCTGTCGTATCGACATAGCGTGTTCTGCGAGAACGATTGGGTGATTACGCATGTATTGTTTCGCCTCGAAAAGGGTGAGCCAATGGCGATTAAAGCGAGAATGGACGAGGTTATGGCGGCTCGCCGTGAGAAACAGCCTCTGGAATTCCCGAGCGGGGGGAGTACGTTTAAGCGTCCTGAGGGGTACTTTGCCGCTAAGTTAATCGATGACAGCGGGCTGAGAGGTTATTCTGTGGGTGGAGCACAGGTCAGCGAGAAGCACTGTGGTTTTGTTATTAACCGTGACCGTGCCACTTTTTCCGATGTGACGGAGCTGATTAAATACGTGAAAGACGAGGTTTTCAACAAAACCGGAATCCCTTTGGAGTGTGAAATAAGGATTATCAAATAAATATTTTTTGAAAATGTGAAACTTTTTCCCTCTATAAGGCGTGTTATATTATAGGGGAAAAATTTTTTATTTTTGGTATTGACAAATGAAAAATCATGGTGTATAATAACTGTATTAGTTCATGTAATACAGATTAAAGGAAAGGGATAAACTTATGGGGACGATGATTTCTGTAAAGAATCTCATAAAGATTTATAAGGTCGGCTCGGAGAAGGTTGTTGCGTTAAACGACCTTACTTTTGATGTTGAGCAGGGGGAAATCTGCTGTATCCTCGGTACGTCCGGGTGCGGTAAGTCAACCTTATTGAATATGCTTGCGGGGTTAGAAAAACCCACCCGTGGTGAAATAGTTATCGGGGGGCAGCATATTGAAAAGATGAATGAGGTTAAGGTAACTAAGTTTCGTCAGAAGAATGTAGGGTTTATATTTCAATCGTATAACCTGTTATACGGCATTACTGCTTTGGAAAATGTTGCCATGCCTTTGATGTTCCGTGGGGTTCGTAAGAAAAAGCGGGAGAAAATCGCTTTTCTTATGTTGGCTATGGTGGGGCTTGCGAAGCGGGTAAGGCATAAGCCCACCCAAATGTCGGGAGGTCAGCAGCAGAGGGTGGGAATTGCAAGGGCTTTCGCCGCCCGTCCCAAAATCGTTTTTGCGGACGAGCCTACCGGAAACTTAGATTCTAAAACCACCATTGAGGTAATGGAGCTTATGGTGGAAATGTGCCGCAGGAATAATCAGACGCTTATTCTTGTAACTCACGATAAGGACATTGCCGCTTATGCGGATAGGACAATTCGGTTATATGACGGGTATATCGTTTCCGACGAAAGAAAAAATGTAGAAATTAAACAGGAGAGGGTTTTAACATGAAAAAGAGAGTTTTATCAATTATACTTACAGTTGCAATGGCGTTCGGGGTGATGAATGCTTTGGGAATAACAGCTTCAGCGGCTGCACCGACTTTAGTAAACAACAGCACATCAGCTTTTGTAGGCGGTGGCGGAACGAATTTCAGTTTCACCATGAATATCGGGGTTGCCTCGGGCAGTTCTGCAGATGAAATCATTGTAAAAGATTTTAAATATGATGGCTTGACTATGATTGCGGGAAGCAATATTATCGGTGAGGATATTCTCGGTAATCCGCAAACCTTTACTTTCCGTATACCGGTTGGTGCTATGGGAGATTATAACATTGTGTATACGGTGGAAGCGGATAATGCGGGTGCGAAAACTTTAAGAACCTTCACAACTGTAATAAGTGTTGCTGCTCCTCCCGACACGTCCACACCTCCGACAACTCCTCTTCCTGCACCTGTTCTCGAAAATGTGAGAACAAATGTTTATGAGGTGGTGCAGGGTGAAGCGTTTGAGGTGTATGCTGATGTTTTTAATCTTACGGATAAGCGTTTCACTGAAGCGGTAATAGTGGCAACCGACAGTGCGGGAACTGAGCTTGCACGCCAGTATATAGGACCTACTTTCGGATTGAGTAATCCGGTACAATTCACCCTACCTGTAGTTAAAGGGATAAACACCACCGGCAACCGCAGAGTTAATGTTACCTTTACATACAAAGAGGAAGGCGGTGTCACTCGTTCATTAAGCAAGAACACCACAATTCAAGTAAAAGCGAAAGAACCCGAAGCACCTGTCGGAACATCGGGAATTGTGAAGTTTGAGAATGTGAAGGTCAGCAGTGCCGAAGTCCTTAAAGGGCAGGAAATCATGGTTAGCTGTGCTGTGTTCAATGAAAGCATACACGGAATAAGCAATGTTTATGTAGCTGTGCAGGATTCCTCCGGGAGAGAATTGGGTAAGACTGCCGTTTTCGGCGGTGTGGCGGCAGGTTCTGCTGAACCTGTAGTTATAGAAATACCCGGTTTCCAGAATTTGGGAACATATACCTTGAGTGTGTTGCTTACATATACCGATAAGGATAATAAGGCACAGTCAATCAGAAAAAGCGTAACCGTTCGGGTGGTTTCTGCAGATGAATTATTACCGGACGACCCCGAAGCAAAGAACCCCTCCTCTATCAGAATTCAAAGCATTGATGCTCCGCCGCAGATTTACTCCGGTGTGAGAACTGCTATTCCTTTCGAGTTGGTCAATGCGAGTAAAGGCAACGCCTATTTCGTTGAGGTGTATGTCACCGATTCAAACGGCACAGAAGTGGCAAGGCAGTATGTCGGGAATTTTTTCGCAAGCGAATTAAAAACGGGTCAAATTCAATTAAAGTATGATGTTGTTGATACTTATAATCTGACGTTCCATGTGGTTGCCACTAACGCCGATGATTCACTTTCTTTCATCAGTCAGGATTTTGAGATGAAGGTCATTGATTATCGTGTGACTATAACTAATGTTACAGGGCATGACTGGATTTATAACAATATGGCGACCATTGAGTTTTCTGTGATTAATAACGGCTCTATAGAAATGAAGAACGTCAACGCAATTCTCACTGATATATACGGGAATATATTTAAGGAAACATATATCGGCAATATTGCACCGGGTCTTGAAAAAGAGCGGGTACGGTTCAGAGATGCGTATGTGTTCTCTCAGGACGGTATGGACATGATGGATTTAATCATTGTGATTACTTATGAAAATGATGAAATGCAGATGTTCGAGACGCAATTGGTTTCGCAGGCGACGTTATATATTGAAAACTGGGGCGATTATTGGCCGGGAGATGATTATTATCCGGGTGACGATTATTATCCTTGGGACGAGCCTTCGGCGAGGGGTGGAATATTCGTTATTATCGGGATAATCGGCGGGATATTACTCTTGGTTGGCGGAATTGTTGTGGTAATCGTTGTTGTTACCAAAAAGAAGAAAAAGAGAGGGGAAGATGATGATATAGACTACTTCCTTTCGCAGTTGAAGATGGAAAGACCGACACCGGCTGCACCTGTTCCTTTTCCGGAGAAAGAAGAAGTTAATCAATGAGAGCATTTGATATAATAAGAACCTGTCTTCGTAATCTTACTAAACGTAAGCTGCGAACCACTCTGACGGTTTCGGGCGTTCTAATCGGTACGAGTGCCATCATTGTTATGATGTCGCTTGGTATCGGTATGGACAGGGAAATGACAAAGATGATTGAGGAGTGGGCAGACTTGACCATGATTGAGGTGTACAATTACGGTGGCAGGACTGACCAAGGCGGCGAGGTTGCTGATATTACTGATGATGTAATAAAGGAATTTAAGGCGTTGAAAAATGTCACCTCTGTTATGCCGGTTTACACTAACTTTTATGTGGGGGAGCAGATTGCTGTTTATAACACCAACGGTAAAGCACTACAATGGACACCGTTAGTGGGTGTGTATATGGACGAGTTGGAAAATTTCGGGTTTAAGCTGAAGGAAGGACGGTTCAAGCAACCGGGTGAGCCTAACACTACCGTGCTTTTCGGGAGTGAGGTTGGAGAATATGTTATTCTTTTTGAAGAGGGTATCGACCAATGGGGCAACTATCAGTATGAATACGCTGAACGGGATTGGGATACATGGGAGCTGTTGAGTTTTCCCGTTGACCATATGGGTGATGAATGGTATATTATTCCGTTGACGATGGATTATAATACATGGCGGCCGGATTATTCGGTAATCGATTCACCCACTGCACCTCACATGGATTATAACGAGCAGTTAAATGTCGTGGGGGTTATTGAGGGGAGCTGGTCATTCTATGAGACGGTAAGAGGTATATTCATTGATATTTCTTACATAAAAGGTTTAATCGAAGCGTATAACGAGCTTAATCCCGATAATCAATATGCCGAGTTTGACGGTGTTTATAACAACGTAAGAATTCGTGTGAATGATATGGACAATGTAGTTGCTGTTGAAGATGAATTAAAGGCGATGGGGTATCAAACTTGGTCAGCGAATGAAATGCGTGAGAATATGAGACAGCAGATTATGATAATTCAATTGCTGTTGGCAGCGTTGGCGGCAGTGTCGTTGTTCGTTGCGGCGATGAATATTACAAATACCATGATTATGGCGATTGTCGAGAGAACTAAGGAAATAGGGATTATGAAGGTTCTCGGTTGTGATGTCGGGAAAATCCGCATTATGTTCCTCGGGGAGGCGGCGGCAATCGGGTTCTTGGGAGGAGTTGCGGGGATAATACTCAGCCTTGGTCTTTCGTTTATTATTAACAATTTCTTAGGGACGCTGTTCATGGGGTTGATGGGTGGAGGAGGCAGTGAGGCAATCCGAATATCGGTTATTCCGCCGTGGCTTGCATTAATGGCATTAGGAATTGCGATGGCAGTCGGCGTTGTGGCAGGGTTGTACCCCGCTCACAGAAGCGTGAAAATCAGTGCGTTGGCGGCGATTTCACATGAGTAGAAAGAAAAAAATATCCTTAATCGTTATCGGTGTAGTCGCTGTGACAGTGGTAGGATATGCCGCAGTATTATTTGCGGATATTTACAGTGTGGACTCGGAGTTCATTGAAGCGGTCAACAATCAAGCGATTTCGGCAAGTGTTTTATTAGTTGTTGAAACTGAAGAAGTGCATAATGAAGAAGTAACATCAATATCGTATTCAACCGGTTTCAGCGGTGTGATTTTCAAAAAAGAAGAAAACAGGTATTATGTTTTAACAGCTTTACACGCAATTGAATACGATAATCCTAAGATTTTGGTTTTGAGATATGACCAACCAATATGGAATGTATATGTTCAAGGTAATGATTTTATCGGAAGCTCATCTTATTATGCACAATTTCCCGAGGCGGTTATTGAATATTATGATGGGGCGTATGACCTTGCGGTTTTGAGCTTTGTTTCCGAGTTTGATTTTACAGTTTTGTCAATCGCAAGTGAACCGCCGGAATACAACGATTCTGTGGCGGCTCTCGGAAACCCGTGGGAGAATTATAATAATAGCGTCGCTGTAACTACGGGGAGAGTTACAAGCAGAAGTCCGGTTGAATTCGGCGATAAGGCAGGTAAGAATCAGTATAATGTTATACGACATTCGGCGAGAACATCGTCCGGCAGCAGTGGCGGTGCTTTATTAAATCGGGATATGGAAATTGTCGGCATTAATTTAGGTGGGGGAGAAAATATTTTCGGTTGGTTTATTTTCTCAATGGCTATGCCGAGTGACAGAATATTGGAATTTTTAAATGAAGCAGATATGGTTCTGATGGAAAAATGACAATTAAGAATAAATAAGAAAGAGCAGTTCATAGTGAACTGCCCTTTTGTTATTTATTTTATGCTTCTTAACCGCCTTCTGATAATAAAATGTTTTAAATGCAGTGCTAATTTCTCGCTCAGTATTGCTTCCTCAATCGGTTTGATAATAAAATCGCTCGCACCGTAGCTTACCGCAGTGAACATATTGTCTGCCGTTCCGTCAGCTGTCATAAAAACAATCGGGGTTTCTTTGTGTGCGGCATGCTCCCGAATAATTGCAACAAGGTCAAACCCGCATAAATCAGGCATTATACAATCCAACAAAAACAGGTCGGGCGTTATCATAGTGAGTAGCTGTTTCAGCTTAATGGATTCGTTGAGCGTGTATGTCAAATACCTGTCTTTCAATAAGAAGTTGATGGCTTTTAACGTACCGGGGTCATCATCAACGGCGAGGACAATCGGTTTAATTTCAGCACGTTTCAACGGGTTAAGCTGGTATTCGATACAATCAAACAAATCGGCATCAGAGAAGGGTTTCCTGATAAAATCGACTACACCGAGACCCAGACCCCTGTTTACGTTATTCTTGTCGAAGCTTGAGCTTATGAAGATAACGGGAATCGAACCGTAAATCGGGTCTTCGTTTAGTCTTTCCACTGCCTCAAAACCGTCAATATCCGGCATGTTTATATCAAGCAGAATCAAATCCGGAATGACCGGGGTTTCGAGAATTTCAAACATATTGGCTACCGATTTTGCGGGAATGACCTCGTATCTCCCTTTCAGCCTTTCCTGTACCGATACCAATTGAAAAGCGACATCGTCTACATAAATTATTTTAATTTGTTTGTTGAACATGAGAATACCCTCCTTAATTATGTGAGTGGCTGACCTAAGTAAGAAAGCCTTTCTGCGATTTTTGAATAATCCATATTATCCATGTATTCCATCAGCTCGGCGACAAGCCCATCGTCCTCATCGTATTTATACTTGCTGATTTCTGTCATTGCTTCGTCTGCTTGGGTCATGCTGTAGGTTTCGCAGGCGAAGAGCAGTTTTTTCAACAACTCGGTGTCGGGCTTTGCTTTTTGCAATTTCGGGCTATCATCGTCGAGAGAGGCGAGAAGTGCCGAAAGATTTTCAACTAATTCATATGCTGACAGAATAAATGGCGGGTTATTATCTTTGATGAAGTCGAAATCCTTTTCGTTTGCCGCAGTTTCGAGGGCGGCGGCTTTTTTCCCGATTTCGTCGGCGAATATACCAAGACATGCACCTTTTATTCCGTGAACCCTCACTTTGTAATTAGCGGCGTCCTGCTCGTTGAAAACCTTGATTGTGTCAAGCATGGAGCGGATACTCGCAACATATGAACGAAGGATTTTTATGTATGCCGCTTCGTCTGAGTCGTATCTCAGAAGTCCCTTTTTCAAATCAATGCCTTTGGTTTCCATATTAAGCAAGCGGGAGGGTGGCGTTTTTTTCTCGACTGTTACGGCATCCTTTTGCAATCGTGCGTTTTCAATAACCTCGGGAGGCTGTTTATCACGGACAAGCTTGTTTAATATAAGGTTTAAGTGCCTTATGTCGATGGGCTTTGATATAAACTCGTCGAACCCGTTATCCAAGAAAACCTCTGTCTGTCCCGCTACTGCGTTGGCTGTTAAAGCGACGATAGACCCGGTGTATCCGAAATCGCGGATATGCTTGACGGTTTCGATACCGTCCATTTCCGGCATCATGTGGTCCATGAAAATTACGTCGAATACATTGCCGCTTTTAATTATGTCGATAGCCTCAAACCCGCTGGACGCTGTTCTGATTTGAAGATGGTATAGCTTCATAAGACCTTCTGCAACGTATAAATTCGGTTCCACATCGTCAACCACTAATACTTTTCCGTAGGGCATATAGTCACGCACTACACGCCGTCTTTCTCTGTTGGTCATATAATTTGCACGGAAGTTTTTAAGGTTTGTTGACAATTCTTCGCCGATAACCTCATCGTTTATTGTTTCCTGCGGGATTTTTATTGTGAACAGCGAACCTTTCCCGGGTTCACTTTCCACATTGATTTCACCGTTCATCAGGTATATCAGACGCTGTGTTATGGCTAAGCCTAACCCGGTTCCTTCGACGAATTTATTGCTGGTGTTGTCGAAGCGTGAGTATTCCTCGAAAAGCATGCTCAATTGTTCTTTTGTCATACCGTAGCCTGTATCCTGCACTTTTATGACAAGGCTGCTTGACGGTTTGTCAAAGGTAACGGACAGCAGAACCTCACCCTCCTCGGTGTATTTAAAAGCGTTGGAGAGCAGATTGTTTAATATTTGTTTTAAACGAAGCTCGTCACCGATTAGGCTTGTGGGGATATTTTCGTCTGCGTGCAGCTCGAACCTTACTGATGTGTTATTAATACGCATCATATTAAGCTGTACGGAATCGCTGATTAAGCTTGGGACGTTATACAGGCGTGCCGATATGTCGAGCTTGCCTGCGTCGATTTTCGACAGGTCTAATATATCGTTAATTATACCTAACAGTAAATCTCCGGAATTATATATTTTGCCTAAGCCTTCCTCAATTTCGACGGGTAGCGATTCGTATTGGAACAGAATTTCGGTGGTGCCTAATATAGCGTTCATGGGGGTGCGGATTTCGTGAGACATGTTTGCGAGGAACGTGGACTTGGATTTGTTTGCCATTTCTGCCTCGGTTTGTGCTTTAACACGTTCGTGGCTGGAAATCGCAAGTGCCATTAAATCCGCTAACGAGGACGAGAAGTTCTGCTCCTCTATCATCCATTCCCGCTTGTCGGGGTATTCTTCACAGGCTTCCTGCTCGATACATACCACACCGATGAGTTTACCGTCAATACGAATGGGAGCATCGAGAGTTGCACATAAAAGTGAACCGTATTCCCCGAACGCTTCATTACATTCCTCAGAAGTATTAGTGGCGACTGAACGCTCGCTTTGTAAGCGTTCGATGTATTTCGGGCGGGTAATCAGGTCAAAATCCTCCTGAATGACACATACTTCCAAATTACTGTCATAGCAGGAGATATTCTTTAACGAGCTTTTGTCTTCAGCGATGTACCACATTCCTATACGATGGGTGTTAATGGCTTTACAGGCTTCACGTGCAATAATGTCGGAGGCGGCTTTTAAATCACCTGTTGAAATAGTCGGCGATTTTGTGATTTTCGCTAAGGCGTCAGTGAGCGTTTTTGTATATTCTAATTGTTCTTTTGCTTTTTGCTCTTTTTCCTTTCGCTCGGTTATATCACGAGATATACCGAGAATACCGATGGATTCACCGTCTAACACGAGCGGTACTTTTGTAGTTTCAAAAAGCGGGTTTGTTCCGTTGACGTGGGGGATAATTTCGTCAACTGTAACCGGAATCCCTCCATGCATTGTTTCGAGGTCTTTCTCCTTGTACCATGCCACCATTTCGGCAGGGAAATCGAATAACTCTTCATCGTTTTTCCCGATGAGTTCTTCCTTAGTTTTGCCCGAGTGTTCCATGAAAACCTTGTTAAAGTGCATGAACCGCAGGTTTTTATCCTTTGTGAAAATGAGGTCGGGGATTGCATCGAATAAGGTGGTCATGGTTGCTGTTTGCATTGCAAGCTCACGTGTGCGTTTTTCGATTAAGGCGTTACGGTTAATTGCACTCGCCATTATCAGGCTGATTGAACGCAGAATAGAAATTTCTTCCTCGGATAAATAACGCTCACTGATACAATCGTCAAGACTGACCACGCCCCAGAAATGCTCGTCTAAAAATAAGGGAATGAGAATAACCGATTTCACGTCAAAGGATGTGAAGTATTCATTTTCTTCGGGTGACATTTTTGAAACGGGGCAGCCGCCCACATATTCTTTGCGTTTGAATTTTGCCTCCCATTCAGCCATTTTTGAAAAAGGAGTCATTACACCGTCGGGAACTTTAAATTTTTCACTGCCTATATCGTTGAACCATTCATAAATCCGCACAAAATGCACACCACCGTCAACTGACATGTTTTGCCAAATATGAATGCGGTCGGCAGCTATGGAGTTGCCGATGATTTCCATACCTGCTTTAAGCGAAGCCTCTATGCTTTCGCCCTCTTTGGTTGTTAACAGCAAGGTAGATGCCTGATTAACGGCACGCAATAGTTTATCCTGCTCGTGCAGCTGTTTGGCTGAGTCTTGCATGTCGACAATCATTTCGTTGCGGACAAAGGCGTTGGCAAACAGCAAGCTGGCAGAATTAAGAATAGCCTCTTCCTCCGCTGTGAATGACCGTTCTTTATAAAAGTCGTCGAAGCCGATAAAACCCCAAAACTGGTTTTCCATGAATATCGGCACTACTACTATAGACACGATGCCTGCCGGTTTTAACAGCTCCTGCAGTTCTTGCGACATTTGACTGACAGGACCGTTTTTATACTCACCCCTCGACAAGTCTTCCTCCCAGCCGGGGAAGAGCTCGTTATATGTGTAAAACTTTTCGGTGCTTGAATAAACTGTGCCTTTTTCAGACCACTGGAACAATTGAGAAGCATACAATTGCCCGTCTACATTATGATTTTTCCAGATATATACACGGTCGACGTTTACAGCGTATGCGATAACCCTCATGCTTTCCTGCATGGCTGTTTTAAATAGCTTAATATCGGTATTAAGCAACAAAACCGCAATTTGGTTTACCGCCCACAGCATTTCATCGTGTTTTGCGATTTTTTTCATCATATTGTAATGTTCACGCATGTCACGAGTGTAACCGATTACAACATCGTTGCCACCGTATTTCACTCTGACAAGTACAACGTCTGCCGGCATAGGCGTGTCGTTGTACGGCATTTTATGCATCCAGTCGAAAATACATGAGCCTTTTTCAAAGGCTTCATTAACTAATGCCACCGCTTTTTCGTCGGAACGCCTGCCGTCCGGCTGGTATTCGGGGTTGCAGTGGGTTATAAATTTTTCAGCGTATTCCTGTTTGTCCTTAAACCCGTAAAGCTTGACTGCCGCTTCGTTGCAATCGACAGTGTTGAGGTTTCTGTCCCAGATTTGTGCACATAATGGAGCCGAGTCTAACATGAGCATTGAACGCTCACCGGCTTCATTCATTTTTGTGATTAATGAATAGCGGCTGATTGAGCTTACCATCATGAGGCTGATTGAACGCAGAATACTGATTTCCTTTTCGGGGAGGGTTCGCTCATTCGTGCAGTCATCAATGCTGAACATTCCCCATAACTGCTCGTTATGGAACAGCGGAATTAACGTAACTGATTTTATGTCAACCTCATTGAAAAAATCTTGGTATTCCTGTGACATTTGGGAGACTATTCCGTTTATACATTTGCCTTTCATGAATGTCTTTTTCCAGTTGTCGAACCGGTCGTGGGAAAACCTGTCCCCAAGGGGAACGGGAGTGAGGTTTTTTGCCGCTTCGCTCACCCATGTATATGAGAGAAAGAAGTGCATTTTTCCGTCGATTAACTCATTTTTCCAAATATGAACACGGTCGGCGTTTATGGCGTTACCCACAAGCTCCAAGCTTGTCGCAATTGAAGATATAATATCATCATCGTCACTGACATTAAGCAGTAAAGCGGCAGCTTGGTTCACTGCCTGTAACAGGTTGTCTCTTCTTTCTATACGTTCGAGGTTTATTTTAAGAGAGACTTGTGTTTCCATCATATCGGTAATATCAACCGAGTGTTGCAGGTGGACTTTCTTCCCGTCTGCCCAGTTTATGTAACGGTCGGTATTCTTGTATGTACGACCGGTAAGTGAGCTGTGTTCCTCCCAAACGACAATATCGTCCGGGCTTTTGTCTAATCGGAAGCATGGGCAGAACTCGCACCTGCTGTCCATACCGTCCTGTAAGACCTTGTAGCAGGTTTGTCCCACTATGTCACCCTTAAGCCCATAGTGTTGTTTCATATGCTCGTTGATGAACAATATTTCGCCTGTGTCGGGAACGGTTACATAAATCATGGCGTCGATATTGTTCAGTATGCTTCGGGTGGTTTCAAAATTTTGAGAGAATTCGGCTTGGTCAGCCGATTTTTTATTGTTCTCGTTCATATTTACCTCAGTTGCTGTGGTCATAATAATCATTTTATAGAACATTATAACATGAGTTATTTAAATAAGCAATACAAAAGTGTAAAAAACGATAAAAATTCTTTGGTATATACTCCCCGAATTTACAAATACTATTTTCATGAAAATTTACAATTTTGGAGGAATTTATATATGAAAGCAACAGGCATTGTAAGAAGAATAGACGATTTGGGGCGTGTGGTTATCCCGAAGGAGATTAGAAGGACTATGAGGATACGGGAAGGCGACCCTCTTGAAATATACACTAACGTAGACGGCGAGGTCATTTTCAAAAAATACTCCCCTGTTGGAGAAATTTCCAGTATCGCTACTCAATATGCTGATGTGTTATCGAAAATCGGCGGGTGTCCTGCGGTAATCTGCGACCGTGACCATGTTATTGCCGCTTCGGGAATACAGAAAAAGGAAATTCTCGAAAGGCGTGTTTCTAACTCATTAGAAGACTTAATCGAACAGCGGAAATCGCATGTTTATAAATCATATGAGGATAAGCGGTTGACCCCGATTGAGGGAATGGACAGGTATGCCATTGCGTGTTCTCCGATAATCTCGCAGGGTGATGTCAGCGGGGCAGTCATGATGCTCGCTTCAGAGGGGCATGAGTATGCTAATCCGGAGCAGACGGCGTTGGTTAATGCGGCGGCAATGTATTTCAGTAAGCAGATGGAAGAGTAGGGGATTAATTATGTATAGAGTAAACCCGTTCAGGTAGGACGGGTTTAGTGTTATTGACAATACTATATAATTATGGTATATTTTATAAAGTATTCAAAGGAAATGTAAAAAACGGAGGGTTTATAATGACAGTTAATGAAACTTCAAAAATGAGTAAGTCTGAAACAGGAAAATGGTATGATGATAACAAACTAACAAATGATAAATTTTGTTTAGAAATGGAAAAAATAATCAGAGATATTATAGAATCAGAAAAATTACATGTACATATAGTAAACGGGAGAGTAAAAAAGAAAGACAGCTTTCTTAAGAAATATGAAGATAAAAGATATAGCGGTATAAATCAAATGAATGATGTTGTTGGGATTCGTGTAATTACACTTATTTTAGAGGATGTTGATAAGGTCTGTAATCTAATCAAGAAGGCGTTTGACGTTGTTGAGGAAGATGATAAAACTCAAAAGTTGAAAGGAAATGAAGTGGGTTATCAATCTGTCCACTATGTATTAAAGCTAAACGCTACAAGGCGTGAATTGCCTGAAAATCAGCATTTTGTGGATAAGGTGTTTGAAATACAAATTAGGACATTGTTACAGCATGCATGGGCGGAAATTGAACACGATAACGGATATAAATTTGCAGGAAAGCTACCAAAAGAAATAGAAAGAGAATTCTATTTAATCGCCGGAACACTTGAATTAATGGATATGGAATTCCAAAAACTCTCTAATAATTTGACGGAATATAAGAAAAATGTCAGTACGAATATTAAGGAGAGCAAACTTGAAATTGAAATAAATTCTGCCTCTCTAAATGAATATTTAGATGAAAAATTTAAAGGTTTTAATAATGTTGAAAAGGTTTTTGGTAATCGCAATGCATTAATAATACAAGAGTTAAAAGATTTTGGAATAAATACAATAGCAAAGTTGAATTCAATAATTACCGATGAGTTTCTCAATAATTATAAAAACATTACAAATACCAATTATAGTGGTTTGATTAGAGATGTTATGATTATTTCAAACACAGATAAGTACTTTAATCAAGTATGGAACAGAAATTGGGAAGCATTTGATTATGAGTCATATCAATTTTATAAGGATTGTTATAAACATATTAATATTGATAGTATTTGTGAAAAATATAATATAGGAATTCAATTTTAATACTATATCTTATTCAACGAGGTAACTCATGCATACATTAACCGCCTGTCTGACTTTCCACATTCACCACGCTGATTCGCTTAAAGACAAACGCCAAATCTGCCGCAGTCTTATTGACAAGACACGGCAGCGATTTAACGTATCTGTTTCGGAAGTAGACACACAGGACATTTACCGAACTCTGACTGTCGGAATTGCGGTTGTTTCCGGAGATATGGCTCACGCACAGAACTCTCTTGAAGAAATAATCCGTTTTATGGAAAATAACCCTGACGCCGAATTAGTATCAATCGAAAGGGGATAGCATATTATCCCTCACATTAACATACCTCCCGTCATATGATAAGTATTATATCATATTGGAGGTATTTTTTATGAATCAAAAAAGAAACACAGAATTAAAGGAGTGTATGCGTTTAGTCTGGTTACAGCACGTTTATTGGACACGGTTATTATTAATCAGCATTGCGGAAAAATTAGATGACCAATCGGACACGGCAGCACGTCTGTTGCAGAACCCTAAGGACATAGCTTGTATTTTTAAGAAGTATTTTCCGCATGATTGTGCGTGTGAGGTTGAACGTCTGCTTACAGAGCATTTGAATATCGGTGCCGAGCTGATTACCGCATTACGTGACGGGAGTAAAAACGCCGATGAGTTAGACAAGAGTTGGTACATAAACGCAGAGAAAATGGCAAAGGCACTACATTGCATGAACCCGTGCTACGAGTTTTGTGAGTGGAAGAAAATGCTTTTCACACATCTTGATTTGACAAAAACGGAGGTTGCGGCACGGTTGGCAAAGAAGTATAAAAAAGATATTGAAGCGTTTGCGGCGGTTGAGAAAGAGGCGATTAGTATGGCGGATATGCTGACCTGCGGGATTGTGAAGTGTTGTAATTTGTAATAAATCGAGGCGGGAATTACCCGCCTCTTATTCTTTATTCAGTTTTGGCGAACTTGACATTATTTGGGAAATACTATATAATTATAAACATTATATAGGGGGAGGTTCATATGTATCAATTCAAGTTTTCGTTGAACGAAAAGGATTATTTAGAGTTTAACAAGCATTATTTGTCTAACGACTTGGCAAATAGAGTTTTTAGTATTGTTTTTCGCTTGGTTATAGCTATTGGATTTTTAGTATTGGTAATACTGAAATCATTTACTGATGAAGGTTTTATTCTATACTATTTTATCAGTTATGGTATTTTAGGTGTGTCATTAATCGTTTTTTATAAACCTATTGAGATGCTTACAGTGAGGATAATAATCAAGATAACCAAGAAACGCGGGAAATTACCGATGGGTTCAGAGGTTACTATTATTTTTGAAGAAGATTATATTTACGAGATTACAGAAATAACCGAGACTAAAATAAAATATGAAACCATAATAAAACTCTTTGAAGGAAAAGCCATATACATATATTTCAGTTCAATGCAGGCATTTATTATCCCGCTTTCTGTTTTTGAGTCAGAAATACAATACAAAGAATTTAAGGATTATATTCACCATAAAATTAATTCTTAATATATACAGCAGAATTAACATATGATGAGTGTTGCGGAAAATAGTGTTTGCAATTCAAACTGTTTTATGTTAAAATGGGTAGAGTGGGTAACTACATAGATTTTATATAATGTGCAGGGAGAACGATAATGAATCACCTTATAGAATTTGATAAATTACAATGGAACGAACCTGTTTTAGGAATGCGCTATAAATCATTTGTCAACGGCAATCAAGAAATAAAGCTCCTTGAATTTTCAGAGGGATTTATTGAACATGATTGGTGTGAAAAGGGTCATGCGGGCTATGTTCTTGATGGCACATTTGCAATTGACTACAACGGAAATGTTGAACGCTATAAAAAGAATGATGTTATTTTTATTCCGAATGGCGAACAAGATAAACACAAAGCGATTTTAGGAAAAGGCGAAAAAGTTACTTTATTGCTTT